>WNGI01038385.1_pt1 | contig 10968 bp, 19 predicted proteins | sample 5400621 | NCBI WGS metagenome assembly WNGI01 (sample SAMN13153374, study PRJNA577476) | soil metagenome | isolation source: 20 cm soil or saprolite under Garry oak tree replicate 1 | place: USA:California | collected 2016-06-15 | reverse complement strand
GTGGTACAATCATGCTGATGCATTGGGTCCTCCTTTGATGCGGCTGGTCGTTTTTCTTTACCTTACCTCATCAAGGGGGATCTTTGCCACTTTCCCCAAACTGTCAACTTAACCCACGCTCAACTTGACGCTTGCCTAACCATTCTAGCAGATCGTTGGCCTCTGTAGCGTTCAGTGTGACTACCTTCCCACCGATCGTGATAGTAACGGTCTGCTCTTTGCTCGTTTGATCAAACGAGATCTGCATCTGGTCTTTGTGATAGGGCTCGTTCATTGGTGTCCTTTCTGGTGTGCATAGATTACAGATCTTTCAGGCGGTTCTTTACCATTTGAAGCTCAGATCTTGCTATAGCAAGCTGTATATCATGCTTCATTGCTATTTGAATATTTGCCTTTTTTAGTGCCTCTATCGCTGCTTTGCGTCTATCAATAGCGGCTTGCATTCTTGCCTTTAGTGCTTGTAACATGGTTTCCCTTTCATAACGAAACTATGCTGAGTTCTGGTGTCCTGACTGCGGATCTGGACTGACTTCGACCGGTCGTCCCTGCCGTCTGGTGTGCAGAGTGCGTAACTCTGACTCTATCCGGAATCGGGTGCTATCTGGCAAGCTCTGTAATCTAGCAGTCGCATCCTTCCTTCCCATCATGAGAGCACCGATCAGCATATTGTGTCCGTAGTGGCTTTTGCGTGCCTGGTCGAAGCTATCCGGTATGGGTTTCTCTTTTGCGTCTAGTGTGGGCTGTAAGGAGCCAAATATGTCCCTCATCTTTTCAGACTCATACCAGCGCATGCTATCCAGTGCCAACGTCGGCACGGGTAAACAGCTATCGTGCGTCCCACAAACACAGGCTGTAATCCCGTGTTTCCACTCTGCTATGTTGAGTGAGAACTTATACCAATCGCTGGACCTGGCCAGGATGACAGATCGTAACCGAACGTTTGGAGACTTATCTAGCCGAACAAGAGAGATGCTAGCGCCCACAAGAGTCCCCTCTATCACTTGGACTTTAAGAGCGGTCGCAAGATTGCAGAGTTGCAAGAACACATCATGCTGCTTATAGCGGGTGTAGCGTCTCTCCTTTGGCATTTACATATCCCCCTCTTTAGGCCCTTCTATTTTTTTTCTGTCATCGCGCTCAATCATGCGCTGTTGTTGTTTTAGAGCGTGTTGTTTATTCATTTCATTGAACTGTTCCATAAAAGCTGCATCGCTTTTTTCACGGTCGATTGTTCGCTGGTTATGCTCGAGTTGCATGTGGGCACGGGACTCTTTAAGCTGCCTCTCCATAGATGCATCATTCAACTGGTCAAATCCATCTCCCTGTGCTTTCTGGTGACGAACGATGTGCTCGACTTCAGGTGGGGCTGGCGTCAAGAAAAAAGCAACATAGGCATCGCCCACAATGACACCTACCACACGGAAAGCGATGAAGAAGTAGATAGGCCAATCGCGGCTAAAGCTTCCAGCCTTTGTGATGAAGAATAGGAAAGCCATCTGGCCAGCGATATTGATAAGGGCCATAACTACCCACATAAAGATAGCGCCTACCGTATCCTTATCAGGAGCCTCACGCCCGGCTCTCTTAGCTTCTACTGCTCGTTCTTTCCTGCCTGATAGGTCAAAAGTAGCCATGCAGAATGGTATCTCTATCAGCAGAGTGATACCCCACAAAAGAGTTTGAGTTCCCCAGCTATTGTCCTCTGGGAGAAAGTGTTTAATATAGTAGTAGACTTCCCCAGCGGTGAAGACGATAAAGGCGATGGGGCCAATGAATCGCCAGGTGCTTTTGGCTTTTTCCATAAATCTCTTATGGGCAGGCGGATTGTGCGATACCTGCGCCAAAATGGCACGGTTACGGGCTGTAATCTGCTCTGGTGTCATCTCTAAAAAGGTGCCTGTGGTATCTGAGATGATCGTTGTTTCAGCTTCAATAGTTGCTGTTTGGGCAAGAGTAGCAGGCGCGTCTCCCTGATATTTTTCACCAAAAACTGCACGTCCTAATCTGTCTTTTATTTTGCTCAATCTTGGCATTTAAATCCTCCGCAAAGTTCGAAAAAAGTTCTGAAACAGAAAAGCTAAAGGGCGCGTTAGGTGCACGCTTTGTGCACGTATAGGAGGGCTTGTGAAGCGGCTTGCTCTCATGAGGCTATTGATAGGCTCTCACGAAAATTCAGCCGCTTAAACGATTTTCAAAACGCAATCGAAAACGCTTTCAAACGTTCGTTTATTGTGCGGTTTGTCTAGGCGCTGAAGGTCTCTGTGTACTACTTTGCGGAGTGCCAGCCTTAGCAGCTCGGCGCTTCTCATTGATCTCCCGATGCTTTGCGGATAGTGCCATTTTTGCAGACTTGGCTAGGAACATTTTGCTGGCTGAGTAGAGTCGGTTGTAGTGGGCGGACAGCTCCGGATCACTGGCTGCATACTGGATTGCCTTTTGCCCAAAGGTGTCAACTTCAGACTCAACTACTTTAATCTGTTCTTGTGTCATTGCCATGATAGTTATCTCCTAGATCTTTACTCGCTTCCCACCATGGCCTATACTATGGATAGGACAGATGGTAACGCTGACGTCTCAATGCCCAGTCATTTTCTTAGCGGGAATCGGCTGGGCTATAATTGAGCCTCCGTACCGTTTGCGGTGAAACTTGCAAGATGTCCGCAACTTGTTCAACGGTGTATAACATGGTATCCCTCTATAGCGATTGCTATACCGTTTAAGCTAATGATACACACAGCTATTCGACTTGTCAATGCTTGATATCAATATAGAGAAAGATATCACGAATAGCCTCTGATAGCTCCTCAGTATCCGTAGCTATTGAGACGTATGACTGTGAATTCGGGGTGAATATGGTGAACTGTTGGGGAAAGGCAGAAATGTGGGGAGCGAACAAGCAAACATATCCTTCAAAAAATGTTTGGGAACACCTAACGTTAGAAAAAGCACAGACGTTCGGGGGAACCGTTCCAACAGAAAACCCCGTGCTTGGGAAGTTAAGCACGGGGTTGGTGTACAACTAAGGGGGCATGCATAAATAACCTCCCTATCTGGCATGCTCCTGCTCCATCAAACTTAGGGACGTTATTTTCGCACAGTCCCTAATCACACTTGGCCGCAATTTCCATTGTTCTTTGCCGATCTTTTACCCTTAGCGTGGTTTTTCGTTCCATTCTTACTCGCAGGCCGTAAGTCGGTACTCGCTCTCTTACAAATCTTGCTTGAATACTGCATTTTAGACTAAAAAGCCGTTATTATAGGGCACTTTGCGACTGGTGACAGCTTACATAGCGCTATCCCAGATTGCCAAGTGGAAGGCTATTCAAAATTCTCTTCGTCGAGTATCTCTACTCCTCGAATGTTAAGCACTTGAGCATCTGTAGCCTTTTTTAGATGTCTTGCCATTCTTTCCTTTCCTGCCTCACTTTGATCGTATTGTGCCTTTTTTTCCTTTACGTCCTCCCTTTTGTTGTATTGTGCCGTTTTTTCCTTTACGTCCTCACGTTGACGGTATTGTGCCTTTTTTGCCTTTCCTGCCTCACTTTGATTGCGTTGGACCCTTTTTTTCTTTACTTCATCATTTTGATAGTGTTGTGCTATTTTTTTCTTTCCGTCCTCACTTTGATTGTATTGTGCCTTTTTTGCCTTTCCTGCCTCACTTTGTTGTTGAATTATTTTACTTAATTTTTCTTGCTTCTCCTTGGAAAGTTGGTTATTTTCTACGGCAGTAGAAAAACGTGACCGAATAGCTGTTAGATCTCCTTTGGTAAAAGGTTGCCTACCTATTGCCTCGCGATAAACTAGAGGAAGACTTCTGTGATTGCCTGCGAGGATATAGGCGTCGGCAATATTTAGGCGTTCTTGAGGAGAGCGAGCAGGAAGCAATAAGGAGGACTCAGGCGGATTGCTGGAAAAAATCTCATGCTGAGAAGACTGAGATTGAATGGTTGGTGCAAAAGGATTGTCAGGGACAGAATCTGTTTGTCCAAAGTTGATAGTGGTGTTGGGAAGAAAATATGGGTTAGGTCTTTGCTCAACTGGAGTCTGGAATGATGCTCCTGCCGAGGATTCTTGCAATGTGGTTGGTTGTTGCTGGTTGTGCTCCTGTTGGGCCCGTTGCCATGCTTGTTCCCAAGTTAGTCCGAAAGCTGAATTTGCGCGATCTTGATAAATTTCTTGTGCTGCATTATATATCTTCTGCTGCTCTGGATCCATTCCTCCACGTATATTATCTCTTAATTTATTTTCTCTATGGTATCGAAAATTTTCTGGATGATTTATCATATAGTGCTCGAGTGCTTGAGAGTATATTTTGAAGGGAACTTTCTGTTTTTCTGCTACTACTTTAAAATGTTCTTGATTATCTCGTATATATGTCTTTACATCTGTTTTCCACGTTTCTTGGTTTTGCTCCTGAGAGTGCTGCTTGGAGTTCTCAGGTTCGGGAGGCAAATCTCTCTTGGTGAATCCTTGTCCTGTGACAAAGTCTTTGGTCTTCGGCTTTTCTGGTGATTGCTGATTTTGTAAGTGTCTTGGTTTATCCATATACTTTAGTTCCTTTTTATTTGAGTGAGAATATTTTTTTTAAATTGCTCAAAACGAGTATTTGTTATTGAGGATACCTAAAAGTGAGATAGATTACAAGTCGGAAAGAGGGACAGTTTCTTGCATGCCTGTACGCCCGTACACCAATATTGCACGCCTCACACCATGTGAGCTTGCCAGTCCAGCACTGCTGGAATTGATGGTGCTAACGACACTGTCGTTTTTCCTTGCCTTACCAGCAACCAGCGAGGTATAGTATCGGTGTGGGAAAGCAGAGACACATATCCTTCAAGAAACGTCGGCTTTTCCAGACGGTGGCACAAGTAAACCCCACCGTTCAAAATACATTCTCGCTGCTTCAGCTCATTTTCAGTAATCCCCAGTCGCTAGCATGAGCACCTTCTCTAAATCCTAGTTACTCACGTTGTGGACAAGTGTTCTAGTTCTGCACAATAAAGGCCATTCAAAGCAGATCTGCTACAAGCGTAAATGCTGCAATGGTGGCAAAGGACACAATGAGTTGTATCGTGTATCATCGCTATAGGAGTGAGTGATACACCTTATACGTTTGATTGTAAGATGTATCACTATTTACATCTATTGCTCTCTAAGATGTCTCGGCTTGGATGTGCTGTAATTCCTGTAATTCTGCATCTGGTAGCAATTTGGATAGCTCATCAAATTGTTCGTTATGCTCACTAAAATGATCCATAAATAGTTTATAACCATCTAATCGTTCAGTATAAAGTGATGATCTTTCTAATTCTAGCGATGCTAATTGACTTTTGAAACGCATTGTAGTTCCTTCCCTATTCCACTCTCTATGATCGATATAATTATTTCTACTAGCCCGGCCTGCTCTATTATTATTTGTTTTCACTTCATCACATAATAATCTCCATTTTTCAATAGCATTTTTAAATTCTGTTGCATTCTCTACATATAAATTGAATTGTTCTGTACTAAGATACTGTCCATGTTTCAATATGTATTTGAGTGCAGGCATCATAGCTTTATAATGATCCTTTCTATCTGATATCCATTTGCTTATTACTTTGATACCTTCCTCCTGGTGATTGAGTATGGAATCCATCTTTTGGATATCTTTCCACATAGATTGAATACGAGAGTCCATAATTTCTAATCTGGCTCGTTCTGGTTGAGTCAGATCTCTTCTCTCTCTTGCTTCTGAGGTTTGAGCAAGGGATGTGTCCCCTCCTTGTTGTTGAGCGTACGCGATAGCGGCTGTATAACGGTCTCTGTCTCGATGATGCTGCTCTAGCCCCCGTCTAGACCCTTGACCTGTAATCTGTGGTCTATACCTGTCACCCTGATCAATTTCTCTTGGTCTTTGCACAATATATCTCCTTTTTCATAAATCTTTAGAACATTTTTCATAAATCACTCAAACGAGTAACCACTCACAATCATACCCAACGCATGCACCATCTTCAAGAGCAATCAGCAGACAGCTAAAGGACATCTTTCTAAATGGCCTATGTGTGCTATAATTATCCATAGATAGAGCTATACTTCTGTAGTATGTGTAAAGGATGCTATAGGAGTAGATGTCTCAAATATGCACAAGAGAGGTTCCTTTCTGAAAAGTCTAATAATGGCCTCTCACACTTTCACACTGGTAGAAAGCAAAGGAGGTGATATAGCAATGGGTAAACCCTCAAAAGGTACACCAAAGGACAAGAGAAAGTTAGAAATGGCAGAAAATGTCAGGAAATGTCAGTCCTACAGAAGAATCCGAGCTCTCTATAAAGCAAGAGCAGTTTATAGCCGCTCTCATCGCTGGTAACCCTATTGTGGTCTCTGCTAAGGCAGTTGGCATAAATGAGCGAACGGCTCATCGCTGGTTTAAACAACCTCACTTCAGAGCTGCTTACCAAGAAGCAAAGCAAGAGCGATAGACACACTCAAGAGTAATCTCAAGGCTCTCGAGCCAGCGGTACAAGTAAGGGCTGCTCACATCATTCTCACACAGTCGATACAGGTTCACAAGATAGAAGTGCTCGAGCAGAGAATTGCGGAACTGGAAGAGGCCTTGAAAGCGGGTAGGGCATGAGTCTACAGAGTCACTTTAACAGAGTGCGAACACTGCATAGACGGTTATTCCCACTCCCTAAACTTGAGAGATGGGTACCACAAGGGGTTATGGTTAGAGAAGAGAACGGCGAATACTTCTATGCTAATGCTGAAGCAGAAGCGATAGATGCACGGTGTAAGCTACTTGGTATTATCCCTAATGTGTATGTTGTAAGTGATGACTGGCATCCTGATAATGATGGGTGTGAGGACAGATCTGAATTATGAGAAGTATAGACTCGCTAACACGTCGGCTCGACAATCTAGAGAAGCGACTGCCAGCCGATGATGTGGAATTTGAGGTCCTTGGATTCGATGATGAGGGACCTGACGGCGATGATGTGATTGTTATTGACCTTGTAGGGGCGTCTAGGGCACTGCAAAAGGAGATTGACGACGAGCATGAATAGCATCCAGTCGCTTTTTAGTCAGGTGAGAAAACTCAAAGAGCAGGTCCCTCCCATACGCAAGAACATCACCCCTTGCCTTGTGCCACCTCCTGACATGCGTCTTTTCACAGAGCAAGAGCAGCATGCCTTACTGGACTTAGAGAGCCGTGTTGTCCCATTCATTCCGACCGGACCGGGTAGTGTCATCGAAAAAGACGGAGGCCCCTATCTTGCCTTCTTTGCGATACGCGCTCCTGTGAACTGGTCTTTTAGTGAAATGGGAGTGCTCGAGCAGGTATCTCAAGAATTAAGCAATCAGCACTGGTGGTTTCTAAAACGCTGGTGGGAACTCTACAAGGACTTGATCGTTGGCTGTGTACCGCAAGGACGAAGGGATCGTCACCGGCGCTACATTCTTTGTACCGTAGGAGACCTTATAGAGCAGTTTCTTCAGATAGACATTGAGGCTCATCGGGGGCGTGTCGAGAAAGCTGCTTACCCATTTAGCATGCAGAGCTATGAGAACTATCGACAAGCAATTTATGAGCACATAGAACAGGATAAGCCATTTCATCCCTATTACATGCTTCATAAGATAGAAATATGGCTTGACTTTATTGCAGGATATGACATCGTCTACTGATTGATTGGTAGCTGCGTCTAGACATTGTCCATACGATACGCAAAGGAGCAAGATGGATATAATTAATGAAGCAGAACAAGTTTCAGATGCACAGAAAAAGCAACATATCACTAAAGAGCTTCTTGAGACGTATGAGACTCTACTAGATATTTCATGGGAATTGATTATAGAGCAACGAATGGTTATTAATGGCGATATTGACAAGAACTTGCTAGATGATGATGAAGAAAGACTAGAAGCTATCGGCAAGCTGGAAAAGGCGATAAACGCGGCTAGAGCGTGCCTTAAGGTAGAGTGATGTATTCCTGTGTAACTTACACAAGATAAAGAGCAAATAAAAATAGCCCCTACCACTCGCTATGAATGGCGGGGCTTTCTGTTGACTACGCTTGCTACAGTACAGCCATCTCGCGCTGTACGAGCCCTTGTACTTGTGGGTGCTTACGAAAAACACGCTTTATACTTCTCAGCAAATTGTCAGTACGTCGCACTTGCTTGAGTAGAGAACGCCTGTCTTGTTTTTCATTCGGCACGGGCGTATAGTCCAAACCAAAGGCCATAACAGCATACTCTTGCTCTTCAGTACGGCACTCGCGTAAAGCAGTATGCACAACTTCTGAAGCTGAAACTTCAGGTCCCTTTTCGTCTTCTACAATGTGACTCTGCTCGGGTGCTTGAAGGATATCCAGATAGGTCCTGTCATCATCAATTGGAGTAGCTAAGCTTACAGTAGCGTTACTGTAGTCGATGTGACGCTTCAATAGCTGGTAGAGACCACGACGTACGCAGCCATTTAAATAACCCTTCGCATTATATCCATCAGGTATCCGAGGATAGACTTCAAGCATGAGCAAGCTTGCATGCTGGTAGCAATCATCATAGTCCATACGATATTTACGGCTAAAATTAGAGACCATACGTTCAGTTTCAGCTAGCATTTCGATGATACAATTGTCTCGAGAGGTAGTGTCTGTAGTAGAAATATTCATGCCAATTGCCTTTCTTGCCTGACGGGTGTTGTAGCACTCATCAGGCGCTTTTTATTTATCGTAAAATACTAAACCCCTTGCTTGAATGGAGGTTACCCTTGGTAGCCAGATCGGTTACCACGCTCGAGCTTACAAATTGTGTTGCAAGCTGCTTGGCAAGCGATTGGCGGTACTGTTCCCACTTGGCTTTACGAGCATTTTCTACAGTGATGACTGCTTTCAAGTGATAGCATTCTTTAGTCGCTTTACAGCTACAAGAGTGCGTGCCGTTCTCATTCAATGTACAGTAGTAACGGACACCTTTATCATTCGATACAAGTATAATGACTGTTCCGGTCTTCTTCACTGTGTAGCGTACTAACACGGTCACTGTTCTCAATTGCTTTGCGTTGATGTTTTTCATTTGGTGTCCCTCACTTCGTTTGTTTTTGTGTTTCTTGATCTATAAGTATTATGCCATATGTGGCTTTGGTTGTCAAGACTTTTAAAGACTTTTTCAAGGCAATTTCAGAAGTGTTTGACAAATTGGTGGTTATCTGCTAATCTTCTAAAGATAGATAAAGTGTTCTACACTGTTTTCAAGAGGTATACACATGACTAAAGAGAGGGACTATCTCACACTAGACGAGGTAGAGGAGTACACAGGGATAAAGAAGAACTCGTTGTACTACTACCTCAAAACGTTGGATATCAAGACGCACAAATTTACCCTAGACAGGCGTGCTTATATCTCACTAGAGGATGCAAACCGAATTAAAGAGGTGAAAGATACGCCTTGGTTGGTAGGTGAGAAACCTTCTGAGAAGCCCGAGAAACCATCAGTTCCAGTGCCACCAGTGCCGACTACTAAGGCAGCCACTGAGAAAGCGCCTAAGCGTGTCATAACGCAAAAGAAGAAGGTAGTAGGGTTACCTGATGGATGTATCCTTGCTACTGAATTTGCAGACAACCATGCCCGTAACCCAAGGACTTTTCTTGACGATATGACCAAAGGTTTAGGCCCAGGACTTATCGGCACACACACGGACACCATACCGGAACGTGACCGCGTGGATTACAGCGAACGAGTCAAGCCGAGTAGGCCTAAAGAGAAAGAGAAGTTTCTGAGCAGTGAGCAGCAACGCCAGGCTCTTGAGTTCTGGAAAAGGCATGATGTGGGCTTCGAAGTGTGCAATCGCATTGATTGCTGGTGTCATACCGTGAAAGGAGAATAATTAATTGGCAGTAGATTTAAAACAGATGACATTATCGAACTTTCGAGCAGAGAAAGATTATTATAGCGTTCGTGAGATATCCGAGATTTACAAGGTATCCATGCCAACGATACGCACATGGATACAGAGAGGCGTCTTGAAAGGTGAGATGATAGAGCCTGTATCGAACAAAGCAAAGACGATGAGAGGACGATACCGCATCTATCCGCATGACTTGCTTGACGATATAGAGCTGTATCGTAGCGAACTTATCGAACTATCGATGCAACAATGGCCTAAGCTGCTCGCCAAAATCAAAAGGAGAGGATAACTTTATGACTATCAACTTTTTTCATCCAGGCAAAAGCGGAAAAACCATGAAATGTTTTTACTGTCATCGTGAGTTAAAAGCTCTTTTTGCTTGTAGTGGATGCAACAATGCGGTATGCTCTCAATGCGGATTATTAGAGCAACCAGGGAAAGCGTATTTACTATCTTTAGTGGATAATGTAAATGTGACACCAATACAAGCTCTAGACGCTGAACGAAAGATTGGTTTTAATGAATGGCTAGACTCTGTAGACGAACAAGAGCGGTTTCTCTGTCCACCTTGCCAGGACTCCTCACTAAAACTAAGATAGCGCGTGTGTACCTCAGATCTTGCAAAGCATCCTACGCGGGTGCTTTTCTTTTTGCGATTTTAGCCTTGACGTTAAAATCGTTGCAATATCAGCGTTCCTTTTGCCTTACATCGCTGGACAGAATATCATCGCGATTATAGAGCAGTCGGTTACTTCTCCACTCTGTTCGCACTGGATTTTTTGTCCGTTTGGAGAGTCGGCGGATATATTTAGGATCTATCGGGCGGCTATGTTTGAGCGATAAGAGTTGTGCCGCATCGTGAGCAGAAATCCAGTCGGCAAGAGCTTGTATTTTTGCTGGCATAGGAAGTGTCTCCAATAGTGTATTTATGGATTTCAGGTTTAGACTACGGTCATCTGGTCAACAGGTAATCATTATATAGTAGAAAAAAGGGGAAATGAGACAAAAAGATATAGCTGAGTATGAAGAAAATCACATTCAGAAGTTGGAAATGTCGATAAAATACCAGTAAA
>WNGI01007100.1_pt1 | contig 10968 bp, 5 predicted proteins | sample 5400621 | NCBI WGS metagenome assembly WNGI01 (sample SAMN13153374, study PRJNA577476) | soil metagenome | isolation source: 20 cm soil or saprolite under Garry oak tree replicate 1 | place: USA:California | collected 2016-06-15 | reverse complement strand
TTACCCGGCACGCACGTCGGCGCGATGACGAGAACTGGACTACGGGTTGCGGTTGTATCGGTCTTACCGGTGAACGCGAGCACGCCGGGCTCGATAGCGTTCTGAAGCGGCCCGTACGCCTGCCAGTGGTTGTTGTTTCCTGCGTCGCCGTGGGCGGCGATCCTCCTAAAAGTGTCCTTTGCGTTCCGCACCATCGACGGCGGGATCACATTGGCCGGATACGTCCGCGCGGCGGATTTGTAGGCCTCGTACCCGCCTGTCGGGCCTTCGCTCGGTATAGTGCGGGCGCTTCTGAGTACTGCGTCCGAGTCGCCGGACATCTTACCTTTGACCTCGCGGTCTTGCGAGACCTGGCTCGATGGGCTGCCGACGGTAACAAGCCTATCGCCGCTGGCGACGAAGGCCATAGCGGCCGCTGCGGACATTAGGGTTACGGCCCCTGCCATGCGCAGATGCGAGACAAAACGGTTACGAACGAACCAACGTGGAGTTTTCATATATTTTATTAATGCTGAAGTTTCCGTAGTCCGGGTTGGAGGTTCGAGTAACTTCCCAGAACGAGAACCGTTAGCTTGTCCTAACAGCAAAAAAGAGGTCAAGACTTTTTACATTATATCTTTGTAATGTTCGCAGTTATGAGCGCACCGACGGACTCGCATGAATCTGATGCTCGGCACGTTCGTCGATGTAGTCGCGAGTAATACCTCGCACGGCGCATTTGCCGTTTCTGCGATCCTCCGATGTAGTCGCGAGTAATACCTCGCACGGCGCATTTGCCGTTTCTGCGATCCTCCGCGGCCTTATCGGTTTTGCTTCCCCGGACTCTCAATCCGTGGCTCCACGGCTTTCACGTCACTTTTCGTATCGGCATTCGAATCATGCGATGTGGTTTTCCCTGGCAAGCGCACTAGTTGCGCAGCAAAGCATAGCGCACCGGCATAACAGATACCCGTATCCCAGGCGGAAATTGATTCCCTCTTCACCCATAGTTTGCTTATCAGAAAAGACTTCAAACAACAAGGTCGAATATCGCCGGAAATCGGCGGACTTGTTATGCCAAACTGTTATGCAATCGGCGTCGCTTCCCTGTTTTGCGATGGAAACGACCCTAACGGGATTCGAACCCGTGTTACCGCCGTGAAAGGGCGGTGTCCTGGGCCTCTAGACGATAGGGTCACAAAAGCCGTGCAATATCAGAATTGCTGCTCTCTGACGCAAGGCAAATCGCCGAACTGTTTTCACTCTTTTCGTTTTGAGACGGGGCATCCGCCCACCGCGCCGCGGCGGACTTCGGAGTGACACGTAGCGCCGTGACTAAAGACTGGGATTGAGTTCGTGAATCAACGCCGCTGCGCGCGCGGTTGCGCCTTGATGCTCGCTTAAAACTTCGCGCGCCCTTTGGACGAGGCGTTGGCACGCTTCGCTATCGCGCAAAAGCTCGGCGATGGTCTGTTCAAGCGAATCCATATCGGCAACCTGGATTGCGCCTTTCTTCAATACCAGCGCCTTCGCCAGTCTCGCGAAGTTCTCCATGTGCGGACCAAACAGAACTGGCTTGCCCGCGATAATCGGCTCCACAGGATTTTGCCCGCCGCGCGCAGTCAGGCTTTTCCCCACGAACACAATGGTGGCGATAGCATACCAGCGATCAAGATCACCTGTTGTATCGAGAACAATACAATCGGCGTCTGATCCACGACCGATCGCCACTTCGCTTGCCAGCGTCACGCGCATTGGCAAAGCGCCGAATTGCGCGCGGATTTCCCGGAGCCGTTCGACGTGCCGCGGCGCAATGAACAACCGCAACGACGGAAATTGCTGACGCAAGCGCAGAAAAATTTTGGCCAGAATTTCCTCTTCGCCGCGATGGGTGCTGCCGCCGAACAACACCGGGCTCTCTCGATCCGCATGATTGAAGTCGGCGTGCTGCGCCCTTTCCTGCGCTTCCAAACCCTGATCACGCCCATCTGGATCGTATTTGATACTTCCAACCGCTCGAATCCGGTCGCGCGCAACCCCGATCGCCACCCATCGATCGACATCATCCAACTCCTGTGCGCAGACCAGATTCAGCAGCCGAAATGTTGGCGCTACAAAAAATCGGAACCGTCGAAACCTGCTCTCCGACCTCGGCGACAAGCGCGCATTCACCAATACCGTTGGAATTCGGCGTCGGTGCGCGAGCGCGACAAGGTTTGGCCAAACTTCAGCTTCCACCAGCACGATCCGCGTCGGCCTGATCACCAAAAACGCACGTCGCATGATCGGCCAGTAATCGAGCGGCGTGTACATGACGTCGATCCAGGGCGGCGCGTTCTTATTTGCCAGTGCGAAACCAGTTGTGGTGGTCGTAGTCAGGACACAGCACAAATCTGGTTCGAGCGCGCGCAATGCATGGGCCAGTTTCAATGCGATATTTACTTCCCCAACGCTTACAGCGTGCAGCCATGTCGATTCTCGCTTCGAAAGGCGGACTCGGAGTTCCCCATCATAAATTCCCAGGCGTTGTCCGAACTTTTCGCGGTAACCGCCACGACGAATCATCTTCGCCAAATAACCCGGTAAAAAGAACAACAGTCCGATTGGCCAGAACAAATTGTAAACGAAACGAATCATTCAATTACGCGTTGGGAATTTTTGATTGCGGATTGCGGAAAGAAACAAGACCTCAGTGGCGCCATATGTTTTCTGACGAAACAGCCGCCACAGCCTTGTTTCAGGAAAAGCTTCGGCCGGGCGCTTCTCCAGGACGAAAATTCCATCCGGGTCCAGTAGTTGAGACAACGCTTCGTTAGCCAGCAGTTTTTCGGTGAAACGTTCACCGGCCTCCGTTTTTTCGTACGGCGGATCCGCAAAGATAACGTCAAACATTTCTGCGCCGGAAGCGTGCCGAAGAAAATCGAAGACGTCCTGCTGTCGAACTCGTCCTTTCAACTTTGTCTTGGCGAGATTGCTTTCGATGATCTCCGCCGATTGTCGCTCTCCCTCAACAAAAACAACAGAGGATGCGCCGCGGCTGAGTGCTTCAATTCCGAGTGCGCCGCTGCCCGCGAAAAGATCGAGGACGCGCGCGCCCACTATGGCGTCGCCCAGGCTGGAAAAGATAGCAGCTTTGACACGATCCATCGTTGGTCGGACACCCTGCTTCGGAACTGCCAGGCGGATTCCGCCGGAGCTGCCGGCGATCACTCTCATGGCGACGCGGCGGGCGTTGGCGTCACGGTAGCCTCAGGCAGCGCCTCGTGGGGTGAAGCAGAGGTAGTTGGCGCACCGGGCAACCCGGTGCCCGCATTGCCGGGCTCAGGCGTTGGGGGCGCGGCTTCTTCGATCTGTTTCTTTTTCTTCTTTGCCCGTTCCTTTTTTCCACCGCCAAAGAAGCTGTTTATCATACTGCTGATATCCCGGCCGACCAGCCTGTCCATCAAGTTTGTGCTTGGCCGCTCGATGGTGCCGCCAACCTGAAAGTCGATGGCAGAATAACCCGGTTCGTTGATCGGTTGAAAATTCTGGCGAATCGCTTTGAAAAGCTGGCCGCGAATTTTGTCGTTGATCGCGAGCTGCGAATCGAGCTTCACCTTGCCATTAAATGCCACTGTTCCCGACGCGGTGAGACGAATATTCGGAGAGCGCAAAATCAATTCGTCGATCGTGACCAAACCTGGACGCACATGATATTTCGCCTCCGCCTGCTCGAGATGAAGCTCTCTCAGTTCTTCAATCTGAAGAAGCTCCCCCAGTAGCACAAGCAAGCTGTATTGTTGGACTCGACCGTCGCGGAGGGAAATCTCGCCCTTTCCAATAAACGCCTCCGGATCGGCGGTTTTGCCGGAAGCCTGGAAATTTCCCTCCAATTTGCCCTGCACCATCCCCTTGGGTCCGCCTGCGTTTGCGATAATCTGATCGGCCTGCACATTGCGAAACTTTACGCTCGTGGTAAACGGAGAATCCTCCGCCTCCGGTTGCATCGCAAAATAGCCGTTGATCTCACCGTTACCGGCGCGCGCGGAAATTTTGGAAAGCTCCAGCACGTCCGGCTCGTAACGCAGGGGGGAGCGCAGTTGCTCCAGAAAAAAACGGTCCTGCAAGGAAATTCTCGCCACTTTTGCATCCCCGTGAAGCGCCAAGGCGCTGCGGATGCTGGTGCGAAAGTTTACCCCATCAAAACTTGCAAGCAGCCTTCCGGTGTGATCGAGAAAACTGAAATTGCCATTCTTGATACTGACGCGTCGGACCTCCGGAGGCACCGCCAGTCTCGGTTCCTGCATCGGAGATGGATTGCCGACTATTGCCTGGTCCGGAGAAGGAAGATTCGCCGGAGAAATGGTAACAACAGGAGCGGTATGTGTTTGAGAGTTTTGAGATGGTTGGCTCCGCACCTCCGGCTTGGACACACTGGGAGCTGCCGTCTTTGTTCCTCGTGATCTGGGTAATTTCCATTTTCCTTCCACGTCTTGCGGCCAAACTACATTTGGATTGATAAGTGAGACCTCTTTGATGACCAGGCGCCGGGAAAAAAGAGAGAGGAAACGAACGCGCAGTCGAAATGTTTTTGCTTCAAGGAAATGCCTCGAATCGACCAGCGAAGTTTGGGCAATTGTGATGCCGCTTAGCTCCAGTCCACCCCAGGGCGTCACACTCATGCTGCGGATTCCGAGCGTGGTGCCGAGGCGTCGGCTCAATTCTTGTTGAATCTTCGCGTGCGTACCCTGCGATTGCACATACAGATTCACGCCGGCCAAAAGAATCGCGCCAAGCGCAACCACCGCTCCGAGAGCGATCAAGGGAAGCCGGCGCAATTTTTTCATCGTGAGACGTTACGCAGTCCGAGTTTGAAGAAAAGACGAAAGCCTTCTGCTACTTTTCCTTGTGACCGATACGATTGTCATTCTCAATCCGACGGCTGGCAGCCCTGAACACGTTCGGAGCTGGCAGGAGCGAGCCGAATCCCTCGCAGGCGACTGCCCCGTCCGCGTTACATCACATTCTGGCGAAGCGGAGGCGCTGGCCCGGCGTGCAGTCGAGGAGGGGTTTGCGCGGATCGTCGCTGCAGGCGGCGACGGAACAGTCAGCCAGGTAGCCAATGGACTCGCCGGTAGCAATGCCATATTGGGCGTGCTTCCAATGGGGAGTGTCAATGTTTTCGCGATGGAGCTTGGGTTGCCGTTGCACAATCTCCAGCGCTGCTGGGACATCATCGAAGACACAAACCTTCGCTTGGTCGATATGCCGAGCGCAAATGAGAAATATTTCGTCCAGCTCGCCGGGGTGGGATTGGACGCGCAGGTGGTGAAAGAGACCAGCCTCGCGTTCAAACGCAGTTTCGGCCCACTGAGCTATCTCATCTCCGCAGCGCAGATCGCGGCACGGCAACCGCCAAAGCTATTCATCGAATCGGAGCATACTTCCGTGGAAGAGGGATCGTTTGTTCTGGTCGGAAACGGGCGCCTTTACGGAGGGCCCTTCCCGTTTTTTAAACAAGCTGTCATCGATGATGGCCTGTTTGACGTCGTCGTCTTCAAACGGCTCGGCTATCTGGAAATCATGAGATATCTCCAGGATGTTGTATTCAGCGCCGACATTAAGGTTCCGGAAATCGAATATTTTCAGACGCGGCAGCTGCGCATAACCAGCGAACAGGACGTCCCCCTGGAGCTGGATGGCGAGCTCGCGGGTAATTGCCCGGTTGATTTTCGAATTCGGAAGAGAGCGCTTCGCGTTTTGGCGCCTACGCCCTGAGGCTGATCGGAGAGCTGCCCTGACCAAGCTGGCCTTCGCTGAAATCCGCGTAATGTTCTGCACGATGGCTGGTAGTGATCATTGGATTCGCAAAAAAGCGGCCGCTTCAATTAACCCGGCACAGGTGGAGACAGTCCTGATTCAGCTCGGGGAACACTGGCCGGAAACCGCGCGGCCACTTGTCGATGTCGTCGAACAATTTCCGCTGGGCGAAGCGGCCCTGCTTCATCTTCTCGCTGTCTCGAGCATTTGCGCAGCGCGCCTCACGCACGATCCGGACAGCCTAATCTGGCTTTGTCAGCCGCAAATCTGTTCTGCGCCTCGCGGGTACGGTGAAATGCTGGGCTACCTGCAGAGATCGGCTGGCAACTCGATCGCAGACCAGGGTTTTTCTGCTCTACGTTTTTGGAAGGGCCGTGAGATGACCCGCATCGCCGTTCGCGAGCTTGCAAACGTCGCGTCGCTCGAGGAAACCACCGGCGAGCTTTCGCAGGTGGCGGAGATTTGTATCCGCAATGTGTTCGAACATTGGAACACCGAATTGCGGCAACAATATGGTTCGCCCAACGCGGAGTTCGCCATTCTTGCACTGGGCAAGCTCGGCGGCGGCGAGCTAAATCACAGCTCGGACGTTGATCTTCTCTTTCTCTACAGTCAGGAAGGCCAGCTCACGGCGCACGTTTCCTATCACGAATTCTTTAACCGGCTGGCAAAGAGAATCCTCGAAACATTTTCCACCGGGCATCCAGCTGGCTCGCTTTTTCGCGTCGATTTGCGTCTGCGACCGGAGGGCTCGGCGGGGCCATTGGCCCGCTCGCTCGAGAGCATGGAAAATTATTATGCGGGATTCGGCGAAACCTGGGAGCGTCTTGCGCTGATCAAGGCGCGCGGAATCGGCGGCAGCCGCGAGCTGGCCTACGAATTCCTGCGACAACATCAGCCGTTTATTTATCCCAGGAGCGCTTCGCCCGATTTGCTGGATGAAATTGCCGGTATCAAGCAGCGCATCGAACGCGACATAGTCGGTGCGGACAAGCTCGAACGCGACGTGAAACTTGGACGCGGCGGTATTCGCGAGATCGAGTTCATCGTGCAGACCTTGCAGCTTATCCACGGAGCGCGGCATCCGTTCTTGCAGGAATCAAGTATGCTCAAAGCGCTGCGAGCGCTTCGTCAATTGGACCTTCTTCCGAGGGAGGATGTGCTGACTTGCGACAACACTTACCGGTTCCTCCGTCGTGTGGAGCATCGCTTGCAAATAGAGGCCGAACAGCAAACGCACATTGTTCCTCGAGACCCGGAAGCTTTGCAACGTCTTGCACTGAGCCTCCGGTTTTCATCGAGTGAAGATTTCACTGCAGCGCTGCAAGAAAGGATGCGCGCAGTGCGTCCAATTTTTCAACGGATCGTTTCAGGAACGTCTACGTCAGGGGCGACCGTGTCCGAGGGGAACGATCTGGAAATTTTCAGCGACCAGAAACGCGCAACCAAGGCGCTGTTGGACCTCGAGCAGGGGGCCGGAAGTTTCCATATCGCGCCACGAACACGGCAGATCTTTCGCAAGCTGCGTCCGGCCTTGCTAGGATGGCTTTCTAAGACCGCGGACCCGGATACAACGCTTAACCAATTCGTTCGCCTCGTGGAGGGTTACGGTTTGCGGAGTTTGTTCTTTGAGCTTCTCGTCGCAAATCCTCGATTGCTGGAGCTGGTTGTGAAGACTTTTGATGCCAGCCGTTTCGCCAGCGAGCTTTTGATTCGCCGTCCGCAGCTTCTGGAAGACATCACGCGAGATCCGACGTTTGGCGAACCGCGTTCGGTGGCAGAAAATCTACGGCGCCTCGATTCGTTAGGCGCAGATGCAAACAATCTGAACCCGATACGCACGTACCGGCAAAGGCAACTGTTGCGTATTATCCTGCGCGACGTGCTGGGACTTAGCCAATCAGCGGCGACTTTCGCCGAGCTTACCGACGTGGCGGAAGCCTGTCTGGTTGTTGTGGCGAAGCTCCTCACAAGTGAGCAACTAACCGTCATCGCGCTGGGAAAATTTGGGGGACGCGAGATCAGTTACGGCGCGGACCTGGACGTTTTGTTCGTGGGCGAAGACATTCGCGCCGCTCAGAATCTCATGACCGCCATTGCGCAGCCAACGGCTGAAGGAGATATCTGGGCGCTCGATGCAAGGCTGCGCCCGGAAGGCGAAAAAGGTCCTGTTGTTTGCTCTCTTGAAACCTACGAATCGTACTATGCGAGCCGGGCGCAGCCTTGGGAATTGCAGGCTCTGACTCGCGCGCGCGGCATTAGCGGACCGTTGCAAAACGAATTCATGGAGATTGCAAAACGCGCATGGCGTCGCGCATGTCAGGATGCCGGCCTTTTCATAAAAATTGATGACATGCTGCAGCGCATTCGGCGCGAGCGCGGAAGCGGATTGGATTTTCTCGATTTAAAGACTGGAGCTGGCGGCATCATCGAAGCGGAGTTCCTCGTTCAAGCGTTGCAGATGCGCGCAAACATCTGGGAACAGAACTGGGAACGCGCCGTCGATCGATTGCGCGAGCACGGACATCTGGACAAGTCGGACGCCGCGAAGCTCAAGGACTCTTACGCGTTTCTGCGTCGCTGCGAACTTGTGTTGCGTCGATATGACAACAGAAGCATTTCAACGCTGCCAAGCGATCCAGACGAACAACGAAAGTTTGCCATCCGTTTTGGCTATCAGGAATTCGACGTTTTCCGTCGCGATTATCTCGATTCTCGCGAGGCGATTCACGCACTCTACCAACAGCACATTACGCCGGCTTAACCGCGGTAACGATCAACGTTCGCCCAAGCAGCAGGCCTGGTGAATTCATCGCTCGGACAGCCCAGGCATTCCGCTCGTCCAGCGTGCCGTAGGTACTCTTGTCGCGATAAAGACGATCCAGTTGGCGGAACGGAAAGGAACTATTAGAAACGGAAAAGCCAGCAGCGAACGGCGTTCGAGTGCGCAAAGCGAATTGTAAACTGTGTCCGATCGCGTTGAGACCGGCAATCGCCTGCGAACCGATCAGCCCGGAATGCCCTTGAGCATCTCGACGTTGGTCGGGAATTTTTTCACAAACATCAACAGTCGCTGAATTGCTTCCTCTGGTTTGTGTCCGGCCAGGCCGCGCCGAATGAGATTAATTTTCTCCAGTTCCCACGGTTGCAGCAACAACTCTTCCCGCCGTGTGCCAGAGAGAAAGATGTCCACGGCCGGATAGATCCGCTGGTCGCTGATTTTCCGGTCGAGTACCATTTCCATGTTTCCGGTGCCTTTAAATTCCTGAAAGATCAGTTCGTCCATGCGGCTGCCTGTTTCGATCAGTGCCGTAGCAACAATCGTGAGAGAACCGGCTTCCTCGGTATTACGCGCAGCGGCAAAAATTTTCCGTGGAATTTCCATGGCGCGCGCATCGATACCACCGCTCATGGTGCGGCCCCCGCCGCCCATTGCATTATTGAACGCGCGAGCAGTACGCGTGATGGAATCGAGGAGAATGAATACATGTTTTCCGGCTTCGACGAGGCGTTTCGCGCGCTCGATCGCCAATTGCGCAATGCGCGTGTGACTTTTGATGTCGGCATCGTTCGAGCTGGCCATCAATTCTGCCGTTGGATGCGAACGACGAAAATCGGTCACCTCTTCCGGGCGCTCATCGACAAGAAGAATAATCAGAATGACCTCCAAATGATTCTTTGCCACTGCCTCGGCGATGTGATGCAGCAGCGTTGTCTTGCCGGTGCGCGGCGGCGCGACAATCAGACCACGCTGCCCCATGCCGAGCGGCGTCATCAAGTCCATGATCCGCGTTGTGTAACGGTCCGGCGCAGTTTCAAGCTTGATTCGTTTGTTCGGATTGATCGTGGTCAACTCTTCAAACGGCGTGAGACCCTGATATTTCGCCGGCTCCTCACCATTGATCTTGAGCAGCTTGACCAATTGCGGGCCGCGACTGCCGCGACGCGTTTCACCGTAGATCCACATCCCATCGCGCAAAGCGAAACGGCGAACAATCTCGGGAGTTACAAAAATATCCTGCGGCGTTTGCACGAAGTTGCGCTTCGCATCGCGCAGGAACCCGAAACCTTTGCCTGAGATTTCGATGATACCTTCGCCGAATTCCGGTTCAGCCTGAACTTGTTCGCCACCTTCGGCGCCAGCCTCCGCCCCCTCGCGCCCGCCTGAGCCGGGCCGGTCAATAGTTTCGACATCAGTAGCCGCTCCGGCAGGATCAGCATTGACTGACGAAGAATTTGGCGAGCCCTCTGCATCGTCGCGCCTGAATCGATCGCCTCGGTAACGTTTTCGCGGGAAACGGCGGCGCGGACGATGATGCCGTTGCTCCGGCGAGGCGGACTCAGTGGGCACAGGTTGGTTTTCGTTTTCTTCGTTCATAAGCTAAATTCTTCGCGGCGCGCAGCACCGCTTTAAACACGTGGCAATAGTTTTTCAGGCCGGCAATTTGGCCAGCAATTCGTCGGGAATTTCTAGATTTGAATAGACGTTTTGCACGTCGTCGTCGTCCTCAAGCGCATCACACAAGCGGAGCACCTGACGCACAGCGGCTTCGTCGGGCACCGCAACAGTAGTATCGTGAATGAATGTAAACTTTTGCCCATCGGTGGTTACGCCCGCATTCTTGAGAGCCTCAGCTACCGCGTATAGCTGATCGTGGGAAGTGATGATAACATACTGATCGTCGTCAGTTGTCAACTCTTCGGCCCCCGCCTCCAGGGCAATCTCAAGCAACCGATCCTCGTCAATGCTCGACCGCGGAACGGTGATTTGTCCTTTCCTGTGGAACATGTACGAAACGCTTCCGGTTGAGGCCAGGTTGCCATGATGCTGGCTGAAAATGCTCCGAACTTCCGCCCCGGTGCGATTCTTATTGTCGGTTGCCGTTTCGACAATGATGGCCACGCCGCCGGGCGCGTAGCCTTCATAAACGATTTCATCGAATTGTTGTGCATCCTTGCCTTCGCCGGTGCCGCGTTTGATCGCGCGCTCGATGTTATCGTTCGGCATGCTCTGCGTGCGCGCAGCCTGGATGGCGCTGCGCAGGCGCGGATTAGCACTGGGATCGCCGCCGCCGCGTTTTGCCGCGATGGTAATCTCCTTTGATAATTTGCTGAAGATCTTGCCGCGTTTCGCGTCGATCGCGCCTTTAAACCGCTTGACCTTCGACCACTTACTATGTCCCGCCATGG
>WNGI01008456.1_pt1 | contig 10969 bp, 12 predicted proteins | sample 5400621 | NCBI WGS metagenome assembly WNGI01 (sample SAMN13153374, study PRJNA577476) | soil metagenome | isolation source: 20 cm soil or saprolite under Garry oak tree replicate 1 | place: USA:California | collected 2016-06-15 | reverse complement strand
AAGCGTTGCTCGACTTGCTGACCATTCGCGACAAGCTGGGCAAGATCGCCGGAGTGAAAGTCTGCCTCGTGGGCGACATCCTGCACTCGCGCGTCGCGCGCTCCAACATCTGGGGACTCACCAAGCTCGGCGCGCAGGTGGCGGTGTGCGGTCCGCACACGCTGATGCCGCGCGGCATCGCGGAGTTGGGTGTCACGGTGTTTCGCCGCATCGAAGAGGCGATCGAGTGGGCCGACGTGTTGAACATCCTGCGGTTGCAGCTCGAGCGCATGGAGAAGGGGTTCATTCCGTCGCTGCGCGAATACTTCCGTGTGTTCGGCGTGACGCAGGAGCGGCTGGACCGCGCGCGCCATCCGCTGGTCATCATGCACCCGGGCCCCATGAACCGCGGCGTCGAGATCGAGTCGCGCGTGGCTGATGGACCGCACAGCGTGATTCTCGACCAGGTGACCAACGGCGTGGCAGTGCGCATGGCGGTGCTGTATCTGCTCGCCGGCGGCAAACCCGAGCTCGCCGACGCCGCCAAACACGGAGCGCCGGACTGATGCGGCCCCTCGTACTCACGGGCGGGCGGGTGATCGACCCCAGCAGGAATTTCGATCAGACCGCCGACGTCCTGATCCAGGACGGGAAGGTCGCCGCGATCGGTCCATCGCTCGGCCGGCCGGATGGCGCGGACGTGCGCGACGTGCGCGGGCAGGTGGTGGCGCCGGGCCTGGTGGACATCCACGTCCACCTGCGCGAGCCGGGCAACGAAGACGAAGAGACCGTGGCCACGGGCGCGCGCGCCGCGGCCGCCGGCGGCTTCACCGCGATCTGCGCGATGCCCAACACCGACCCTGTCACCGACAATCAGGCGGCCGTCGGATTCATCGTGCGGCAGTCGGTGCGCGCGGGCCTGACGCGCGTCTATCCCATCGGCGCCGTGTCGGTGGGGCAGAAGGGCGAGAAACTCGCGGAGTTCGGCGAGATGGTGGGTGCGGGAGCGGTGGCCGTCTCCGACGACGGCCGGCCCGTCGCCTCGGGCCACCTGATGCGCACGGCGCTCGAGTACGCGCGCACGTTCGACATCGCCGTCGCCGATCACTGCGAGGAGCCCACGCTCGCGGCCGGCGGCGTGATGCACGAGGGTCTGGTCGCCACGCGCCTCGGCCTCAAGGGCATTCCGGCGGCGGCCGAAGAGATCATGGTCGCGCGCGATGTGTTGCTCGCCGAGCTGACGGGCGGCCGCGTGCACCTCTGTCACATGTCGACCAGCGGCTCGGTGGACCTGATCCGTCGCGCCAAGGAGCGCGGTGTGCGGGTCACGGCGGAAGTCACGCCGCATCACCTGGCGCTGACGGATCACGCCTGCGAGAACTACGACACGCACGCCAAGATGAACCCGCCACTGCGCGAGGCCGCCGATGTGGCGGCGCTACGCCAGGCGTTGAAGGAGGGCGTGATCGATTGTATCGCGTCCGATCACGCGCCCCACGCCTACGACGAGAAGGAAGCGGCGTTCGACGACGCGCCCTTCGGCATCGTGGGACTGGAGACCGCATTTGGTGTCGCGCATACCGAGCTGGTGCAGGGGGGCGTGCTGACGTTGCCGGAGCTGGTGGCGCGGATGAGCACGCTGCCGGCGCGGGTCTTCGGGCTGGCGGGGGGGACGCTGCAACCGGGCGCCGTGGCCGACGTGTGCGTGCTCGATCCGCGGCAACAGTGGACCGTCGACCCGGCGCGGTTTTTCACCAAGTGCCGCAACACGCCGTTCGCGGGGCGGGAGCTGGTGGGCCGGCCGACGCTGACGCTGGTGGCCGGAAAAATCGTGCACGACGGGGCGATGTGACGCTGCAGCGCTTGACTAAGTCTAGGCTCCGTGCTGGATTAGAGCGTATCATGGCCGCCGGAACACGGGAGTTGCATGCCTAAGGGGTCCTCCAAGAGCACCGCGGCGATCCAGCGATTGCTGGAGGAGCGGCGTCAGTACCAGGCGTGGATCGCCCGGCTCGACGCCGCGGGCGATGCGTCGCCGGGACAGGTGAAGGGTCGCGTGCGCGCCGACTACGTGGCGCGGCTCGCGGCCGTCACCGAGGAGTTGAAGGCGCACGCCGACGCCGCCCGCCAGCTGATCGAGCAGCGCAGGGAGTCGCTGGAGGAGCTGCAGCAGAAGGAAAAGGCCGCGGCGGAGCGCTTGTCCGAGACCGAGCTGCGACACGCCGTCGGCGAATACGACGAAGCGCAGTGGGGGCAGGTACACAAGGACGCGCTGGCAGAGCTGGTGTCGGTGCGCGAAGAGATCCAGGCCGTCGAGCAGGACATCGAGAAGCTCACGGAGCTGGACGCGCTGGTGCGCGAGAAAGCCCAGCCCAAGGTCGGATCCCCGCCCAAGCCGGCGCCCAAACCGGACGACAAGAAGGACGCCAAGCGGCCCGTCGTGGACGAGCTGGCGTTCCTGAAATCCGTGACCGAAGACGAAAAAGGCGGCGCGCCGTCGCCCAAGCGGGCGAGCGGCGCGCAGTATCAGCCGGCTGATGTGAGTGCGTTACCCAAGGCCGCGGCGCCGCCGTCCCAGGAGCAGGAGGCCGAGGAGGAGGCGGCGGCCAAGACGCTCAAATGCCGCGAGTGCGGCACGATGAATCTGCCGACGGAGTGGTACTGCGAGAGTTGTGGAGCGGAGCTGGCTGCGCTGTAGCCCTTACTTCGCCTGAGTCTTCACGAACGCCGCCAGCCGCGACTTGTGCCGGGCGGCGTTGTTCTTGTGAATCAGGCCTTTGCGGGCGGCGCGGTCGAGCAGCTGCACGGCGGCGGCGTAGGCCTGGGCGGCGGCGGCGCCGGTGGCGGTGCGGACGCGTTTCACGGCCGTGCGCAGCGCCGAACGCTGATCCTTGTTGCGGATGGTGCGGCTGCGCGCCTGGCGCATCGCCTTCTTTGCGGACTTGATCCTGGGCACTCTAGTCTCCTGTCGAGGGGCGCAACTTAGACGGTAAGTGCAGGGTGGTCAAGGCGCTACGCCGTTGACCCAGGGGGCGGCCGTTCATTATCTTAGGCGGTCACCGACCCCGGATTGCGCTATCTCGTCCGAGATTCTGCTCTGGGCGCCCGTATTGCTGTTTTCGATGGTAGCCCACGAATACGCCCATGCCGAAGCCGCTTATCGGCAAGGTGATCCGACCGCCTACATGCTCGGGCGGCTGACTTTGAACCCCCTCAAACATATCGATCCATTCATGACGATCCTCTTGCCGATCGGCTTGTGGATCGCATCCAGCGGCGCGTACACGTTCGGCGGCGCGAAACCCGTGCCCGTGAATCCGCGGAATTACCGCAACTTCGTGCGTGGCGACATTATCGTCAGTCTGGCGGGGATCGTCGTGAACCTCGGCCTCTTCATCTTGTTTTGCCTCGCGTTCGCCGTGCTCGGTTTGATCGCCAGTGCCATTCCGGGGCTCGCGGGAACGTTCGCGATCCTGCAGCGGATGACGGTGTGGGGGATGTGGCTGAATCTGGTGCTCGCTTTTTTCAATCTGATCCCGATTCCGCCGCTCGACGGCAGTCACGTGTTCTATCACATCCTGCCGCCGGGGATGGGCGCGAGTTACCGGCAGTTGTATCGCTTCGGCTTTCTGCCGATCCTGGCCGTGAGCTGGTTCCTGCCGGGGTTCATTGGCATCTTCCTCTGGCCCGCGCACGCGCTGCTGAACATCGGCCAAGCGCTGGTGGGGCCATTCGCCATTGCGACGGGGGTCTCATGACGTCGCCACTGCGCACCGACGCGAACGCATTCATCGTCGAGCTGGAGCAGTTCTCCGGCCCGCTGGACTTGCTGCTCCATCTCATCCACGAGGACGAGGTCGATATCACCGACCTCCCCATCGCGAAGATCGCCGATCAATTCCTGGCGACGATCCACGAGCTGGGGCTGAACCAGGCGGCCGACTACCTCGAGATGGCGGCGCGGTTGCTGCGCATCAAGGCGCAGCTGCTCTTGCCGCGGCGGCTCAACGAAGACGAGTGGGAAGACCCCCGCTCGGAGCTGGTGCGGCGACTGCTGGAATACCAGCAGATCCGCGAGCTGGTCGACTGGCTGCACAAGACGGCGGCGCGCCGGGCCGAGCAATTCGGGCGCGGCTACGAGGCGCCGCCCGCGGCCTTGCCGCCCGCGCCGCTGGTGATCGAGCTCAACGAGCTGCTGGCCGCCGCCGAGCGGGTGATCGCGATGATCCCCGAAGCCGAGCTGCACCGCGTGGTGCCGCGGCCGCTCGACGTCGAGAGCGCCAACCTCAAGATTCACGCCCTGCTCGCCGATCGCGAGACATTCGGCTGGTACGACATCGTCGGGGAGCGGCCCACCATCGTGGACGTGCTCTCCGCCTTCATCGCCTTGCTCGAGCTGGCCAAGCGCGGCTCGCTGCGCCTGGCGCAGCCCGAGCCTTTCGCCCCCATGGTGATCCATCGTGAGTCCCCACGCGAAGCTGCTTGAAGCGGCGCTGTTCGCCGCGTCGCGACCCCTGACGCTCGAAGAGCTCGCCACGCTCGAGCCGGAGGCGGGCGAGGCGGGGGCCGGCGCGGCGCTGGCCGAGCTCGGCGCCGCCTATGCCGGGGACGACCACGGCGTCGAGCTGCGCGAGATCGGCGGCGGCTGGCAATTCTTGACGCGCGGCGAGTACGCCGCGGCGATCGAGCGGGCGCAATTCGCCCTGCGGCCGCGGCGGCTCTCGCCCGCGGCGCTGGAAACGCTGGCCGTCATCGCCTATCGCCAGCCGGTGGGCCGCGTCGAAGTGGACGAGATCCGCGGCGTCGATTCCGGCGCGGTGATCGACAAGCTGGTCGAGCGCGGGCTGGTGGAGGTGTCGAGCCGCGGCGAGGGGATGGGCCGGCCGCTGCTCTACGGCACCACGCCCCAGTTCATGGAGATTCTGGGACTCAAATCACTGGACCAGCTGCCGCGCCTGGAGGAGCTGTCGGTCGCGTTGCGGCCCCCGCTGCCCGCCGAGCCGGAATGACGCTCATGCGCCTGCAGCGCGCCCTGGCGCGCGCGGGCGTCGCCTCACGCCGCAAGGCCGAGGAGCTGATCCGCGCCGGTCGCGTCAAGATCGACGGCCGCACGGCGACCATCGGCGAGAGCGTCGACCCCGACACGCAGAAGGTCACCGTGGACGGCCACGCCGTCCGCGCCGCGGCGCAGACCGTGTGGTACGCGCTCAACAAGCCGCTCGGCTACGTGGTGAGCCGCAGCGACCCCGAAGGCCGCAAGACCGTCTACGACCTCCTCCCCAAGGTGCCCGGCCTCACGTACGTTGGTCGTCTCGACGTTATGACCTCGGGATTGCTGCTCCTCACCACCGACGGCACCGCGGCTCATCATTTGATGCACCCGCGGTACGAAGTGCCGCGCACCTACTGGCTGCGCGCGCACGGGCGTCCGCCGCACGAGATCGCCGCCGCGCTCAAGGCGCGCGTCATGATCGAAGGACGCGCGGTGCGCATTACCGAGTCGCGCGTGCGCACGGTGGGGAAGAGTGTGGAGATCGAGCTGACGCTCGCCGAGGGCCGCAACCGCATCGTGCGCCGTCTGGCCGAAGCCCTGGAGCTCAAAGTCGAATGGCTGCATCGCGTGTCGTATGGTCCCGTGCGGCTCGGCAAACTGGCGGAAGGGAAGTGGCGCGTGCTGACGCCGCGCGAGATCGCGGCCATCGGGCCCTGATCTTATGGATACGAGCAGCATCGAGCGGGCACTCGGCGCCATCGGGAGTGCGTTCCGCCTGACCCGGCTGTACCCGGCCACGCACCCGGCGGTCACGGAGGCGATGCGGCAAGTCGCCACGTCGCTCCCCGGTCTTGCCGCACAGGGGTCGCTGGAATGGAAGGTCGGCGCCACGGGCCTGCACTGGCAGGGCCAGCACCTGCTGCCGCGCAACTCTCAGCTGAGCGAGATCGCGGGTCTGCTGTACGCGCGCGGCGTGCGCTCCGTGCAATTGCATCCCGGCGCCACATCCGATCAAATCATCGCCCTGTTCGGCGTCGCCACGGGCAACGTGGCGCCGGACGATGCGTCGCTCGGCCGAATCACGTTGATGCTCGGCCGCCGCCAGACACAGCGACTGTCGACGATTCGCGCGTCAGAGCAAACGCCGACGCCAGCGCCCGCGCCCGAACCGCCTCCGCTTGCTCCGCCGCCGCCGCCGCCCGTCGCTGTCGATCCAGCGGTCGCCGCAGCGCCCCCGCCCGTGCCCGCCGCGCCCCCGTCACCACCGGCGCCGCCGCCGCCCACACCGGCCGTGGCTGCGCCGCCCGCCGCGCCCCTGCCGCCACCCGCGCCGCCGCCGCCCGCACCGCCCGCCGCGCCGGCCGTGCCCGCCGCGGCCGTTGCGCCACGCGCGTCTGCGGCGCCGTCGCCCAGCATGGCGGCATTCCGCGGCCTGCCGCCGGATGTCGAAGCGAAGCGTATTGTCGCCGCACTGGGGCCGGCCGAGCCGCTCGACGCGCGCCGCGCCGGCGCCAACCGGTTGCTCGAGCTCGTGCCGCAGCTGCTCGCGTTGCGGGATCTCGGCACGGTGGCGGACATCATCGCGGGTCTGGATCGCGCGTTGGCGCAGACCGACGACAACGACCTGGGCGAGCGCATCGGCGCGGCGGCGGGCGCGCTCGCCGACCAGGCGGTGGTCGAGCGGATGGTGGCGCGTCTGGGAGAGCCGCGCGTGCCGCCCAACGAACGGGCGGTGCTGGTGGGCGCGGTCGGCGCCCTGGCGGCGCTGTCCACCGGGCTGGTGCTGGAGCGCTACCTCAACACGCCGGCCGAGATGCGGGAGCCCTATCGGGCCGCGATCCGGGCGGCGGGCGAGCGAGCGGTCGAGCCGCTCGAGGCGCGGTTGCAGGTGGGCCGCGAGGACGTGGTGGCGGCGGCGGCGGAGTTCTTGGGCCTCACCGGGGCTCCGCAGGTCGTGGCGCTGCTGGTGCCGCTGCTGCGTCACCGGGCCGAACAGGTGCGCGAGGCGGCGCTGCACGGCCTGGCCGAGATCGGGGGTCGCGAGATCGCGCGGCCGGCCATTCCGTCGCTCAAGGACGAGAGCGTGGTGGTGCGCATCGCCGCCGCGCGGGCGGTGGGTGTAGGGGGCGACACGTCGGCCGGCACGGTGCTGCTGCGGCGCTTGGACCACGAAACCGATGAAGGGGTACTGGCAGAGTTGTTACGGGCGGTGGGGCGGTTGGGGCCGCCGGAAGCGCTCGCGGTGCTTGCCAAACACGCCGAGCCCGGCAGTATGATGAAACGCCGCTCGGTCCTGGTGCGGGTCGCGGCAATCGAAGGACTCAGCCACATCAGAAAACCGGAGGCGCGCGCCTTGGTCGAGCTCTACGGGCAGGACAAGGACACGACGGTGCGGCGGGCGGCGGAGGCGGCGCTCAGATGACCACGCGCACGGCCAAGCCCCAATCCGACTCCGCGTTGGCGCAGGCGATCACGCGGGAAGTCGCCAAGCGCGTGGTGGGCCAGGAAGTGATGGTCGAGCGCCTGTTGATCGGCTTGCTCACCGGCGGCCACATCCTACTCGAAGGCGTGCCCGGGCTCGCCAAGACGCTGGCGGTACGCACCGTCTCCGAGTGTCTGCGTATCGCGTTCTCACGCATCCAGTTCACGCCCGACCTCCTGCCCGCCGACGTGATCGGCACGATGATCTTCGACCAGCGCTCGCAGGAGTTTTATGCCAAGAAGGGCCCGTTGTTCGCCAACCTGGTCCTGGCGGATGAGATCAATCGCGCGCCCGCCAAGGTGCAGTCGGCCTTGCTCGAGGCGATGCAGGAAAAACAGGTGACGATCGGCGGCGAGACGTTCTTCCTGGGCGAGCCGTTCCTCGTGCTGGCGACGCAAAACCCCATCGAGCACGAAGGCACCTATCCGTTGCCCGAGGCGCAGCTCGACCGCTTCATGCTGAAAGTGCGCGTCGGCTATCCCACCCGCGAGGCCGAGAAGGAAATCGTGGCGCGCATGGCGACGGGCCGGCCGATCGAAGTGCAGAAGGTCGCCGAGGCGGATGACCTGATGGCGGCGCGCAGCGCGGTGGCCGAGCTGTTCATGGACCAGAAGGTGGTGGATTACATCGTGGACGTGGTGCGGGCCACGCGCGAGCCGCAGGCGGCGGGCGTGGCGGAGCTGAAGCCGCTGATCGCGTTCGGGGCCAGCCCGCGCGCCTCCATCTACCTCGCGCAGGCGGCTCGCGCGCACGCGTATCTGCGCGGCCGCGCGTACGTAGTGCCGGAGGACGTCAAGGCGATGGCGCTGGATGTGTTGCGCCATCGCGTGCTGCTGACATTCGAAGCGGAAGCCGAGGACATGGACTCGGATCGGGTCATCGCCAAGATCCTGGAGGCCGTGGACGTGCCGTGAGGTATGACGGCAAGGACCGCCGGCGCGCCGAGACGTCGCCGCTGCAAGCCCGCCGGCGGGCGGTCACCCCCGAAGTGTTACGGCAGGTCAAAGGGATCGAGCTGCGCACTCGCTCCCTGGTCAACTCCCTCTTCACGGGCGAATACCGGTCGGTCTTCCGCGGGCAGGGCATCGAGTTCGCCGAAGTGCGCGCCTACCAGCAAGGCGACGACTTCCGCGCCATCGACTGGAACGTCTCCGCCCGCATGGGCAGTCCCTTCGTCAAGACATTCCACGAGGAGCGCGAGATCACGCTGCTGCTCGTGGTGGACCAGTCGGGCTCGTGCCAGTTCGGGCGGCCGTACAGCAAGGCCGGCCTCGCGGTCGAGGTCGCGGCCGTGCTGGCGCTCGCGGCGGCGCGTCACAGCGACCGGGTGGGCGCGCTGATGTTCGCCGACAAGGTCGAATATGTAGTCCGGCCCCGCAAAGGCCGTCCCCACGCGCTGCGGGTGATCCGCGACCTGATTGCCTTCACGCCCAGGGCGCGCGGCACCAATCTCGCCGAGGGGCTGCGCTACGCCATGAAGCTGCTGCGCCACCGGGCCATCGTGGTCGTATTGTCGGATTTTCGCGCTGAGGGTTGGGAGCAGCCGCTGGCGCAGCTCGCCGCGCGCCACGACGTGGTCGCCGTCACCGTGGACGATCCGCGCGAGCGTGTCTTCCCCGATGCGGGTTGGCTGGAGCTGGAGGATGCCGAGACCGGCCGCCGCACGCTGCTCGATTCGGGGCACCACGCGACGCACGATCGCATCCGCGTCGCCGCCGAGCGCGTGCTGCAGGAGCGCTCGCGCCGCCTGTTGCAGGCCGGTGTGGATCGCATCGCCCTCGAGACCAACGTGCCCTACGCGGCGCCGTTGCGGCGCGGCTTCGCCGAGCGCGCGCGGCGGTTGTCGCGATGATCGCGCTGCGTCCGCCCGGGAGCGCTCACGGGCGATGCCACATTGGCGCCGTTGGGTGATCCGGTCGCCACGCGCACGGCCGCGGGCTGGCTCGTCCGCTACCCCGTGGCCTTCTGGACGCCGGGCGCCGTGACGCTGCCGCTGCCGACGTTGTGGCGGTCGGGCCCCGACGGCAGCGGCGATTCGCTCGCGGGGCCGGTTGCGTCTCTGACGGTGGCGAGCGTGCTGCCCGACACCGGCCGGCCGGCGCCGCGTCCCGCGCTTGCCCCGCTGCGCCAGTCGCAGCTCGGGGCCTGGCCGGTCCTTCTTGCCGTGGTGCTGGCCGCGGGGCTGCTGGCGGGTGGCGTCGCCTGGCGGCGGCGCGGCCCCGCGGCAGGGAGACCCGCGGTCGCTGACAAGCCGGCGCCTGCGGTAGCGGATGCGCGCTGGCTGGCTGCGGGCGAGCCCAAGGCGGTGGCGGCGCGCGCGGCGGCGCGGCTGCGCGCGGCGATCGGAGCCGCAGGCTCCGCGCCCCCTGACGCGACCGCGTTGCTGGCCCAGCTCGAGCGGGTCGAGTTCGCCGCCGCCCAGGGCGAAGAAACGGCCGAGCTTTCCCGGCGCGCCACGCAGCTGGCGCGGGAGATTGCCGGTTGAACTTCGCGCGGCCGCTCGTCCTCCTGCTCTTGGCCGCCATCCCGGTGTGGTGGTGGCAGCGCGGGCGGCGGCTGGCCCAGGTTCCCGGCACGCGGATGAGCGACCTGCGGCCGTTCATCCTCGCCAGCGGCCGCGAGTGGCTCACCCGCGTGCCGCCGGGCCTGCGCAGCGCGTGCCTCGCCGCGTGGATCCTCGCCGCCGCCGGCCCGCGCATCGGCGCGGGGAAAGCGGAAGTGCGAAGCGAGGGCATCTCCATCGTCCTCGCGCTCGACGTGTCGAGCTCGATGTTGTCACTCGACTTCGCGCCGTCCAACCGTCTCGACGTCGCGAAACAGACGGCGATCGACTTCGTGCGGGCGCGCACGTCCGATCGCATCGGCCTCGTGACCTTCGCCGGCCAGGCGCTCACGCAGGTGCCCATCACCACGGACTACGCCGTGCTGGACGCGGCGATCGCCGAGACGCGCGTCGGCGCGCTCGAGGACGGGACGGCGATCGGCACGGCGATCGCGACGGCCGCGAACCGCCTGCGCCGCGCGCCCGGCAAGAGCAAAGTGATCGTGCTACTCACCGACGGCGAGAACAACAAGGGCACGGTCGACCCGCGCACCGCGGCGCAGGCCGCGGCGGCGTTCGGCATCCGCATCTACACGATCGGTGCGGGCTCGCAGGGGGAGGCCCTGGTGCCCACCGGACAGGGCTCCACGGGACTGCGCTACCAGACGATGCCCGTGGAGATCGACGAGCCGCTGCTCACCGACGTCGCCAACACCACGGGTGGGCGATTTTTCCGGGCCATCGATCCGCAATCGCTGCGCCAGGTGTTCGACGAGATCAACCGGCTCGAAAAGAGCACCGTGCAGCAGGTGATCTACCGGCGGTTCGACGAATGGTACCGCTGGCCGCTCGCCATCGGCCTGCTCGCCCTGGCGCTCGAGATCGTGGTCTCCGCCACGCTCGTCATTCGCGTGCCCTGATGAGTTTCGACGCGCCCATGGTTCTGTTGATCGCGCCGATCGTGGGCGGGGCG
>WNGI01012602.1_pt1 | contig 10970 bp, 7 predicted proteins | sample 5400621 | NCBI WGS metagenome assembly WNGI01 (sample SAMN13153374, study PRJNA577476) | soil metagenome | isolation source: 20 cm soil or saprolite under Garry oak tree replicate 1 | place: USA:California | collected 2016-06-15 | reverse complement strand
ATTATCAGATGAAACCTATCTGGGGCATGAACTATTTCGGCGTGATCACAAGACCAGACACCATCACTTCTTCCCAAGCAGGCCAGATGATTATGAAAAGCCTCTCGCGTCTGTACACAGAGGGAAGATTCTTAGGCGGCTTCGAGCATCAAGAAGGATCGCTGCGTTATGTCGATCAGAATACGGGGGACGTTCGCTCGTTTCAGGGCAGAGAAGACATCGCTCTTGCAGACGAAGTTGTCTATGAACTGCTCTATCATGGTGGTCTCCTCCAGGATTGATCAGTGAGGAGAGACCCTCAAGAGGAGAGCATTCCACCCCGGTTTCCGCATAAGCTCTTGCGGTGAGCAGACCTGAGCAGTTACCAAAAAGGTTTGTATGGCGTTAGCGGGCGGTCAACGAAACATCGTCGACGTACATATAGTTGTAGTAGGCTCCTCCGTTAGCGTTCTCGTGATCCAGGAACTGGATGCCAATGGTTTGGCCTGCGTAGGATGAGAGGTCAAAATTCATTTGAATCCAGGACCGGTCATTGGTGGTATTCCTGAAAAGCTGCTGTATTATCGTCCCGCTGCTGTTGACGATGTCTGCCTCTTGCCAGGCGTAGGTGCTCGAGTCATTGCTGGCTGGCCAGTAGTAGAACGTCAAGTTGGCAGATTTCGCGCGGCCTGGGATTGTCACTGGCTGATACGTAGTTGAGTCGCCCTGTTGGCCGCTATTAGATCCCAGCTTCAATGAGTATGATCCGCTATGTGCCTGAGTCGTAGAACGGCGCGGGTGATTTGCGCCTCTATAAACCCATGTATTACTACTGGCCTCAAAGCCACTATTCTGGACCAGGTTTGACCCTTGAGGTGGCGTTGATGTAGCAGTGGGTGGATTGGTTGGCGTTGCAGTCGCCGTGCTGGTGACGGTAGCAGTGGACGTGGGTGTAATGGTAGATGTTGGCGTGCCTGAGGCTGTAGAAGTAGGAGTGGGATTGCTACCTGAAGTGAAGAAACTGGTGATGATATGCCCACGGCTATCGACGGGCGCGGGCAAGCCGAGCGCGAACATATAGTTCACGCTCATGTCATCGATACCCATATTCGTGCTATACGTTTGTCCACTGACAATGCCAGGGCCTGAAAAAACAAATGGTACGTGGCGCGTGGTACCCTGACCAGTACTACCGAGTCCGTAGAAATTGTCAAAGCTTGTATGATCGTTCTGCGCCTCATCCGCGGTAATGGATACGGCCATGTTGCCGGTATAGTTGTTTTGCTGTAGCCATGTTCGTAGCTGGCCAAAGGCCTGATCGTCCCAACTGCTAGCCTGTTGATAGAGTCCTTGCGAACTCGAATCGTCCGGGCTGGTGCTCTCGACGGAGCGTCCTTCAGCTTCAGTGATCGGCATATAGATCAAAAAGCCATTGGGGTTGGAGGCGTGGGCTGTGATAAAGTTTTCAACCTCGGTCACCCACTGGGTGGGAACACCCTTGATATTTTGCCCAAGTGTGATCTGGTCGACGTTGGAGTCGGTGATGTGGCCTGTGGGGTAGTCGTTGCCGCCGATAACCGCTGTGTTCATGCCGTAGCTTTTAGCTACATCAAAGATTGATTCCTGCCCAAACTGTTCGGTGCCACCGTACCATATATTCGTATCGAGCCCATCAGGTTGCCCCCAGACTTTTCCCGGCGCATCGGGTGTACGCCAGGCGGGATAGGATCCGACAGCAATCTGGTAGTGATCGATGGGTGACCAGCCATATTGGGTCCATGTTTCTGTAGCCAGGACGCCATTTTGGGCCAGCTGATGGGTCGCGGGCGAATTATTCACCATGGATTGGGCATCAGAGAACCACGACTCGTGGTATGTTTCATCGTAGTCAGCGATAATGAGGTTCTTCGCTCGTCCTGCTGGAACAGAGCGTGAGCCAGGTACGGCAACGGGCGTCAAGTTGAAATTGGCCGCCTGGCTACTGCTGACATTGATGCCTACCTGCTGGGCGTCTTTATACATGGGTTGTGTCCCGTTGATAGTGTAGCGCCAGGCTGAAAGATTATATGTGCCGGAGGCGATGCCGCTAAAGCTATAGCTGCCATCGCTGCCAGTGGTAGTATATTGCGCGGTCGATCCTACTTGACCAGCACTGATACCAACTTGAGCATTGGCAACAGGACTGCCTGTACTGGCATCCTTGACTACCCCAGTGATAGAGGCGTTTCCTGCCGCCAGGCCGAATCTTTTGGTTTTTATGGAACCATTCGGTAGGTCGTCGGTATCGCCAAAAGCAGTGGAAGGGACATAATGTGAGTTGGGGCCACCGCTGCCATGTGCAGACTGTGCGTAAATTGAGATGCTGCGAGGGATAATGACGATTGATGAAACAAGTAAGACCAAAATGGCTAATGAAGCTATGATCGAGTATCTACGTGTGTGCAACCAGCGGTTAATGGAATCTTGCACGCAATTCCTCCTTTAGTTTTCGGTACTACAATATTGCTTGCTTACCTGTAATTAATCCGATCCTGAACCTCCAATGTTCTCGGTAACTTTGATGATAGTTACTCGTATCTGCGCCCAAGTTGGTTGTGTTGTCGTTCCCTGGATGGTGAAAGTTTCTGTCGCTCCTGCAGCAATGTTATCGACATTCTCGATAGTTGTCGTGGCGATTTTCGTTCCTGAGGCATCCAGCAGCGTTGCCTGCAGATAGATATCGTGCTGTTTGGTATCGCCATTTTTTACCTGGCCCACGACCTCGAAGGTTGTTCCCGCCAGCATCTTTGCTTTGGGCTGACCGACGAAGGTAATGAATTTGCTAACAGTTGTGACGGTAGCCGTTTTCGGTGAAAGGGCTGGTTGCGTCGAGGCTGGAGAGGTCAAAGCGGGCGTACTACTGCTAGTACTGGTGCTGGGAGCGGTATTGCTCCCGCACGCGGTAAATAATGACAATCCAAGAATACTGACGAGTATGATGAAATAGGTTTTACGCTGTAAAAGGGACACCATCAATGAACATCCTCTCTAATTCTTGTCAATCGTGCAGGGTTCTCCCATCTCTGAATTAAACGAGCATGCCGTGAATGATTGGTGGATTCTGCGGACACTTACGAATGCTTCAAGAATTTAGCATACTGGCACCGTTTATTGTGAGCAGGTCACTATTTTTTTGAGAGGTGAAGTCATTGCAGCGGAAACTGCTCTTGCCACTGCTCTGTGGGGCGATGATGCTTGCGGCCTGTAGTTCTATTGCAGCATCGCAGGCGAACCAGACGACGAATACCCATGCACGACGCGTCGTCGATGCGAAGCTATTGAGCGGTACCAGCATCGATGTATGGCCGATATTTGGTTACGATGCAGGACATACAGGCTTTGAAGGCCAGAGAATTGCTCATAGGATGCGCGGGAATTTGCTCTGGTCAAAAAAGATCGGGCCGATCTTTTCGTCAGCGGTGGCTGGATTGGGTATGTTGTTCATTGCAAGCACAGATGGTTATTTGTACGCGCTGAAAGAAAATACTGGCGCACTGGCTTGGCATATCCCCCTGGGTGATTATTTAACTGATGCGACGCCAGCACTAGAGGGGCGGGTGATTTTTGTGTCTGTGCATAGCAGCTCGTTAGAGGCTCTGAACGCTTATACCGGGCAGGTTTACTGGGCGTTTGAAACACATGAGAAGATACAGGCTCCTCCGATGGTATCGGGCAGGCGTGTACTGCTTGCATCGCGTACCACAGTATGGGCGCTTGAAGCAACGAATGGGCAACTTGCATGGAAATTTCATCGTGGCGTGAGTGCGTGGCCATCGAGCGGATCACCAACTTTGCTGGGGGATACAGTTTACATCGGCCTGGGAACTGGGACACAATTCTGGGCACTAGACCTGGCGAACGGCCATATCCGCTGGTCCTTTGATACCAATGATCGAATTACTAGTACAGCGCTGGCGGAAGCTGACACTGTCTATATCGCGACATGGCATGGTACTATTTTTGCTCTCAATCGTGCCAACGGTCGACTGCGCTGGTATTACGCGCTCAATACAGCTCACAGTCAATCGGTGGTAGATGGAGTGGGCGGTAGTATGGCATTGAGTGATGGACGGCTCTATGTTGGGGACTATCGCGGCTCGATTCTGTGTATTGACGCCATGAAAGGCCGCCTGGTATGGCGGTATGCGACGGGTGCGCAGGTGCTGGCGACGCCGATTGTAGCTGCTGGTTTCGTCTATGTCGGCTCGGGAGATGGCAATTTTTATGCCCTCGATACACATAGTGGACGCCCCGCTTGGCGGTATGTCACGGGGGAAGTGAGGAGTTCTGCGGCATTGGCGTATGGTCATATCTATGTTGGAAGCCTTGATGGGACGATGTATGCGTTCTCTTGAGAAATTAAGAATCTTATCGCTTGCCCTATTGTTGGTCACGCTTTCTGCTTGTAGTACGGCACAGTTTAGCCAGCCTGTTGTTGACCATACAGCGCCGACACCTGTTTTGGCGGGTGGAGAACCTGTGCTGGCGCACTCGCAAATCCATTTTCATGACGCTCCAGCACCGACGCCGGCTGATCTGCATTTCGATAGTGGGGATTGGACACTAGCAGGGCATGATAGTGTCGGGACACGAACTGTGACACTACCATCGTGCTGTAATACACGGGCTGCGGCTCCCCTCTGGTTTCATTCCCTCGGTACCCCTTTGCTGGGCGCACCGCTTGTGGCCAACGAGCATATCTACCTGCTTGCCTCGGATGGGTATCTGCATGTGCTTAACGCTCAGGATGGAAGTGAGCAGTGGCGCTTAGCTGTGGGTGGCGAGTTGACGTCAAGTGGGTTGGCACTGGCACATGGGCTGGCTTATTTGGCTGTTGCGGGACACTATTTTGCTGCCCTGGATGCCAGCAATGGGCATGAACGCTGGCGCTTTGATACGGTGGGAGCTGTACGAGCTGCTCCGCTAGTTGTCGGGCGCGTACTGCTGGTAAGCAGCGGAGCCAATTCGCTTTATTGCTTGGATGCGCTAACAGGTGAAGAATACTGGGCGTTTCATTCCGAGGATGCATTGGCAGAGTTCTGGCCCACTCGCACAATACCGGTGGTAGCGGACGGTATGATCTATGTTGCGCTGGGGGCTGCGAACGAATTTAATGCGCTCAACCTGCGCACCGGGCGGAAAGTATGGGAAATGACCTTGCGTGAGCGTATTACCGGCGGGCCAATGCTTGATGGTGCGCTAGGCATCGTTTATATCGTTACGTGGTCCGGGCGTGTCGTGGCACTTGATAGCCATACGGGGAGATTGCGCTGGGACTATCGGATTGCGGGTGGCTCTGAATCGTCTCCCGCTCTTTCGCGACGACTGGGAATGCTCATTCTAGGGGGATTTGATGGCTATCTATACGCACTCGACGCGAAAACAGGTAGGCTGGTCTGGCGTATGCCCATGGGAAGCGCCATTACGAGCGCTCCAGTTGTGGTAGAAGGGGCGGAACAAGATTGGGTTATCGTGGATACACAGAGCGGAGATTGTATGGTGCTCGACGCAAAAGATCGCCGACGGCTCTCCGCCTGGAAACTGGGGGAGCTGCGTGCGGCTCCCATTGTAGCGCAGGGTGTACTTTACCAGGCGTCACTGGGAGACCAGGGACTCTTTGCGATTGGACTATGACTCATGGATAATCGTAAGAAGAATGGCTCAAGAGCGGTTACAACAGCGAGAAGCAGGAATCGAGCCTGGGTAGTATGGTTTTGTCTCTTGACGGTTACGCTGCTTGTGGTCAGTATAGCCTATACCCTGTTGCAACCTCGACACGAAGTTACTCACCATTCCACGCAGGTAGTGCGATTGTCTCCTTTCAGGCCTGTAGTGGGTGATGTCAATGATCCTGAACGGGATGACCCGGATATTACTGTCCAGCAAGCACTTGTGCCGGGATTTCAATTTCGCAAAGGTGGTTATACACTCGGTGGTAGGGTGATCGATGCACAAACGGGCAGATCTGTGCCAGGGGCAGTAGTCTGGATAGACCTTCCAGTAACGACGGGGCGGCGCAGCAGTTTAGCTTTGCATACGGTGACTGACGCGCAGGGCAACTATCAGTTTACCCATCTTGCAACGGGGAACTATACCATTGTCGCCAGCAGATACTACGTTACCGGGGATGGTCACTACTATGCAGAGCGCGTCTTTCCCCGGATCGGCCTGATGAGCAATCGCTCCGGCATGGTATTATCCCTCACGTCTATCGCTACTCCTGGTAGGCGTTTTATTGGAACAGGGCAGGCAAGAAACGTCATACTGATTGATTTACGCGGTTTCTATGCCGCCTCGCTGCTTGATGATCCACTGTTACTCAACCAGACATGGAATCTGCGGGCGTTCTTGCGACATGCTAACGTGGCTCGTTCGATATGGCAGCCCTATGGATGGAGGCCACTCGACCAGTATGCGCTGCTTACGGGCACCTATCCCGCATGGGCGACGTATGACCCATGGCCGCACCCGGTAGCCTGGGGATTACCAGACAATATCGATACGACATACTGGTTTACGGGCGATCGCAACACTCATCTATTTGGACAGGAATCTATCTTCGACGTGGCAAAGGGTTATGGAATGCAGACAAGCGTCGTGGCCGGAGGAGATTATTTACTCAGTGATGCGACGACGCGAAACCTCGATGTATTGCAGCGCTCCAGATCTTTTGACGCAGCTCGCTGGCTATCGCAAATGCAGGACGACGTGCTTGCTGGCTCCCAGCAGGAGAGTGGTTTTCTGCTCTACGCAGAGTTAGCGCCTTTGCCCGTGAATGCATGGAACTCGAGTCCCGATGCGCAGGGGGACGATTACCAGCAGGCATTACTTCAGGCTGATCAAACTTTTGGGCAACTCGTGAGCTGGTTGAGAGATAGAGGGCTGCTGCATGATACGCTAATAGCGCTCACCACGAGCCAGGCACAGGCGAATCATACAGATGCTGACAATTTCTATGGAATGGGCAGCACGGGTCAGGGCACAAGCAAACAGACACTACTGGCGCTGTCGGGACCGGGTGAGTGTGCTACGGGCGCAGTCAGTGATGTCGCTCAACCTGGCTTTTTCATCGCTCCAGAAATAATGGGTACTGTCGGCCTACCTGCCCCGGCGGAGAGCCGTTTCCAAAGAACTACACTCTTCCAGAGAGGGAGTTGCATATGATTGATCTGTTAGGGAGACAGAAGAGGACACGAGGGGCTCCACCCATCTCTATGCCGCTCCCGCCCCTACGGGTGATGCTCACAATTTCCTTCTTTCTACTGTTGCTGGCAGGGTGTGGCGGCCAGCAACAGGCTCAACAGGCTGATCCGCGGTTAACATTGTTTCACGTACTTTCTTCGCGCATTATTATGCTGGATACACAGGCGGAAGTGGATGGCACAGTACAGAATACGGGCAAAGATCGCTATCCTTTCGATGTGACACTCAGCGCCACTTTCTACAATAGCGCTGGCAACGTGATAGGCCAGGCACAGGGAACGGCGGAGGATGTGTTGCCGGGGATGACCCGTCCCTTTGTGTTGATAGGACAGGTGGATAGCGCCAGGTACAGCCGCATGGTCGTGACACCTGTGTTTCATGATATTTCCAGCTCTCTCACACAGCAGAAGATCGCGCAAAGCTGGCGCGGCCCATATGATTTGTTGGTTCGCCCGGAGCTCGCGGTAAGCCAGCCAGAGCGGAGCGCTGATTGGATTGATCCTCAAAGTATGCTGGAGAGCTATGGTGGAATAAGCGCCCAACAGGTCTCCAGTATTCGTTCACTATCTCACGTGGCGCTGGTAGCACCTATTGCCAATGCTGGCTGGCAGAGTATTGCCGTGCAGTTACCGGTGGAGTTGCCAGCCAGGGGAATTTACCGTGTTGCTGCAACCTGGCAGGGACAAGAAAATGCAGAGGGTACTATTGTGCGCTATGTCGATGTTACCGACCTTGCTCATCTCACTACCGGGATTTCGGTGATGCGTCCTCCACTTGTGTATGTGACTGCGAAAGACGGTAGAACACCGGTTGTTTACTCACTGCAGGTTCAGGCTGCGCAGGAGGTGATTGGCGTGCCAACCGAGCAACGGGCGCTGCTCTCGAAGGTTCTGTTAGAAGGTATTGCTCCCACTGCACCTGCGCATTTCACGTTGCACATCGACAGACTACTTGGTGACTTTGCCATGTTGCCGGCGTGCTTACAACGAGCTGATTGCTGGACGCCGCTGCCAGTTCGACAGGGAACGATAAGGTACCAGGTAGACAGCGTACAACTTCTGCGCTATTCGCATACACGCTACAGTGGTTCGCCGCAACAGCTTGCTGCCGGGCAGGTATCTGTTCTGTCTCTTGGTGAAGATATGCAGGGCTCACTCTACAGGACGCAGATGGCAGCACATGGAGTCTTTGATGGGGGGAATGAGGATGCAGGGGGAATACCACCTCTTCTCATGCCGCTATACCAGCCAGAGCGCCAGCCTTTGCTCGCTGGCGCCGTGCGTTTCATCTCGCTTGAGCGGGCCTGTTCGCTCATCGGGAGCAACTGCTTCAGCGGTCTGTATGTACGGTTACAAGGAGTTGAACAATATAACCAGCGTAGTTTAGCACTTTTGCAGGCCACGGCCGCCGCTATTACTTCTCAGACAGGCCTGCATGTCGATATCCTCGATGGTTCGTCAGTACGTGAGGTTGCGATAGTATCTTCGTCCCCTTATGCTGGCCACGCCTTGCGATCATCCTGGAGGGTCGTAGGTGTAGCTGTGCAGCTCGTGCAGGGAGTTGATGTGATGCAAGAACTATTGCTTGCGCTCTGCACTTTTGTCAGCGTCCTGGCTATCGGAGCTGCTGCTGTACTGGTTGGAAGTGGGCGTCGAAAAGAGGCACTTTTACTGCAACAGCTAGGCTGGCAGAGCAAGTATTTGTTTTGCCTATTCGTTTTTGAGGCATTACTTTTATGTTTTCCAGGATACGCGCTGGCCGTCACCTGGATGATGTTATCGACAACTTTAAGGCACAGCCATCTTCCATCAGGGACAGTAGCGCTGCTACTGAGCATGGGGGTGATTATTTACTGTTGTACGCTTGCGAGTATTGCATGTTTTAGGTCAACGGGAGCCAGGAAGCAGTGGACATCCCGTTTTTATAAGAGAAGGGGCTCTCTTGTTGGTGTGTTGCCAATGTTTGCTTGTAGTATTGCGATAAGCGCGGCGGTATTTCTTATCGCTTCTGATACCTTATTACTGATTGGTTTTAATCATGAACTTGTGGTTACAGTGTTAGGGGAGCAGGTACGCGAGGTATTGGGGGCTCCACAAGTTATTTTATTGTTGCTTATGCTATTGGCGGCACAAATGACCGTAGGATTGTGTATGACGCTGCTGTTACAGGGGAGGAGGGCAGAACTGTCGTTATTGTCGAAGGTAGGCTGGGAGCGGCGCGCTGTACTTTGGCGCCTGCTGTGGGATGGCTGGAGACCCGCGTTTTTCAGTGGTGAAGTGGGGGTATTGCTGGCTGTGGCAGCTTCAAGCATAGGCGGGGTGTTGCCTGCGCCGTTTGTCGCTGGAGCTATGTTTGTGGGTGGGCCGCTTGTTGGTGTGGTGTTGGTGAGTATGGCGACGATGGGTCCTGCCTGGCAAGAGACAAAGAGGGTTTATTGATGGAGATGATCATCTGTTCCCAGGTCCACTTCGGTTATAGCACGAGGTCGGGTGAGGTTGCTGTTTTACGTGGTGTGGATATGGTGGTGAGGCAAGGTGAGCATGTGGCTATCGTGGGGCCATCGGGGGCGGGAAAATCAACGCTTTTGCAACTTTGCGCTGCGCTGGAGTGGCCACAACGTGGCAATGTTCGTATAGGAGATTGTTTATCCACGCGGGAATTGCGGGGGGCAGTACTGGCGCAATTCCGTAGAGAGCGAGTAGGCCTGGTATTTCAGCAGTTTTCCCTGTTACCCACACTCACTGCTTTAGAAAATGTGATGCTACCTCTGTTGCCCTATTACGCTCGCAAGATGCTGCGGAAACGGGCCTCTTCACTGCTAGGGGAAGTTGGGCTTGCGGCAAGAGAGAATCACTACCCGGATCAATTGTCTGGTGGTGAGCAGCAGCGGGTAGCCATTGCCCGTGCATTGATAGCCTCCCCTCCGCTCTTGCTGGCCGATGAGCCGACGGGAAGCCTGGACTCTGTGTCGGGAAAGCAGGTAATGAAACTGCTGGATACACTTTGCAGGGAACATGGTTGTACGCTTGTCGTGGTAACGCATGATACGGGGATCGCGGCAATGGCGGATAGGAAGCTACGGATGGTCGATGGGCTCCTGGAGGGAGAGGAATAAAGAATTAGCACGCGGCGGTCAGCGCCGTAATGCGCCCTGTAAGAGTCGAATGAAGCCGAGGAGGAAGCAGAGCAGGGATACCTGTGTGAGGAAAAAGTTTGTGGTGCCTTTGCCGATACTGGGAATTGAGAGCAGGAGTTCAATAGCGGGTACAAGGCCGAAAAGAAGTGTCGGGCCGGGTTGTACTTTCCAGCACGAGGGACGAGCCCACCACACGAGAAGGCTGAGGACAAGGGCTAATGCCGCTACATCGCTTTCAAACACGTTGAGAGAACGGCTTACTGCGGGCGTGATGAAGTAGATGAGTAGAATGGCGCAGGTACTGCCAATGAGTGCGAGCCTGAAGAACCAGATATCCCACTTTGTAAGCAGGGTGTGTTCGATGGAGAGGCAAATGGAGGCACCGAAGAGCGCACTGGAAATGGTGGCATTTAACAGGGATGGGATGGGTGAGCCCAGGTCGAGCGTGGCAATGGGCACAAAAAGGGGTAAAAAGCTATTGATAGCTGTGAAAATGATCCATATAGAGCCAAAAACACCTCCCATGCGTATCCACCTGGAGCGTGAAATGATAGTAGTGGCTATCAGACAGGTAAAAAGCAATAGTAAATGAAACAAGAGGATCCATGGCGCT
>WNGI01008443.1_pt1 | contig 10970 bp, 9 predicted proteins | sample 5400621 | NCBI WGS metagenome assembly WNGI01 (sample SAMN13153374, study PRJNA577476) | soil metagenome | isolation source: 20 cm soil or saprolite under Garry oak tree replicate 1 | place: USA:California | collected 2016-06-15 | reverse complement strand
AACCCGGCGCCAACCACAATGGCGCTGTCAGCCAGATTGAATGCCGGCCACTGATACTGGCCGACGTAAAAAAGAAGAAAGTCCACCACGTGTCCGCTGACTACGCGGTCCCAGAGATTGCCGATCGCTCCACCCAAAATCAGGGCCAGGCCAATGCCGGTCGAGGTCATGCTATGGCTGTTCTTCCAGAGCAAGGCGGAGACAATCAGCAAGGCGACTAACGAGAACAGGATCAGCAGACCGACTTTCCATTCCGACGGCGAGTCGGCGAACAAGCCGAAAGCTGCGCCCCGGTTCTCGGTCCGGATGATGCGGAAAAATCCGGGGATGACCGGAATGCTGTCGTGCAAGGAAAGCTTCTGGGCGATCGCCCACTTGGTGACGCGATCGAGCGCAATCACGACAAGGGCAATAAAGAAATGATACTTACGCATGAGGGAAGCTTCTTCTCTATAGAGTACCGCTTTTCGGCCAAGATAATGCTCATGCGGTTTCAATTTCCTTCAGTACAGCGCTGCAGCGCTCACACACCGTCGGGTAATTTTTGTCTTCGCCGACGCGCGTCGAATAGTTCCAGCAGCGCTCACACTTAAGACCCTCGGCTTTTTTGACTTCGACGTGCACTCCGCCGGTACCATTTCCCGAGCCTTGTACCAGGATCACTGCGGAAACGATGAAGAGGTAGCGCAGCTGGCCATCGTAACGCTTCAGAAGGGAATACACCGGATCAGGCATAGTGACGCTCACCTGGGCTTCCAGCCCGGTGCCGATCAATTTTTGGTTGCGCGCTTCTTCGAGCGCCTTCAGAACCTCATCACGCACAGACCGCAAAGTCGTCCAGTCTTTGTCCTGCTGCTCGTCGTGTTCTTTCGCTCCGGCACCGAGAACGTCGGACGAAGCCGGAAATATTGCCAGGTGTACACTCTCTGCGCGATCTTCAGTCTTGGGCAGAAACTGCCAGATCTCTTCACTGGTAAAACTCGTGATAGGCGCGAGCAGCCGGACCAGCGCTTCTCCGATATGCCAAATCGCGGTTTGCGCCGAGCGACGTGCCTGCGACTTGGGTGCGGAGATGTAGAGGCGGTCTTTGAGCACGTCGAAGTAAAACGCGCTCAAGTCCACGATGCAGAAATGATTCACCCGGTGATAGATCTTGTGGAAAGCAAACTCGTCGTACCACTTGCGGACGTCGGATGCGAACGCAGCCGTCTGGCGCAGCATGTACTGGTCGAGAGCTTCCATCTTGTCGAAAGGAACCGCGTCCTTCTGCGGATCGAAATCGTAGAGGTTGCTCAAGATATAGCGGAACGTGTTCCGGATCTTCTTGTAGTTCTCTCCCACGCGCTGCATCAGAGCTTCGGAGCCGACAACGTCTTCACGGAAATCGACCGAAGCGGTCCAAAGGCGGACGATCTCTCCGCCCAGCCGGTTTGCAATATCCACCGGATCGACGTCGTTGCCGCTGGACTTCGACATCGCCTTGCCCTTTTCATCGAGCGTCCAGCCGGGAGTAACAACTCCGCGATACGGCGGCGTTCCATGAGTCCCCATCGCACAGAGCAGGGAAGACTGGAACCACCCGCGATACTGGTCGCCGCCTTCGAGATAGAGATCCGAAGGCCACCGATAGTCGGGCTCCGCCGCCACCAGCGCCAGATAGCTCGCGCCTGATTCCAGCCACACGTCAAAAATGTCGGTCTCTTTCTCGAACTTCGTGCCTCCGCAATGCGGACACTTCGTTCCGGCTGGAAGAATCGTCTCGGCCTCAGGTGTAAACCAGGCATCTGCGCCGGCGCGCGCGAAAAGCTCGACCACTTTGCGATTGACCGCATGGTCGTTGAGCGGCTTGCCGCACGACTCGCACAGGAACACGGCAATCGGCACACCCCAGACGCGCTGCCGCGAAATACACCAATCGGGGCGAGTCGCAATCATGTTCGACATCCGTTCTTCGCCCCACGCCGGGTCCCACTTCACATGCTTGATTTCTTCGAGAGTGCGGCTGCGGAGTGTGTCGTCTTTTGACTTGCCTCCGGGCATCGGCGTCTCCATCGAAATGAACCACTGCTCAGTCGCGCGGAAGATTACCGGATTGTGGCAGCGCCAGCAGTGCGGATACGAGTGCTCAGTGTTCTCGGTATGCAGCAGGGCGCCGCGACTCCTGACCAACTCGATGATGGGAGCATTGGCGTCCCAGACCCGCTTACCCTCATACTCGGGCAGCCCGTTCCGCATAATGCCCTTTTCGTCGACGTTGCTGGTGGCATCGAGCCCGTACTTGACGCCCGTCATAAAGTCCTCAGCGCCGTGGGAAGGAGCGGTGTGGACGACGCCGGTCCCGGTATCCATCGTGACGTAGTCCGCCAGCACGCCGAGAATCTTGCGATCGAGAAACGGATGCTGGAAGTTGAGGCGCTCCATTTTTCGGCCAGGAAAGTGGGCGAGTTCGCGGACATTGGCGAGGCTGCACTTCTCGACCACATCTTTGGCCAGTTTCGTGGCGACGATGTAGACTTCGCCGCCGGATTCGAGGGCTACGTACTCTTCATCAGGATGGAAGGCCACCGCCATCGACGCGGGCAGAGTCCAGGGAGTGGTCGTCCAGATGATGGTTGAAGCTTTCTTTCCCGCGAGCGCCGCGTCTATTGAAGCGGGATCGTCGAGCAGGCGGTATTTCACCCACACCGTCGAACTGGTGTGGTTTTCGTACTCGACTTCCGCTTCGGCCAGCGCGGTCTCGTCGTGCATGCACCAATACACTGCGCGCAGGCCTTTGTAGACGAAGCCGTTTTCGTAGAACGAAAAGAACGTTTCAAGCACCACGGACTCGTATTGCGGGTTCATCGTGGCGTAGGGATTGTCGAAGCGTCCAAAGACGCCAATGCGCTTGAACTGCTGGCGCTGGAGGTCAAGAAACTTTTGCGCGTACTTGCGGCACTCGGCGCGGACGTCGGTAGGGCGCATTTGCAACTTCTTGCCGCCCAGTTCCTTGTCGACCTTGATTTCGATCGGAAGCCCGTGGCAGTCCCATCCGGGTACGTAAGGCGCGTCCATGCCGGACATGGTTTTGGACTTCACGATGAAGTCCTTCAGGCACTTATTCATCGCGGTGCCGAGGTGGATGGGTCCGCTGGTGTAGGGAGGTCCGTCGTGCAGGACGTATAGGGGCGCCCCCTTGCGAACCTGCCGGACACGCTCGTAGATGGCCATCTGCTCCCAGCGGGCGAGCATCTTAGGTTCGTTCTGAGGCAAGTTGGCCTTCATCGAGAAGGCTGTTTTAGGCAGGTTGATGGTGGATTTAAGATCCATCGGCACTAGCAGAGTTCTCCCAAATGATTGAATCTTTTCATTATAGGGAGCGCGGAAGGTCACGTCTATTGGAGACGGCCAACACCCTTGGAATGCAAAAAGTACTGTATCGGTCTGAGAAAAAGCGTGTACAATTTTCGTCAGAGCGAACAGTTCGCGCATCTAAGCGGAGAGAAACAGACGCTCAGTCATTGCGAGCCAGTAGTGACCGAGTGATCGGTTGATTGGGTCGGCGCGGGCTGACCCCTGATTTGACGATTGTTTTTCCGAAATGTACGGAGTCGGGTCCTTCCCGGAAAATATGGCCGACGTCGAATTGCTGGACAATCCGCGAGCAACAAATCTTCCTCAGGAACCTGAGCTGCACCTGCTGCTGAAAGATGAGATCCTGGACGACCCGCTTCATAAGCGCCTGTTCCGAGGATTAGACGAGTTCTTCTTTCCCAAGAAATTGCCCCCGCTGGTACTGACGTCAAAGCCTGTTCCGGTCCGGGACATCTGGGGCTTTTACAACTACAAGCGCCGCGGCGCCTTCGGATCGACGGTGGTTCACCTGGCGGCCTTGGCCGTCATCATCAGCGGTGCATTATTCGCTCGCAGGGTCGTCGAAACGGTTCAGCCGAAGCAGACCGTCGAACTGATCGCCCCAGACAGTATTCCAACCCTGAAGCCGTCGAAAACGTTGTCAGGTGGCGGTGGCGGCGGCGGCGATCACGATAAGTTGCAGGCCACGAAAGGCCGTTTGCCGAAGCAGTCCATGGAGCAGTTTACTCCGCCTGCTGTGATTGTTCGCAACGAACATCCCAAGTTGCCCAAGGAAGCTACAGTAATCATTCCGCCGGAAGTGAAACTCGCACAGCCGAAGATGCCGAATCTGGGCGATCCGCTTTCGCACATTCCTGCCCCGCCGTCGAACGGCGTCGGTTCGGGCGCCGGTATCGGAGCGGGATCAGGTGGCGGCGTGGGAGTAGGCAGTGGCCCCGGTTTTGGTGAGGGCCGTGGCGGTGGAACCGGTGGCGGTGTATTCCGTGTAGGGGGAGGCGTGCTTGCCCCCAAATTAGTCTTTGACCCCGAACCGGAATATTCGGAAGAAGCAAGAAAAGCCAAATATCAGGGCACGTGTGTTCTGTCAGTCATCGTTGGACCGGACGGACTCGCTCACGATATCAAGGTAACGAACACGCTGGGTCTCGGTCTGGATGAGAAGGCGATCGAGGCGGTCAGAAAATGGCGTTTTGAGCCGGCCATGAAAGACGGCAAACCCGTTAACGTCCTGATCTCCGTTCAGGTGAATTTCCGGCTCTACTAGAATCGAAGTTTAGAAAACCATTCAGGAGCGGGCCGCGAAAGCGGCCGTTTTCATTTGCTGCGGGCCTCGCTGAGGTGGCTCCTACTCCTTGAGGTCGACGTGTACCACATCCTCGACCGGGCGCCCCAGAAACCGCGTTCCCATCTTCTTGAACTTCTTGGCTGAATCAGTGGCGAAGAACTTGAGCCGGGCCACGGCTCTTTTTTCGGACTCATCCGCTGAATGGAGAGGCTCCATCCGAAGCTGCTCGGCGACCGCATGTGCGGTAGACTCGGCCGAGTCCACGATGATCACGTGATCGGGAGCAACGCGGCGCAGTAATGGTCTGATCAGCGGGTAATGTGTGCATCCGAGCACGAGCACATCTGCAGCCCGCGCGTCGTCGGAGAAGGCTTCCGACAGGTAGATTCGAGCAACCTGTTCGGTGACCGCGTGCTCCACCCATCCCTCTTCTACCAGAGGAACAAACAGGGGACACGCCTTTTCGCGGACCGCGACTCCTTTGCTCTCGAGTGCTCGCTGATAAGCATGGCTGCTGATAGTCGCATCGGTGCCGATCACGACCACTCTCTTCTTTTGGCTGGCGGAAGCGGCGGCTTCAGCCCCGGGCTCGATGACGCCGATCACTCCAACATGCGAGGCGGCCTTGATCTCTTCCAGGGCCAGTGCGGTCGCGGTGTTGCAGGCAATCACCAGCAGTTCCGCTCCGTGATCCTGCAAGTAGTGAACCGCGCCCGTTGCATAGTGAGCGACTGTCGCTGCGGACTTTGATCCGTAGGGCAGGCGGGCCGTATCGCCGAAATAGAGGTAATCCGCGCCCGGGATGCGATCGAGCAGGGCGCGCAGAACAGTCAGTCCGCCCACGCCCGAATCAAATACCCCGATCGTCGGTCTGCGCGAAGCGGTCACGGGCGGTCGGGATCACTCCGCCGTGGTCGGACTGATGACGGAGCGCACGGCCGAAATTTTGTTGGCGGGAAATCCTCCCTGGCGGGCGTGGTCGCGGATCATCTCTTCGTTGGGGGCGATGTAGACGCAGTAGACCTTGTCGTCCGTAACGTAGCTCTCGATCCACTGTATTTCCGGGCCCAATTTTCTCAGCACTCCGCACGAGGTTTGAGAAATCCCCTTTAATTCCTGCGGGGACAACTTGCCGGCATTCGGGATTTCACGTTCGATTACATACTTCGGCATAATGACAGACCTCCCAGGTGATCCGCCGCCGCTCGACGACGGCGAACCAAGGATTTTAGCACCTCCATTGCGAGAATCCTTGACCGTGGCAGACTGCTAACGCGGCTCGGCCAGAGTTGCCGTCTTCGCGCCCGGTTCTTCAAACGAGAACGCGATCGAGACGTTCGCATATTCCTTACCGTCCACCTCCACATAGGGATAGATGAAATAGTTCAGCGGAGCGCCATCCTGCGCGGGCGAAAGTTTCAAGTCGCGTCCTTGCGTAAATTGCACGCGATTCACGTCATGGGCTCCGAAGAAATAGTCGTGCTTCTCCTGGTGTTTCCAGGCTTCCGAAATGTCGACGGGCACCCATCCAACAGCGTCAAGATAAAACTCTGCCCAGCAGTGATAGCCGGGAATTTCCGCGGATGTCTTGTCCGCGGGCAGAGGAAATCCGATCTGGAAACGCGCTGGAATCTTCTGCGAGCGGGCCATGGAGATAAAAACAGAATGGAAGTCGGTGCAATTTCCGTGCTTGGAATCGCATGCCCAGAGCGTATCCCCGTGGCCCCAGCCCGTACCGGTCTTGTCGTACTTCATGGTGCGGAAGACGTACTCATAAATGTCCTTGGCCTTTTCGAGTTGGGTGGTCGCCCCTTTGGTTTGGTCGGCAGCCAGTTGTGCTGGGAGTCCCGTCACCGGCACCAGGCGATCTGCTTCGACAAGCCGGGCGAGCTCAACTTTAGGTGCGCTTGTTGCCTTGAGATCCGGCACCGGTTTTCCGTCGATCAGTACCACGTGCTCGCGGCGCACCACGTCATAGTCGACGGAGAACTTGTACTCGCCCTTGTCCGCCTTGGCAGTCTCGGAGTAAAGAACCTCGTTTCCGTACTCGGTTTGACGAACCTGCTTGAGCGGCAGGTCGCCCGTCTGGGAAATGACCTTTACAGCCTGAAAGGCGTCAGAGTGCGCGACCGGAATCCACACTCGCACGTGGTCCCCCGGGCTCACATTTTTCACCGTGAACGAATAATGGAAGGTGAAGTGGCGTTCCTTTTGAGCAGCGGCGGACAGTGACGACAATACGAGCAGCAGCGCGACCAAATAACGACGCAGCATAAGGGCATCCTTTCGTTTTCGGCTTACGTTGTGAATTCTGGGAAACGGCCAACGGACGTTTTCGGAGGAACTACCGTCAAGTGAAACCACGACCAGAAAGGCGGGGCATGCGTACCATGATGGTCGCAGTTTGCCTGTCTATCCCCGACGATGTCAAATCCAACAGCGTCGCTTTGCGACCTTTGCGGTCAAGAGCTTTTGACCGCGAACATCACCAAGGGCGCGCAAAGCTTGTAAAGGGACCAACCAAATGCCTCTAGAGTTGCGGGACCCGCCGCATCCCTTTATCCTTCTCGCGTATGCCCAGCACGCTGGTCGAATGCGTACCCAATTTTTCCGAAGGCCGCGACAAGGCCAAAGTCGACGCCATCGTTGAGGCCATGAAGATGCCGGGCGTCTATCTCCTCGACAGCGAGATGGATGGCGACCACAACCGCTGCGTGATCACGCTCGTCGGAGAGCGGGAGTCCATTCAGGAGGCGGCGATCCGCGGGGTAGGGAAGGCCTCGGAGTTGATCGACCTCACCAAGCATCAGGGCGCGCACCCCCGCATGGGGGCCGCCGATGTGGTGCCGTTTATCCCGATCGAGGGCGTCACTATCGAAGACTGCGTGGCCATGGCCCGGCACGTAGGCGCGGAAATCTGGAAGCGCTACCAGATTCCCATCTATTTGTACGAAGCCGCGGCGGCAACTCCGGAGCGGCAGAATCTGGAAAACATTCGGCGCGGACAGTTCGAAGGTATCCGCGACGACATCGCCATCAACCCCGCCCGCAAACCGGATTTCGGCGATCCGCGCGTGCATCCGTCCGCCGGGGCGACGGTCGTGGGTGCGCGAAAGGCGTTGATTGCCTACAACGTCTTTCTGAATACTTCCGACGTTGACATCGCCAAGAAAGTCGCCAAGGCGGTGCGCTATTCGAGTGGAGGGTTACGATTCGTCAAGGGCGCAGGATTCCTCGTACGCGGCCTGGCGCAGGTCTCGATGAACCTGACCGATTTCGAGCAGACTCCCATTCATCGCGTTTTTGAATTCGTGAAGCGTGAGGCGGCTCGCTACGGCGTGATCCCGGTTTCGAGTGAGATCGTCGGTTTGATTCCAAAGAAGGCTCTCGAGCAAGCAGCAGAATGGTTCTTGCAGGTTGAGAACTTTGATTCGTCCCTCATCCTGGAGAACCGCCTCGCCGCCGTAATCAGCGGCAAGATGGCGGTAGGCGGACTACGCGCCGGAGTCGAACCCTTCATCGAGCAATTGGCCGCTCCGACTGCAACCCCGGGCGGGGGCAGCGCCGCGGCTGCCAGCGGAGCCATGGCTGCCGGCCTCGCCAACATGGTCGCTTCCATGTCGCGCGGCAAGAAGGCTTATCTTCAGCACGAAGCGCCGCTCAGCGAAGCCATTGCGCGACTAAGCCAGCTTCGCGAAGAGCTCAAAGCTGCGATTGATGCCGACGCCGAGTCCTACAACCAGGTCATGAAGGCCTACAAAGCGGCGAAGGAGTCGTCCGATGGCGACGGTGCCATTAACGCCGCCCTGAAGCAGGCGACGAGCGTACCTTTGGGTGTAGCCGAGCGTGCGGTCGAGGTGGCGCAGATCGCCGAGAAGCTGAAGCCAATCACCAACCCAAACATGAGGTCTGATCTCACAACCGCCATTGCCTTGGCAACAGCTGCCCTAACCGGCGCCCTGGCCAACGTCGAGATCAATCTGGAGTCGCTGAAGGACGAGGCATTCGTGAAGAAAACGAGAAGCCGAGCCGCGGCGTTGAAGGGCTAGTTTTCCCGAACGAGGCTTTTATCGCTGCCGACCTGCCAACGATTTTTCTCTTGCAAGTCCCGCCTCCTCGCTCGTTCTCATGACGACCCCAAGATATAAACTCAAGATATAAACTTTAGTACCGGCTCCACGTGCCCGTTCCGCATTAAAATGGGAACTATACTGCTAACCGAAAAGTTGTAGTTTGCATCCAAGCATGCAGACCTCTCGAGGACGTTTATGAAGAATAGTTTTCTGGCCGTATTGCTTCTGTGCGCCGCCGCCGGCTACGCCATGCCGATTGCTTCGTCTGCTCGTTCCATGGTGCCTTCGGAAATTCAGCAGCTGATCGGCGTCGACTATCGGGCGCTCAAGGATTCTCCCACCGCCCAGGCGCTCAAGCAGCAGGTGTTGCCGGAGAACCTTAAACAGTTTGAGGAAGCTCTCAAGGGCATCGGTATCAGTTCGGACCGCGATCTTGACCAGCTCACCTTTGCTTCGTTCCGCTCGGGAAAGCAGGGATTGCAGGTGGTCAGCGTAGCGCAAGGGTCGTTCTCGGCGAAAGCCGTTCTCAAGCGGATGAAACTCAAGAGAATCATGTCCACCAAATACGGGACCGCGCTGCTCTATCCCATGGCGAACGGGCTGATCATGACGTTCCTGGACGACAATACACTCGCCTTCGGCACTCAGGCTTCGCTCCAGAGTGCGCTCGATGCGCGCGACGGCAAGCGCGCCACTCTCGACTCGAATCCGCAGATGGCAGAGCAGATGGCTGCGGTCGATGTCTTGACCAGCAGGGAACCCAAGCCATGATGCGCTCGGCCCTCGGAGACGCTTCTAAAATCGCCGACTACGAAACCCTCAAAAAGCGGATACTCGCCTCGCGTTACACCATGAACTTCCAGAGCGGAGTAAACTTCGACTTGAGCGTTCTCACATCTGACTCCATGACCGCCGCGACCCTTTCCTCGTTTGTCAAGGCCGGAATGCTTTACAAAAAACTGAACGCCTCGCCAATCGAAAAGGCCGCCATCGACAGCACAACCGTCGATTCCGACAGCTCTAACCTGCAAGTGCACTTCAAGACCGACGACCAGAAATTTCAGTCGCTGCTGCACTCGGAATTGTTTGCGGCCGTTTCGCGGTAAAGCTGCCATCTCAAAGACACGATCCGTAAAGACGCGGCTTGCCCTGTCTCCGTCCGCAGCATGAGACGCGTCACGCCGCGCCTCGACCATTATCTTGTGAGCACAGCGTGCCTTCGATCGTCAGGAGGGCCGGACCGACGCCGATAAAACTTCCTGGCTTTGGCTCGATTCCCGCATATCTTCATGTCGCACCAGCGGCGCCGGTGGTTCTTACTGCGGTCGACAAAAATCCAGCGGCACGAGGGCATATCGCATTCGTGCACGTTTTCAAGATCCGGCGAAGTGAGCAGATCGCTCGCCGACCGCACGATTGGCCACAGAATGGAGTCGAGGCGGGAAGAATCGTCTTTCCAACCAAGCCGATAGCCGCTGCGCACTGGCTTCAACTGCAGATTCGAAAAAGCTTCTCCCTGATAGGCGTTGAAGGCCACGAGATCGTCTGACGCCGCCCGCCGATTCCGCAGAATACTGCTAATGATTCGGTAGAGACACTCGCGGAGTGCGATTGTTTTGCCCAGCGCCTGCTCAGCCGCTTTGGGATGGATGCCCGCCTCCCGCAATAACGAGGTGCGCTGCAATGGGCTAAGCGCCCCCGCCTGCATCGCCCAGTCGGCCAGATCTTGATAAGTGGTCAGCAATTCCTTCCGACGCTCGGGAACGGGACGGTTGTCGAGCGTATTCACGAAATCAAGGCACAGTTCGCCTGCAATTATTTGAAACTCCACATCGCCCCTCTCATCCAAGATTTCATTATAACCTGTAAAGCATAGTTGACAGGTTAGCACATTCTAGCTAGAATAACCAGTGAAGCTAAGAATAGGTGGTTATGGCAACGACAGCCTCTGTGATTCCCTCCGTTGTAGTCAGCCGCGCTGTTCCGTCCCGTCTTTGGCTGGGACTGGCTTTCTTTGCTATTTACGTGGTCTGGGGCACGACTTACCTGGCGATTCGATACGCGGTTGAAACCATTCCGCCCCTCGTGACCGCAGGTGTCCGCCACACCGCCGCCGGCCTCATCCTGCTCGGGATTGCCTGGTCGCGAGGCTTTCGTCCACGGCGTGAACACTGGATCGCAGGCGCGGCCCTGGGAGCATTGTTCTTCCTAGTGGGCCACGGCAGCCTGCACTGGGCCGAGCAGTATGTTTCCTCCGG
>WNGI01020450.1_pt1 | contig 10971 bp, 23 predicted proteins | sample 5400621 | NCBI WGS metagenome assembly WNGI01 (sample SAMN13153374, study PRJNA577476) | soil metagenome | isolation source: 20 cm soil or saprolite under Garry oak tree replicate 1 | place: USA:California | collected 2016-06-15 | reverse complement strand
GGAAAGGATCGGGCTTGTCGTCCGGGGTCATTGGTTGCTCTTTCCCGCTTCGCTCATGCCGATAGCGATAGCCTGGGCTCTCGATTTCACCATCGGGCCTTTCTTCGAGCCGCTATGGAGTTTCCCCGTTTTGTACTCGCCCATCGTGGTCTTCATTCCAGGGTTATGCCGCATGGGCATGGGCGAATCGGAGTCGATCTTATAGCCGGGATCCTTGGCGAATTCTTCCCACTTGCAGGTCTTGAGTTGCGGCGCTTCGCGGCCCCATTCTTCGCTCATTCTTTGGCCTCTTTGACATCTCCGAAGTAGCGCGGCTGGGTGCCATCGGTCTGCAATCCGTCAGGTAGATCGTGAGGAGCGGAGCCGCTGTTATAGGCTTCGTTTGGCTTGCGAAATTGATACGCTTCGTCTTCAGTGGCATACACAAACTTGTGGACAGGGTAGGGAGGCTTGGCTAGGCCGGTAGAGAGTTCCGCTGATTCCCTGAATTTATCGGTTGCGGGCTCAGGCATGGTTTAGCCTTTCGTTTCGCCGGTCGGGTCGCCGGTCTTACGCTGGCCGAAGGGTATGCCGATAATTTCCGCTGCGGGAGGATCGAACCCGCCGAGCTTGTCGTTCAGTTGGTCGGCGGAAGAACGCATTGGCCCTCTCATCTCCATGTTCACGCGGGCAGGCTCCGACTTCACGCCATTTCCTGTGAGCGTTCCGGCTGTTACTGCCACGCTGTCGCTTGAAGGTTCCGGCATTGTTGCACCTCGTTCCCGATTGAATGCCTAAAGCTCCCTGGTGTCAATTGATTTTACGCTGCGGGCGGTGACTGATGCGCCAACCCGGCTTTGATCAATTCGATGATGGCGTTTTGATCGCCTTGCGCGCCAATGGTTTGCATGCGGCCTTGTGTCCTCGCGGCTTCGGTTTCGGCCGGATTCTGCTGAGTGAGAAGTCCTGCTTGCATCTTCTCGAACATTTCCTTGATGTTCGGTGCCAGCAACTCTTCCGGATCCGGGAAATGGCTCCCTTCAAACACCCGCAGGAGGAACATGGGCATATTGATTAAAGGCATGAGTTGCGGCGCGGCCTGCCCGATGGCTTGCAGGAACTGTTCATAATGCTGCACGTTTTGCTGGCGCTGCAGAGCGCGCGACAGTCCATGAGCCTTGAACGTGTAGCGGCCCTGGCTGATTTCGACTCTGGAGCTTCGCGGCATGGTGTCGAGTATCTGGCCGATTTCCGGGCCGATCAGTTCCGTCCAGCTTGGTCTGCTGGTCGAATCTAGGAACTGGAACGCGCGGCTCCAGACACACTCAGCAAGCGGAGAAAGGAACATGTCCTCGATGTGCTGCGAAATGTCTCCGATCAAGACGTTGGCATATTGGCTGGTGACGTTGACTTCGGTGGCCGTGGTTTCGCCCTTGGCGTCGGTCAGCCCTTGCGCGATTTCCGTGATGAACGTGCCGCGCTGCACTTCCTTATCCAGCGCCAGCTGGAAGTTGAAGCTGGCATTCGACAGTTGCGGCATCTGAATTCCGGTCACCGCCTGCATGCCCGCTCCGCTCCTGCGATAAAACACTTTTCCTGGCTGGATGCCGGTTTGCACGTCGCCATCGGGATTTTCTAGGGCGGTGGCTTCCACTTCCATCATGGGAACCACGGAAAAACTCATGTGGTCGGCCATTTGCTGCGCGACCTTGTTGATTTCGTTCAGCATGGGAAGATTGATTTCAAGGATGCCCTGGCCTGGAAATCTTCCCGCGACGATCAGCGGCGAAGAAAGGATGTAGGGAGCCTTTCTGTCCCAGTAAGGGTTTTCCTCGTTCTTGATGATCACCGAGCGGTTGGCGATGATGATGTGCCTGTTCTTCATGGCCACGGTGTTGGTGCGCATGTCCACCAGATCGCCCCAGTATTCGAGCAGATGAATTTGTTTCCGGGTGGTTTCCGGAGCTATACGTTTATCTTTGCGCTGCTGCTCGTAGCTCCGCGTGATGGCCGACTGGTCGGGAGTGTCGCCGTAAATCTTGTCTAAATTCTCGAACGTGCCTTGATCCTTCAAGGAAGCGATGTCGGCATAGGATTCCTCCATGATCCAGTCGAAGTCTCTCCCGCCTTTGGTGCGCGGCCCCCACCACAGATGAAACGGATCGACGGAACTGAACTTGATGTAGCCTTCTTTGCGCTGTTTCTGGCCGATTTTTTGTTCTTCCGTTCCACCGCTGGGAGCAGAACTTCCATCTCGAGAGAGGCTGTAAGTCGATACTTCGTTTTTTTCGCCGTATGCCCAGTCGATGCGCAACGCCATCACGCCGATCGAGCCGCCAAATTCCAGCGCGTCGCGCATAGCTAATCGGCATTCGGCGGTGTCGGTCAGACGGAGAACGCTTTTCTCCACCAGCGGAGCGTATTTCTTCAAGTTGGGATTGGCTTCGCCGGGCTCGACGGAAATCCATTGTTCCGAGGAATGCAAAAGCTTGAAGATGTTGGCGACGAACTGCTTCACGGCGGCATGGGATTTGGAAAAGACTAGCCGGGACTGCCAGGGAGCCTTGTCGGTGAAGTCCTGATGACCCCGCATCTGCTGGTAACACTGCAGCCACTTGTCCCGGAGCACGTAGTCGCGGTGCCAGGCTTCCTCGCGGTAACGCAGGATCTGGCTGGTGATATCAGATTCGCGGAGGTCTTTGGTGCTCTTGGATTTTTGTGCGGTGTCTGGTGCCGTGGAATTTCTTTCCTGCGACAAGCTTGCAGGCATCACATCGGTCGGGCTCGCAATGTCGTTAGGCATGCTTGTACAAAATAATCACCTTACAATATTTTGAGTGTTTGAATTGCACCGTACCATCATCCATCTTTTTACCGATAGCTTTGCAAAATAGACACTGAAGATTCGTATTCGGCAGGCGAAGATAACCCAGAGACATATATTTAATCTGGACGGAATCCGCAATTGGATATTCGTTAGGCACTGTTTACCCAATGCGCGGGCATATTGATATTTGCCGCGCCGATCACTTCATCGATGGCCCTCGTGGCTCCGGGGCATTCGCTGTGCTTGTAGTCGTCAAATTCCATGATCCCGCCAGGAACCATCCTATCCTTGAAGAACGTTATCACGCTTTTGGTGGCCGCGTAGTGGTCAACATCGACGCGCACGAACCGGAACAGAGTGTCTCTGGCAACTTGAAGCGAGCCAGGAATGAATCCCGGAATAATAATTGCGTCGGGACATCTAGCTCTGACGATTTGCATTGAAGTATCGGAGTAGCGGCCTTTCGGATGCGCGATAGGGTCGTCGAATTCTCCGGGCTCGGGATGGCCGAGGAAGGAATCGAACAGCCACAGCCTCGCATCGGGCGCCATGCGCTTCGAAATGTATTCGGCGATTTCGCCGCGCCACACACCGCACTCGGCGTAATCTCCGGTTAGGCCTTTCACGGCTTCAAGCATTTCATCGAGCATACTGACTCTTGGCTGGTGGTCCATCTTCGTTTCTCGGATGCGTGGCTTCTATGTGCAGCACTTTCATACAGGGAACTTTCTCTAAAGCTTCTCGCTCGGTCAAGAGTGTCGGCGGAACAGTCGCCAGCACTACGGGCCAGAAAGACTTTTCAGGCATACGGGGCATTGTCCTTCCGGGGCTGAGCATACCAGGCAAAACATTACCTGAATTTCCTTCCACATAGCCACTCTATGCAGGGTTATTTTCTTGCAGCGGGTGCACCACATGGGCCGGTCGTCAACGCGTTGCATAACTAGGCAATTTCCTTTGCGCGTTCCAGCCGTAGCCGGGCATGTTCATCTGCGGGCGTTTGATCGTGACCTGATGGATCTTTGAATTCGCGTAGTAGCGAAGGTCGTCGAAGTAGTCGTCCTGAGTCCTATCGTTGCGCGTGCCCACGAATTCTTTTTCTCCTGTTAAGGGGTTGCGTTCTTCGAGCCAGCGCTGCATCTCGATTTCCTTGATGAGGTTTGTGCATTCCTCGTTGATGAGGAGAAGAGGAGCTCCGGGCTGCCCGGTGACCGGATGAATTTTTCCTGGATCGACGTTCAGCATTTCATGGATGATTTCGAGGCTCGATTCTTCGTTGTTGTCGGCCTTCAGCAAATAGACGCCGTGCTGGCGGTACTCCATGGCGAGAGAAGTGGTGGCGACTTTACGGTCGCGGTTGGACTCGAAAAACATCGATGGATCGGCGAAGATCCCTCGGACATGAACCGGATTCTTCCCGGTAAGGAGTTTGATTTCTCCGGCATGCTCTTTGATGGATTTATTGGCATCGCCATATTCCGCGGTGACAAACAGATGCTCGCGCGTCGAGTAAGTCAAGAGAAGCGTCGTGGGCTTGGTGAGCCCGTAATCCATGAACGCCCAGGAGACGCCTTGAGGGAATTTCTGGAAGGGATTGAAGCTTCTCGGATTATACGTATGCAGCGGCTTTTTGAATTCCGCGAAGATTTGCCCTTCCCAGATGTCTCTCGAGGCCTCTACCCAGCGTTTGCGCCAGCTGGGAGATTTGCGCATGAGGTTTTCGTAATAGCCGGGGTGGTATTTGTTCAAGACTTCCCGGTTGATGTCCGTGGGCATGAAGATATATTTGCGGTAAGGCGGAGGGTTGCAGTCGGGATGAAACCTAAAATACACCCAGTCCTTCCCGTTGGGATTGGAAGTGGACCAGCTGTAGCTGGGGCAGACTGCGGGCCAGTCGGGGATGTACCATCTTCCGATTCTTGAATCCAGCATGTCGTACATTTGTCGCGCTTGATCCATCCAGGAGGGCAGATACGCTCGAAAGTCTTCCTGGTCGTCTGGGTAAGGTCTTTGTAGGTTTGCCGGGCCACGAACCAGCGGGAACGAGGGTATCTTTCGGCGAGGATGAGCAGGCGCATGATGCCACCGAAAGTCTTGGAAGATCCCACGCCGCCGTCGGCCAGTGTCTCCCTGCAAGTCGAGAGCACATAGTCTTCCTGCTGGGCGTTGGCGAATTCAAAACGGCAAACTCTTTCGGTCTGTTCCTGGAACCGCTCCAGGGCTTTCTTGCCCCTCATGTAATGCCCTGGGCGATGGCTTCGGCCTCATCGATGCGCTCGAGGATTTCAAGGACTTCGGCCCTGGTGGCGCGAGTCAACCCCTGGCCGTCCGGAGCGAAGATCACAGGCACATGGAAGTTCATTGCCGGCATGCGCTGCAGCTGCTTCAGGATTTCTGCGTGAGAGACGACCAGGCAGTCGCCGGGCTCTAGATGTAGCTTCCGGAGATAGCTTCTAAGGCTCTGATGGCTGAACTGCATCGGGAATCTCCGGAGTCGGATCGAGCATGGCGTTGACTTGCTTCGAGCGGGCGCCCACGAGCACCAAGGCTTTAGGCGTATTGACGTTGACGGTAGTGGTTTCTTCGGTGGCTTCGCCCATGGTCTTGAGCAACAGCTTCACCAGCATGATCTTCTCGGCAGGCTTGCATTTGGAGCTTTTCAGCAACTCGCGGCACTGCGCCGCCAGGAACGGCTTGTTGACGTCGAAAACCTCCAAACTCGCTGAAAACGGCTTCTTGCACAGCTGAGCAAATACCTGCCTTAACTCCACTTCATTGGACCGGGCCTCGGCTGCCGCTTCCGCCACATTGTGCTGCGCCGGCCCCGGAGCGCAAAACGCCTGGATCACCTTCTTCTTGCGCTCGGCTATGAATACATCACTGTTTCTCAAGAGTGCTTTTCCAGAAAATCCCCGACACCGCAAACTATCCAGCAAAATATCCGCCAAGTAAACGTCAGCGCCGCGATAACGACAACCACCCCGCCTACCTGCTCAGCTAGCCAGAACATGATTCCTCCTTGTTGATTACCGCGATCCCGCCGCACTGCCAGCAATTGAAGCCCTTGGGCTTTCCATGCTTGCAAACGTTCTTTGCGGAGGCGACCACCGGGCGTCCAGGCGTCTTTGTGCCCCCTGAACCTCGTGCACCTGTCCGGGAAGTCGTCCCGGAGCTCGGACCGTTTTCTGAGCCCCTCCGCAAAGAATCCCAGTATGGCGTCCGACACCACCGGCACCGCACCGGCCGCTCATTCCGCGTCGCCCATGCCTTGCCGCACCGCGCGCACTTCACTATCCGTGGGTCCATCTCAGTTTGTGGATACCATTGTTTGAGAAGCTTGTCAAGAGAACTTCGGAACAAGCGTGAGGAGATGGGGCTATACCAATCCCTGGCGATACCCAGGAGGTGCTCCGAGGGGTCTCTCGCCCCGGTGTCGCCATGGGACCCATTTGCATCTACAATATTATCAACACTATAGCTATGTAACATGTGACAGTGTTTGCTTTCAACGACATGGAGTTGGCGAATGTCCGGCGAAGCTATGCCATTCCATATCGCAAAAGTGTGCTTACATGTTGTTTGTTATCAGTAGCATAGAGGCTGGTAGATATAACATATATTATGTCAACTATAACTGTAGTCTCTGACCGGACAAATGACGGCGTTCACCGTCGATAGCTTCGCTATTCATTCTCTAGGCCATTCGTTTGATCTTAAACAGTACGGAAGTCCTGCAACTAGCTTATTTATCAATTATTTTCAGAGAGTGAGTAAAATTTGACACACTAACGCGCGCCGCGGCCGACCTACCAATTTTCGTGAACAATTCTCCAAGCATTTTCAAGATCCGCAGGCCCGAGTGTAAGACGTTGGTTGTATTTCGGTTTAAGCTTTGGGATGAGTTCTTTTTCTAGTTGCTTAGCTAAGTCCAGGGAATCGCAAGGGATTAGCTCCACATTATTTGCTTCGAGAATAGCTGCCCAGCGAGAGTCATGGCCTTTATCTCGCTTGTAGGGACGCTTCTGGAGGTTGGAAGTATAGCCGATGTAGAGGGGTTTATTTGCTCGCTTGAGCACGTAGACTCCGGGCCCTGAGAAGGTCTTGTTCCGCTCGAGTTTAGCTAGCTTTGGAAGATCCATTAGCTGAGGCCTTGGTGCTGAATAGGTGCCGATTGGCCGACAGTTCAAATCTTTTCGAGCCAACCTTAAACATCAAAGATATGCCCTCTGGTATGCCCCCGAAACAAGATGCAGGTTCGCTTTAGGCCTTGCTTATGCCCGCAGCGCGGCCAGTCGCCATGGTCTTGGAGAGTTTCGGCTAAGTGCCTGGCTTGGAGCCAGGGGATGCTGAAATGCCGCTGCAGCTCAAGCGTTGAAGGAGCCGGATGCTCGGCTATGAAGGCCTTGGCTTGAGCGTACAGTTCGTTCTCGGAGAGCAGGTTAGGCACGGGCTTTGGCTTCGAGGTTTCCGATGCGCTCATGTCTGGATTCAGCCGCTGATGTCGTCGGATCATGGTGCCGCGCGTTCCACCATCTCGCTTCGTCGAGCCGCGATTCCATCTGCACCTGAATCAGCAGAATTGCTAGCGAGGCTACAGCTTTCTCATCTGAACCGTAGGGGCGCATTCCATACCACTTTTCAGCCAGTATTAGCGCTTTTTGCTCGACTTCGCCCATCTCAGCCCATCCAGCTCCGCAGCAGCCAATCAACAGCATAGAAAATCAGCGCTAGCAGGATCGCAAACCAGACTAACGCCTTCATGACTTGCCAGGCCTTCACTCCGCTGGTACTTCGCTCTCCACGCCAAGCTGGTCGGCGCACCTGATCAGCGTTTCGTACTCTTCCGGGCTGGATGGAAACGTCGCATTACCACGCCAGCGAGCATCCAGTTCCCTGAGCCTAATCCGTAATTCAATCGCCGCTTCTTTCCAGCCCATGCGCTCGAAGAATATCGCCGTCTCCCATAGCGTTGGTTCGCCCATCACTTTTTGACCTCTCGCTTCGGCCAGCAAATAATCACACCCATGACCACCCCAAATAGGTATACGAAGCACGCAAGATTCGTGGCCTGCTCTATCGTCATTGTGCCTCTCATTGGCTAGCTCGTCCAGCCGCACCAAGCCGCCCTGTACCCACACGTAGTAGACCAGCTGCCCGCAACTCACGATCGCTACGATCTGCATGCCCAACTTTCATGCGTCTACTCGAACATACTGCTTCTCAATGTCGAAGCCTAGCTTTTTCAGTAACTTGCGGCTTGGCGTCACATCACCGTTCTTCACCATGTAGAGGTATTGCGGTGTCACTTTGAGACGCTTGGCCAGCGCTGGAACCCCGCCAGCATCCGAGATGAAGACATCCAGCGTGTCCAGAATTTGGTCTATCTCTACGCCTGCCATGGCCAGATCATGCCAAAGTAAAATACTTTTGTCAAGTTAAATTATTTACTTGACATTGAATCTAGGATATGGTCCAATGGTTCCAGTGAGGGACGCTATGACAAAGCTGGAAGCACTCAAGATGGTTCAGAGCGCAATGCTGCACACCGATGGATTCAGCGAACTGGCTGAGCAGCGTGCCGATGTTGATCTTCGCTGGGCCGAGCGCGGGCTTGAGTTTGAAGCGTTCTTCGAGCAGGGCGGAACAGTTCGGAGGGTCGCATGAACAGACCAATATCAATCCTCGCCACGCACCAAGTCATCGACCTGTCGACCAATTTTGATTATCCGCCCATTCCCATACGCTGTCTCGACTGGAGCGCGGTCGATGGCAATACCTACGACGCCAGCTATGAAGGCGAAGATGAAAGCGGAAGCATCTGGAGTTGCGGTCGGTCCGGACATGGGGAAACGGAAGCCGAAGCTATCGCTGATCTGCTTGAACAACTCGCGGAGGCCCAATGAGCACCAGATTCTGCCCCAACGGCCACACCGTCGCCACTGTCGATTATTTCTGCGAGACTTGCGGCGCAAAGATTGTAAGCAGCTATTGCTCGAAAGGGCATGAAATCGTCAACAAAGGCGCTAAGTTCTGCTGGAAGTGCGGCGTGTCCCTCGCTGACAAGCTGGCCGAGCTTGGCAATGAGATCCCCAAGCGCCAGCCACCCGCAGAGCGCGACCTGGAAGAGCGGGGAGTAAATTCGTGAGCTACGACACCAAATGCGAAGAACTGGCTAGGAGCTTCCTTGGCGACGCTCCGAAGCACACCACGAAAGACACAGAAGTCCTCGCTCAGACCATCCAAGACACCATCGAGCAATGGCTTGCTGAGCGTTTCGAGCCGCATATGCATACCTGCCAGCAATGCGACAAAGTAGTGATCGACGACTGTATCTGCGACCGCGGCCCTTACATGATCTGGTGCTCTGCGCTCTGCCGGGCGGCTTACGACCTATGAGCGCGCTTTACATGCACAGCGACCGTACCCTTGAAGGACTCCCACGCTGCAAGAGCGTCTTTCATCCGAGTGACGGCGAAATAATTCGTTGCGAACTTACCGAAGGCCACGATGGAGAACATTCCTCTCAATGGGAATGGGAAGACGAAGATCAACTAGCAGCAGAGGACAAGCCATGACCCAGCCAACCATCCCGGAACGCTTTGCCGCCCGCCGCGCTGAACTCCTAGCCCTGCGTAAGAGCGAATATCCCAAGATCGACAGCATGGACTTCGCGCCCTCGAATGGCTTTTGCATCCACAGAAACATTCATAAGCCGGGCGAGCCTCGCTGCAACTTCGATCTTGTCGCTTTTTACGCTGACGAGTATCCCACTGTGCCGATTACTGGATGCCCCGAATGCGGCTCCAGCTACTGCGAGTGACCTATGAAACGTTTTAGCGCTGGCTTCGCTCTTGGCTTCATCCTTGCCGTACTGCTCTATTGCTGGTTGACTTGGCCGCTAGTTCGCTACCGCTTGGCCACCTACGGCCCAGGTGATTCCTCGGCAGGGAGCGTATCGCATTGCAGCGATAGTCAAGCCCGAGTGGTGACGCCGCGATGACCCTAGGCTACGCCATGACCAAGGAGAACCATGAATAACTATCGGCCGTGCCCCGATTGCCGTTACCGCGACCCGGTAATCTTTTGCCAGACTTGTCTCGGCTCCGGCATGGTCAAGCGCTCACGCCGCGATCAGTTGCTCTGGGCTGGCCTGGCTTTGCTGTTCCTCGCGGGATTTCTATTTCTGCTTATGGGGATGAAATGACAGAAGCGCAAATCCTGCTCGGCCTGCACCTGAAAGAGCTTTACGGCCCGATGTGCGGGCAACTGAAATTCGAGTACGTCTTTGACCCGGAGCGGAAGTTTGCCTTTGACGTGTACTCGCCTTACATGAATATCGGCTTTGAATGCGACGGCGGGCAATTCACGGGCGGGCACATGCGGGGCAAAGCCATCGAGCAGCAATACGAAAAGGACCGGCTGGCGCAAATCAAGGGCTTCAAAGTCTTTCGCTTCACGAACAGAGAAATTTTATGCGGCGAGGCCAAGCAATGGCTCAAGGACAATCACAAATGACTTGCCAATACTGCGGCCAGCCTGCGCTCGGCTTTTGCTGCCAGGAATGCTTAGAGACTTGGCCCCGCAAGCAATGCACCTGCGAGAACAACGGAGATTATTGCCCTGCTTGCCTGGCTTGGGTCGAAGAGCGAGCAAAGCTGAAGGAGGTGTCATGCCAGGTAAATTCCGTTCAGACGAAGTGATGACTATTCCAGCTAGTGGCCGTGTTCTGCCATATGACACAGCTTTGTTTCTAATTCAAGATGCCGTGGCGAGACGCCGGGGCTTGATCTTTGGACACTTGCACGACAAAAAAGGAGGACATTGCGCCATCGGAGCATTCTGGGAAGACAATCCAAACACAATCATCGATGTTAATTTGGTCGATGAAGTTGCCGCCGTAAACGATTCCATTCCCCAGTCTGCCACTCCGCGAGAACGGTGGAAGAAAGTTAACAGCTGGCTGCGCTTCAAAATAGCATCGCTTGCGCGGCAAGGCGTGAAACCTCCAGCGAGGGAAAAGAGCAAGCGATGACCCCAGACGAATTGCTCAGCGAATGGGCTGGCATCATCCGCGACATCGTAGGCACCAAAGGCCAGTGGCGCAAAGAACCGCTGACGTTCGATGAGTGGAAAGCAGCCGATGACCGCTGGCTGGCTCTTAAACA
>WNGI01006042.1_pt1 | contig 10971 bp, 9 predicted proteins | sample 5400621 | NCBI WGS metagenome assembly WNGI01 (sample SAMN13153374, study PRJNA577476) | soil metagenome | isolation source: 20 cm soil or saprolite under Garry oak tree replicate 1 | place: USA:California | collected 2016-06-15 | reverse complement strand
CACTTCCGCAGTGCGGCGCAAGCCGACCCAAGCTTCCAGGCCGCCCGCGACGGGCAGCAGACGGCGACCGCGGCTCCGGCTGCCGAGCGGGCCACGGGTGGGGGGATCGTAACCATGGTGGACGCCGTCGAGCGGGCGACCGGCGTCGCCGAGCCGACGAGCCTCGGTAGTGCGACCGGACTGCTCTCTGCCGGAGCGCGCGATGTCGTTCCCGCCATCGGCGACGCAATCGGCGATGTCCGGTTGCCGACGGGCAGCTCGACCATCGACCGCCAGCTTACTCCTGAATCGCTCGGCCTGCCGTCCATCGTATCCGTCGCGAACGGGATCGTCATCATCTTCAAACGGCCGCCGTGAGGTGGGCCCTTGTGTGGTTGTGCGCGGCGGAGCCGCTCGCCGCGCAGGGGCCCATAGACGGGATCGGCACAGCAGCACGCACCGGGTTCGTGTTCGACGGCTACTACTTCGGCGCGAGCTACGCGTTCGATCACGTCGTCGAGTGGACCCTTCCGTTCAGCCTGTCGCATCGGCTCGGGCCGCACATCACGGTGGATCTGTCGAGTGGGTATGCGCATGCCGCCGCCGCGACCACCAGCGGCACGCTCGAGGTCTCGGGCGCGACCGACACCGATGTTCGCCTGAGCTGGGCCGGCATGTCGGGCCATGTGATCGTCTCGGTGGCGGGCACGCTGCCGACCGGGAAAAAGGCCGTGGACAGTTCGGCCGTGCCGCTGCTCAGCGCCCTCGCGACCGAGGTGCTGAATTTCACGACGCCCAGCTTCGGGACGGGGGGCGGCGTGACGGGTGGCTTCGCGACCGCGGTCAAACTGGGGGAGCGCTGGGCGGGCGGTGTGGGTGGCAGCTACCGCTGGCGCGCGAGATACACCCCCGTGGCGGGGGGCGGCGATCTCGCGCCGGGCGGCGAGGGTCGCGTGCGCCTCGGCGCGGAAGGACCGGTGGGTGGGGGGGGCCGGGGGTATTTCCGCGGCGCCGCGGTGTACGCGACGAGCGGCGCGGATACGCTGGGCGCGGGCGCGCGCAGCGCCAGCGGCCCCCGGTTCCTGGTCTATTCAGGGTTGAGCCTCCCAGCGGGCCGGAGCAGCCTGTCCCTGTACGCGTACGACAGGTATCGCCTCCGACCCCACGGCTACGACTCCACCGTCGTCCAGGTGCCGCGCGGCAACGTGCTTGCGCTGGGTGCACGGCTCGAGCGGCCGTTGTCCCCGGCGCTGAGCCTCGCTCCGAACGTCGAGTTCCGTCATGAGCTCGCCGGGCCCGCGACCGGCCGCCTCGCATTGCTCGGCTGGCTGGTGCGACCCGGCGTCGATGTGCGCTACCGCGCGAGCGGCACGCTGACGGTTCTGGTCCAGGGTCAGGCGGCGTTCGGTCGGCTGGCGGGCGGCGGCGGCTCCGTGTCGCTCGTCGGGCCGCGAGCGGTCGTGCTGCTCGAGTGGGCGCGGTGATCCGGCGCGTCCTCATCTGGCTCGCGCTCGTGGTCACGGGCGGCATAGTCGCGTGCGCGGAGTGGGCGGGATCGGAGCTCGGCGGCCCGCAGCTGTCCATCGTGCCGCTGATCGGCATCGGCTCCGGAACGGTCCTGCTCGACGATCTCGACCAGCTGCACGTGGTCGTCGTGCCGATCTCGAGCGCCGGCGCGGTCGTAGATACGACCGTCCCGGTCGATGCGGCGGGCAACGCGACGCTCACGGTGCCGGTCGTGGTCATCGGGCGAGCGCAGCCGTTCGAGGTGTCGCTCCAGGGCATCCGCTCGAGTGATGGCGCGGTGCTGTACGCAGGGATCGACACGGTGGTCGTGAGCGGGGCGGGCGCGCCACCGCCCGTGACGGTGGCGGTGAGCTACGTCGGGCCGTGCCGGATCGGCTCGGGCTGCGTGGTGTCGGTGGCCCCGCAGGACACCACGCTCGCGGCTGGTGGCTCGTTGGTGATGCGCATCAGCGTCGATTCGGCGCTGATCCCGGTGCCGGGCGTGCCTGTGGCGTTGACCAACCTGACTCCGGGTCTCATCCTGGTGGCGCCAGATCGCACGGTCACGGCCCTCCTGAGCGCGACCGGCGGCCCGGGGCGCGTCGAGGCGAGCATTCGGGGCTCGGTCGACACGCTGCGGCTCACCGTGGCGCCGCTCACCGCCCCGGCCGCGGTTCTCGTCAACCCCGGGTACGTGACCCTCACGACCTTGAGTCCGGGGAACACGGCGCAGCTCGCCGCCGTCGTCACGGATATCGCCGGCAAGCAGCTGTCGCCCTCACTCGCGACTTGGACGAGCCGGGCCCCGAGCGTGGCGACGGTTTCGAGCACCGGGCTCGTCACGAGCGTGGTATCCGGCAGTGCGATCGTGGTCGCTACGGCGGCGCCAGGCGTCGCGGACTCACTGGTCGTGACGATAGGCGACGCGACCATCCTCCCCGGCAATCCGATCGCGCTCGCACTCACCGGGAGCCGCAGCTTTGGCGTGGGCAAAGTCGGGCAGCCAATCGCGATCGACGTCGTGGTCGATCTCAAGGCCGTCCCGATCGAACGCCTGGGGAGCTACAACGCGCGGCTCACCTGGAATGCCGGTGTGCTGCGGTTCGACAGTACGCAGGCCGGCACGTTCGTGGCTCCGGTGGTCATCCCCGACACCGCGGCGGGTGGCATACTGCGCTTCAACGCAACCGACCCGGTCGGGGCGACCGGGTTTCTAACTCTGGCCCACGTCTGGTTCACTGCCACGGGGCCCGGGGCGTCCAGTCACGTGTTGTCGCTGCCCGTACTGTCGGCCGCGCTCACGAGCCTCGATCTGACGCCCGGATTACTCGTGGCACCGGGCGGGGTCACCATCGGACCATAGCCAGCCCGGGGGGGGGCCGGCTAAACGCGAAATCCCCGCACCAGCCCGCGCAGCTTCTCGGCCGCCTCCAACAAGCTGCTGGCGGCGGCCGCCATCTGTTGCGTGGACGCGCCCTGCTGCTCGGTCGCGGCTGTCACCTGCTCCGCGCTCGCCGCGTGCGCCGTGGCGCGCGTCGCCACCTGCTCCGCTTGCCCCTGCAGCTGCGCGGTGGTTTCGCGGTTCGCCTGGGCCGAGACTCGCACCCGCGCGGCGGCCTGCTCCACCAGCTCGACCGCCGTGGCGATTTCGCCGAGGCCGCGCGCCGCGCCTTCCGCGACGGACTCGATGCCGCGGACCTTCGCTTGGCCGACGGCCATGGTGGCCGTGATGTCCTCCATCTGCTCTCGGATCGAGCCGGTGGTGCGGGTCACCGCCTCCGCTGCCCTTGCGGACTCGTCGGCGAGCTGCCGCACCTCCTCGGCCACAACCGCGAACCCGCGGCCGTGCTCGCCGGCCCGGGCGGCTTCGATCGCCGCGTTCAGGGCCAGCAGGTTGGTCTGCGACGAGATCCGCTTGATGAGCTCCACGAAGTCGTCGATCGACGCGCTCAGCTCGCCGAGCTGGCTGATCTGCTGGGACGTGGTCTGCACCACCTCCCGCACGTTCAGCAGCACGCTGCCCGCAGCGGCTACGTCGCTCCGGTGTCGGTCGGCTACCGTGCGGATCTCTTCTCCGAGCTTCGCCGCTCGCTCCGCGGCGTCCCCCATCTCGCCGGTGGCGGTGCGCAGGGCGTCGAGACCGGTGCCCATCGTGGTGAGAGCCGCACGTTGCTGGTCCGCACCGCCCGCGATCTCCACCATGGCCGTCGACACCTCGCTCGAGGACGCGGCGAGCTGCTCGCTCACCGCGGACAGGTCCCCCGCGGCCCCGGCGATGCGATCCGACTCGCCGATCACCTCGCCCACGATCCGCCGGAGCCGGTCACCCATCTGCTGGATCGCGTCCGCGAGCACGCGGAACTCGCGGGGCATCTCTCCCGTGGTGACGGGTCGCAGATCACCGGCGCCGAACCGCTCGGCGGCCGTGACGAGTCGGCCGAGCGGTCCGTGCACCGATTGGACGGTGTAGCGCGACAGGAAGAAGCCGAGGAGCACGAGGGCGACGACGAAGACCCACAGCTTCCGCTCCCGATCGGCGGCGTCCGCCGTCAGGCGCTCCGCGGCTTTGACCGCCTTTTGCGCCTGGCGGCGCGAGAGATCGCGCACCAGACGCGTCAGATCCGTGACCTGGAGTCGCACCGCCGCCGCCCGCGTCGCGGCCTCCTGGTCCCGCCCGAGATCCCGGAGGGCATGCGCGATGGAATACTCGGTCTGGATCGCCGCGTGGAGCTGTTTCACCCGGTTCACGGTGAGACGATCCTCGACGGTGAGCCCGCCAACCGCATCGAGCTGCCGCTCGTGTTGGAACGCCTCTTCGGCGGCGGCCTGAAATTCTTGGCGCGGGCGGTCGCCGGGCGAGCCGAGATACTGCTCGGCGGCCCGGATTTCTTCCAGCACGCTCGTGACGAGACCGCTCCCCACCTCGGTCGACGTCCGCAACGCGCCGAGCTCCTGCTCGATCGCGTAGCGCATCTGGCGCAATGTGGCGGCGCCCGCGATCGCCGTGGCGATCAGGCCGGCCAAGAGCAGGGCCAACCCGATCAGGATGCGCAGGCGGATCGTGTCGAACCGGCCCCGCATCAGTGCGCCGTCTCCGTTACCAGCCGGCCGTTCCGCACGATGCCGATGACCACGGTCTTGCCAGCCGCGTCCCCGTTGCCGTCGAATGCGATCGTGCCGGTCGCTCCTTCGTACGGCGGCTGGCCTCGACCCACGCGCGCGAGGTAGTCCCGAATGGCTCGCCGGTCGGCGCCCGCCCGGTCGATGGCCCGCGCCAGCAGCAGCACGATGTCGTACGCGCCGGCTCCGCGATGGTCCGGCCGCTGTCCCGCGAACGCGCGTGCGTAGTCCGCCACGAACGCGACGTTACGCTCGTTGCCCCGGTCGGGGAGATACGCGGACGAGAGCCGGAGGCCCTCCGCGAGCGCGCCGTCGGCTTCGATTCCCGTGAGGGCGTCGCCGCCGAGCACGGGCCAGCGGAGCCCGAGCGCGCGCATCTCCCGCAGCGCGAGCTCGGCTCCCGGTCGCTCGGCGGCGAGCAACAGTACCTCCGCACCCCCCCGGCGCATGCGAGAGAGGTACGGCTCGAGCGAGGAGGTGGCCGGGATGTAGGGATCGGCTTCGAGCACGGTCCCGCCCAGGCGCGTAAACTCGGCCACGAACGTCCTGCGTACCCCGCGGCCATAGTCGTTGTTGAGGTAGATGATGCCGGCCCGTCTCGCGCCGAGCGTTTGCCAGGCGAAGCGCGCCAGCTGTGGCCCGTGTTGCAGATCGCTCGGGCACACGCGGAACACGTAGGGACTGATCCCTGCCAGGTCGGGGCTGGAGGCGGACGGCGAAATCATTGCGGTCGGCGTCGCGCCGCCGCCGTATACGCGCGCCGCCGCGAGGGAGGTGCCCGAGCTCAAGTGTCCCACGACCGCCACGACCGCGGGATCGGCGTACAGTTGTTCTGCTGCCCGCACGGCGGTGTCCTCGTTCCCCGAATCATCGACCACCCGCAGCTCCAGCTTACGGCCTCGAATCCCTCGTTTGGCGTTGATCTGGTTCACCGCCAGTTGGGCGGCCTGGAGCATGGAGGCACCGCGCGGTTGGGAAAAGGGGCCCGCGAGGCCGATGGCGATCGGCCCCGTGGGGCGGGAGCACGCCGCCAGCGCGATGACGGAGCCCACGAGAAGTGTGGTTCGCAGTGGCCCTCCAGGTAGGCGCGGGGCAAGGTTAAGCTTGCCCGTGGGGAAGCGCAACATTCCTTCACACCACCCCACAGGATTTCCACGTTGTTTTCCAGACCAATTGTGGATAAATCCGGATTGCCGGCGCGCCAGTCCGGAGTAGCTTGATGCGAGTGGAAACGTCAGGACGACTGTACCGATTTGCGGGTGCGCTCGAGGGACTGCTCGCCGCTCCGGATGCCGAGGCCTTCGAGCGGGCGTGGGAGGCGGCGCACGTCGACCGGGTCGCATGGGAAGCGCTGGGGAGCGCGCGACGGGCGGACAGCGAGGCCCTCGAGCCTGCGCTCGATCAAGTGGACCGCCGCCTCCTCGCGATGCTGGAGCGGTGCCGCGCGTTCCCCGATCCGCACGTGATCACGTTCCGTGTTCCCGAGGTCGAGCGGTGGCAGCATGCCGCAGCCGCCGCCCTCGTCGGTGCGCGCTGGGGCGTGGCGGGCCTGCGCACCGTGATCGCCGATACGGGGGCGCCGCTCGGGCGCCGCTACTTCGCTTTCCTCGCACTGGCCGAACGACACCCCGACGGCGCATGGCCGCTGTTCGAGCGGTATCTCGTGACGCCGCGCGCGCACCACGCGTTCGTCGCGGCCGCCGTGGAAGCCGCGCGCTACTACCCCGGGCATGCCGACGTCCTCGTGCGCCTGTTCGAGCGCATCCGCGGCGATCAGCTGCTGCGCCGGTTCCTCGGACCGAAGATCCTCGAGTCTCTCTACGTGCTGGGCGAGGAATCGAGCGTCCCGTTGTTCGAGGAGCTGCTCGTCACCGGTCACACCGATCCGGACGTGGATCGCTGCGAGGTGACCCGGGCGCTCGTCGCAGTGCGCCGGGTGACCGGGCGCGTGGCGCCGAGCTCCAAATTTGCGGACGACGACGAAGCGGCCGTGTGGCGCACCCTGGACGAAGCGGAGCGCCGCTTCGAGGCCACGCGGGACCGGATCGTGCCCGTGGTGGTAATCTAGAGTCCGGTCATAAACGCCCACATCTTCTCGCGGTAGGCTCGCCCGCCGATCTCGTACGTGTCATTGTGGCCCGATCCGTGGAGCAGGACCACCTCGACCGGTCCCGGCGCGGCAATCGCGACGGCCATCCCCATCGCTGTGGGCACGAGCCGATCGGCGTCGCCGTGAAACAGCAGGATCGGACAGTCGACTCGCTTGACGGTGGTGAGGTTGTCGAGCGACAGGTGGAGGAGGAAGCGCGGGAACAGCCCGTAATGGTGTTTGGCCATCGCCGCGGCACTGGTAAAAGGAGATTCCAGGATCAGTCCCGCCACGGGCCGGCGGGCGGCTGTGTAGATCGCCACCGCGCTGCCGAGCGAGCGGCCGTAGACGTAAATGCGCTGCGGGTCCACGCCCGGGCGCGTTGCAAGCGTCGCGTACCCGGCCTCGGCGGCGGCGTACAAGGCCGGCTCCGTTGCCCGGCCTCCGCTTCCCCCGTAGCCCGGATAGTCCACGACCAGTACCGCGGTGCCCGGCGGCTGGAATTCTCGGACGATGGGCCAGATCGCCGCGACGGTCTCACCATTGCCGTAGAACCAGAGGAGGCCCGGGAAGGTCCGGGAGGTTGGAGGAGGTTGGGGGACCCCTAGCGTCTTCGGTGCGAGATACCAGCCGACCAGCTTCGTCCCATCGCCCGAGACCAGCTCGACCCTCTCCGCATTCTCGACGCCCACTCGTTTGGGGTCGGGCACGCTCGCGCGCGGCGCCGGAAAGGCGAGCCGATCTTGGAACAGCCAGGCGAGCAGCACCAACAGCGCGTACGCGAGCCCGAGGCCCACGATGATGCGGAGCGCCAGCATCTGAAGAAGTTAACTTAGAGACGTGACGACCCAGCCCACTTGCCCTTCGTGCCGGGCCGAGATCCCGCGAGGCGCGGCCTTCTGCCCGGCATGCGGCTCGGCTTCCCCCACCGTAATCACGAACGAGCGCGCTGTTGTGAATCCCCCCTCTCCCGCAGGGAGAGGGGGACAGGGGGTGAGGACCACGCTCGAGCGTCTCGCCGTCGCGCTGGGCCCGAAATACGACGTGAAGCGCCTCATCGGCCGGGGGGGCTTCGCCGAGGTGTACGAGCTGTGGGACAGGGATCTCGACCGTCGCCTCGCGTGCAAGGTCCTCCATCCGGAGATCGCCTGGACTCCGGGCATGCTGGCGCGCTTCCGACAGGAGGCGAAGTCGTTGGCCCGGCTGCAGGACCCGGCCATCCTCGCGATCCACTTCACTGGCGACGGTGAGGGCCTGGTCTATTACGTGATGCCGTTCGTGGAGGGCGAATCGCTCGCGGAACGCTTGCGCCGCCGCGGCCCGTACTCGACGGACGAGGCCTTGAAGATCGCCGAGCCGATTCTCCAGGCCCTGTCCCACGCCCACACGCAGGGGCTCGTGCACCGCGACATCAAGCCCGACAACGTGATGGTCGAGGCGAAGAGCGGCCGCGTCCTGCTGCTGGACTTCGGGATCGCCAAGCTGCTCGACCCCGGCGGGGGCGAGGCAGGCGGCACCAAGACGGCTACCGGATTCACGGTCGGCACCGTGCAGTACATGAGCCCCGAGCAGGCCCTTGGCCAGCCGAACCTCGACGGCCGGAGCGACCTGTACGCGTTCGGCGCCATGCTCTACCAGATGGTGACCGGGACGCCTCCCTACGACGGTAACTCGAGCGCCGAGATCGTCGGCAAGCACCTGGGCGATCCCGTCCCGGAGGCGAGCGACGTCAACGCCAGGATCCCACGTTGGCTCTCCACCGTGATCGTGAGGTGCCTCGCGAAGAAGCCGGAGGACCGCTTTCAGGACGCCGACGAGGTGCTGGCGGCGCTCGTCGAGGCCGGTCGCACGTCCGGCTCCGAGCGGCTGGTCGGCGCCCAGACCCTCGAACGTCAGGTCCGGCGCTCCGGCAAGGTCCGCCGTGGCTCGGGGAGGCGCGCCTGGTGGACGGCCGGAGTACTGGGCGTCGCGCTCATTGCAGGGTGGCTGGCGCGGCGTGCGGGCTATCTCGGATCCGGCGTCGCGTCGCTCCACAACGCCCTCGTCGAGCCGATCGAGATACTCAGCAACGGCGTCCCGGTCGATACCGTCGCGCCGGAAGCCACCGAGCGCCTCACTCTGCCGCGCGATCAACGCACGGGGCTGCGGTGGCGGCTCGTTCGCCCCGGGCACCCGCCGATCGGCGAGCCGCTGGAAGGGCCGCTCCCGGCGTTCCCGCGCGCCGGCGGTCGGTTGCTCGCCGACGTCAGTGCCGAAGTGGGCGGCCAGCGCTATTTCGCACCCCTGATCACGAATGCGAGCGCGTCGGATATCACTCTCGAGATCAACCCCGGCAGCGCCGCGGCGGTGCGGTGCAACTGCCTCGTGTCGCAGGGTGCGGTCCGCACCCACATCGGGTACTATCGCTTGTACCAGAACTCCAGCGTGGCCGCCTACAACAGCGCCCATCCCTATATCGGACCCCACGCCGACCGGCACGGCTTCGCGGGGCGCGTAGCCCCGCAGAGCGGGGCGGTGGTGCTGGCGTTTTGACGGCGCGCGTCTCGGACGACACCCTCGATCCCCGCTTGTTGATGCGGGCCCGCGGGGCCATGCTCGGGCTTGCCGTTGGGAACCAGCTTGGGGTGCCAACCGAGGGGCTTGGCACGGCCAAGGCGATCCGGGAGGCGTACCCCCAGGGAGTGCGTGATCTCGCGCCGCCCCCCAAGGGATCGCCGTTTGACGACGACGCGGCGATGACGCTGCTCCTCGCCGAGTCTCTGGCGGAGAAGGGTGACTTCGATGCCAACGACGTGGCGCTGCGCTGGGTGAAGTGGATGAAGCGGGACGGGCGCGGCATCGGCCTCACGACCCAGCGGGCCCTGCGACTCATCGAGCGCGGCACCGAGCCGTTCGAAGCCGGTCGGCTTGCTCACAACGCCCGGGCTGCGTCCAACGGCGCGGTGATGCGCTGCGTCCCGGTCGCGCTCCGCTACCACGACAACGTGGACAGGATGGTCCGTGTCTCGACGCAGCAGGCGGCGATCACCCACGCCGACGAGCGATGCACCTGGGGGGCCGTAGCGGTGAATCTCGCCGCGCGCGAGCTGCTACACGGGAATCAACACTTCGTCGAGGAAGTGCTGCACCGCCTCCAGGGCGCGCCCCGCACGCTGGTCGAGGCCATCCGGCGGGTGCCGTGGGAGCAGGAGAGCGACCTGCCGATCGGTGCGGGCGGGGAAGCCGGCTACGTGGTCCACTGCGTGGAAATCGCCTTTTGGTGCACGATGCACCGCCCGTCCCTGGAGGAAGCGCTCATCTTTCTCGCCGAGGCGGGTGGCGACACCGACACCAACGCCGCGGTCGCGGGGGCGCTGCTCGGTGCGCGGGACGGCGAAGCGGCCATCCCGCCTCGTTGGCTTGAACAGGTGGGAAGAGGGACCACGCGCGGAGTATCGGAGCTGGCGGAGAGACTGATTACAGCCGCGAGCCATACGCAGCCGTAAGACGTAAGCCTTAAGACTTACGGCTTACGGCTCGTGGCTGTCTTGGCGTATCGAGCGATCCGGTCCATCACGTCCTTATCCATGAGCGTGATGGACACCCAGCGTGCCGTCCCCCGCCCGCGCCAGTTGAGCCGCACGGCCCGCCGGCCGTAGCGCCACTCCCAGCCGCTCTTGCCGATGGGGCGCGGCCGGCCGAACAGGCGGGCCAGCTCCTTCTTGGTGCGGTCGACCAGCGGAACCCCGCGCTTGTCGCCGAAGCCCGCCGAGTCGTAGAACGCGACCACGTCGGCGTTCCCTTCGATGAAATGTGCGCTGAGATAGAACCGGGAGGCATCGTTCGGACCGCGAATCACCACACCGCACTCCATGACCTGAGCCGTGCGCGGGGAGGTCTGGCAGCGCACCACGTCCGAGTCCGCGAGCGTCCGCGCACGCTCCACGAACGCCCGGTAGCTGATACCCGGGGCGAAGCCGCGGTACGCCGGCGTCGCCAGCGCGGGCCCGGCCGTGCCGGGTGGCGTCTGGGTCACGCCGCTGGCCGGGGAGATCGCGAACAGAACGAGCGCCGTGCGGATCGAACGCATGACCCAATATACAGGCCGGCAACGAGAACGGGCCCGGAGTATACCCGGGCCCGCTTCGTTTCCGATCGGTGCTGCTCAGACCTTGCGGACGTTCTGCGCCTGCAAGCCCTTCGGACCCTGGGCGACTTCGAATTCGACCGTATCGCCCTCGGCGAGACTGCGGAAGCCCTCAGCCTGGATCGCCGTGAAGTGGACGAACACATCGGGA
>WNGI01043417.1_pt1 | contig 10972 bp, 8 predicted proteins | sample 5400621 | NCBI WGS metagenome assembly WNGI01 (sample SAMN13153374, study PRJNA577476) | soil metagenome | isolation source: 20 cm soil or saprolite under Garry oak tree replicate 1 | place: USA:California | collected 2016-06-15 | reverse complement strand
CTCGGGCTCACCGTCCACGATCCAGGTCGCGAGCTGACGGCCGATACCCGCCGCCCCGGCGATGCCATGGGCGCAGAAGCCGGCGGCCACGAAGAAGCCGCGCACCTCCGACTCGCCAAGGACGAACTCGTTGTCCGGAGTGAACGCCTCGGGCCCATTGATCATGCGCGTGATGCCGGCGTCGGCGATCGCGGGGACGCGGCGGACGGCGCCCGTCATGATCTCCTCGAAACGCGGCCAGTCGGGCTCCAGGAGGCGGCCGTTGAAGTCGCCCGGGATCCCATCGAGGCCCCATGGCGCTGGCTTGCGCTCGTAGCCGCCCATGCACAGCCCGCCCACCTCCTCCCGGAAATAGCACAGGTTGTCGGGATCGCGCATGGTGGGCATGTTGGGCCGCACGCCTTCGATCCGGTCGGTCAGGACGTACTCGTGCGCCATTGGCACGATCGGAATGGTCACGCCCGCCATTCGCCCGATCTCGGGCGCGAACATGCCACCGGCATTCACGACCACGTCGGCGCGGATCGTGTGGCGTTGTCCTTGCCCCGCCGCCTCGATCTCTACGCCGGTCACGCGCCCTCGCTCCACGCACACATCCACGATTCGAGTGTGGCTTCGGATCGTGGCGCCACCGCGGCGGGCACCCGCCGCCAGTGCCAGGGCGAGTCCGGAAGGGTCGAGCCAGCCGTCGGTGGGCAGGAAGACCGCACCCAGCACGCCCTCGGTCGACATCACCGGGAAGCGGTCGCGCGCCTCGCCTGTAGAGATCAGCTCGAGCGGCAACCCGAACGTCTTGGCCCAGCCGGCCTGCCGCTGGAGCTCCTCATAGCGCTCGCGAGTCGAAGCCAGGCGCAGCGACCCGACCTCGTGCCAGGACGGATCGACGCCCGTCTCCTCAGCAAGCCTTCGGTACAGCTCGACGCCGTACATCATCATCCGGGTCAAGGACACGCTGGATCGGAGCTGCCCGACCAGCCCGGCGGAATGGAATGTCGAACCCGAGGTGAGGTCGGCCCGCTCGACGAGGACGACGTCCGACCAACCGAGCTGGGTGAGGTGGTAGGCGATGCTGGTGCCGCCCACACCCCCACCGATGACGACCGCTCTTGCGTGGTCAGCCACTGCGCGTCAGGCCCTGGCCGCGTCGCGGAGCGCGCCCTCGAAGGCGGGCCCTGATGCGTTCGCAAGCAGCCGATCGAAATGCTCGCCGGCATACGCCACGAAATCCACGTCGAGGGTGGAGATGCCCTGCTGGAGGACGCCCCACATCGCCTCGCGGAAGTCGGACACCACGCGCATCAGGGCAACCCGGGCGAGGCGGCTGGGTCGCGGGTGGTCGCGGTCGTACGCCTCCAGGAGGACGGCATCGGCCTCGGGGCTGAGCTCGTGGTTGATGCTGAAGTTGCCCAGATCGAAGAATGGATCGCCCATTCCGGCGTACTCCCAGTCGACGATCCTGATGCGCCGGCCATCGTCGATGAAGTTGGCGTTGAGCAGGTCGTTGTGGCAAGGCCGAAGCTCGAGCGGGTTGCTCAGGAGCGCGAGCTCGATCCGCCGGCCGGCTGCCTGGGCCCGCGCGTACTCAGGAGGAATGGCAACGCCTCGGGCTTCGGCCAGCGCCCGATACGCCTCGACGATTCGAAGCGGGATGAAGAGTCCCGGGATCGGCGGTCCGTCGTGGAAGCGGCGGATCGAATCGGCCACCTGGCGCAGGGCTGCCGGCGTGCGTACCTGCTCGAGGCTGACCTCCGTGCCCTCGATGAAGCGGGTGAGCAGGTAGCCCTCGGGTCGGATGAAGGCGACGACTTCCGGCCCCACGCCGACCCCCGCGGCCGCGACGGTCGCGGCCAGCTCGACCTCGCGACTGATGCCCAGCAAGTGCGTGTCGTTGCCCGCCAGGCGGATCACGTAACGGTCCTGCGTGCCCGAGGCTTCGACCAGGAAGTTGCGGTTCGTGATGCCGCCGGACAGGGACGTCAGCTTGAGCTCGCGGCCGGCGAGCTCCGGCACGCGGTGCATGGCTCCGGCAAGCTGCTCGTAGAGCTCGCCGCGATTGCCCTCAGTCGTGAGCGTCACCACGTCAGGATGCACGATCGGAGGGCCGGTCATGACGGCAGATACAGCGACCGGCAGATACGGCGACGCGGCGATCGCTCGCCGCGTCGTCGCCTGGGGGCCGGGAGTGCTGTATTCAGCCGATCAGGGCCTCGCCCGTGGCCGGATCGAACTCGACCACGTCATCGTGCGCGGTCTGGCGCGAAGCGATGTAGTAGATGGCGCCCACGATCACGACCACCCCAACGAACGTCTCGAAGACGGGGATGGCTGGCAGCTGGTCGAGTAGCTTCCCACCCACCTTCAGGAATGTATTGATGAACGGGTTGGACCACGTGTTGCGGAGATCGCTTCCGAAGTCACCAAAGGTCGACGACGTCCAGATGCCGATGTTGATGATCATGGCGCCGCCCCAGATCAACGCGAGGATGTTGAGGATGGTGCCCCATGCTCCAAGGCTGAACCAAGCACCCTTGTGCGGCCATCCACGGGCCCTGGCGGCGAGAACGCCGAGGTTGCACAGGAAGTAGCTCAGGTAGATCGTGCCTGTTGCCGCAATCGCAAGCACGACGGCACTGCCGGCACCGGTGACGACGAGGGGAATCGCCGCCAGGATTCCGACAGCAATCGAGGCGTAAGCCGGTGTCTTGAACGTGTGGTTGACATGACCCCACGTCCGGCCCCAGGGAAGCCGACCATCGCACAGTGGCACCCTGGATGGCCAATGTGCATACGTAGACGGCAATGAGGATCACGATCAGATACAGGTCGCCAAGGGTGAAGCTGCCGAAGGAGAACGTCAGGTTGCCCTTGATCGTGTCGGCGATCGGGAAGCCGAAGGCCTGGCCAGACTTGACGGCGGCGCCGACGTCCTTGAACGAAAGCGTCACGGCCAGAAGGAAGATCGCTCCAACCAGGCCGGACAGCCAGATTGCGGAAAGGACGCCGCGTGGCGCCTGACGGGATGCGTCGACGGTTTCCTCTCCAAACGTCCCGGCCGTGTCGAATCCGTAGACGACGAACAGCGCCATGAACATGCCGACAAGGAAAATAGGCAGGTAACCGTTCCCGAGGTTTGCGGTGTAGCTGGTGTCGAAGAGGATCGACGGCGGCTGGTGGTTGGCAAAGAACAACAGGATGAGCGCGAATACGAGCATGCCGAGGATCTCGGCTGCCACGCCGATGTTATTGATGATCGCGAGTAGCCGGACCCCGAGGATGTTGATCACGGTGGTGGTTACGAGCGCGACCAGGCCGATGAACGACTGCATGTCGAGACCCGGAACGGGCGAAGGATCGCTCAACACGAATGCCGTCTGCGGGATCGTCGACAGCACCAGCGGGACCGTGACGGCTACTGCCGTGACCGTGATGACACCTGCCCAGAAGTAGATCCAGCCGGTAAACCAGCCGAGCGTTTTGTTCGACAGGCGCTTCGACCACTGGTAGATCGACCCGGCGACCGGAAAGTGGCTGGCGAGCTCAGCGAAGTTCAGAGCCACGAACGTCTGCCCGAGGATTACGAGCGGCCACGCCCAGAAGACGGCAGGGCCGCCCACACCGAATGCCACCGCCTGGTTGGTGAACGTGCCGGTTGAGACGCTGATATAGCTGAACGCGACTGCGAAGACCGACAGGAACCCGAGCGTTCGGGCCAGCTCGGGTTTGATTCCGAGCGAACGTAAGTGGGCGTCGTCGCGCGCGGCGACGTCGGTCGATTCCACAGAACCAGCCACGACCATCCTCCTCTACCACCGCACCGGGAGTGCGAGCCTGACCTCTGGGGAGCGACGCGAACGCTGGGTTATGGCCCGCCCCGGACGGCGAGACTTGGCGGAGGATAGGATCCGCGCGTGCGCCGCGTCAACGTCGATTTCGCACGCCGGCTGCGACGGCAGCCTGCGAAATTCGAATCTGCACGACCCAGGCTCGTCCTCACCGCGACACTGGGCCTGTCAGGTTGGCGACAGGACGCGCCGGCTCGCGGCGTACAGTACGCGGCAAAGTGAGTTCGGCACCCGCCTCGGAGGCGATCCAATGACTACTCTCGATCCCGACGAGACGATCCCCGCGGACGCGCCGGGTGGGACGGATGCGGCCCAATCCGACGAGGCCGACACCGAAGGGCACTCCATGCTCAGCTACGAGCTGGGCAGGGAGCTCGCTCGCGAGCACGCCGCCGAGGCAGACAAGATCGCTCGCGATTCGGCACGAGCCAGGGCCGCGCGGAAGCCGAGAAGCTTCCTGAGCCGCCTCCGCGGCAGGTCCTGATCTCGACGAACGCCCTCAGGGGGCGGCGACGGCCTCGCGCAGAGAGTCCGGAACGCGACGGTGATGCTCGGGCGCTGAGATGTAGCGCTCGACCGTCGGGCGCGAGCCGTTCACGCCAAGTTCCGTGAACAGGAAGGCGACCTTGCGTCGCTGAGCGACCAGGATCTCGTCTTTCGTCGGGAGCTCCCAGAGCTCGCGTTTGAACGGGCCGATCGCCATCTTGCGCGTCTTGTACACGAACTGCTGATCGGTCTCGTCGGGCTTCCGCTGATCCTCGACGCTCTTGCGACACCACTGGTCGATCCGCTGCCGCAGGTCCTCTGGGAAGGCCTGGTGGTCGAAGAGCAGGTTCTGGAAACCGGTCGCCAGGTGGATTTCGGCCGTCTCGACCGCCGGAAAGTGGTGGAACAGCTCGTCCGGCAGGGTGCTCGCCCCGTGTTGCACGCACCCAGCAAGGCCGTACTCGCGTCGAGCCACCTCGCCGAGCCGCTTCAGAACATCGAACTCGAGCTGGACCTGGGCGACGCTGCCATCCGGCAGCGGCACGCCACCGTGGCTGGTTCCGGTCTGCACGCTCACCTTCGAGATGCCCGGGGCACCCGGCGCCCGCCCTTCGAGCTCGCGGCGGTAGCCGTCGAGATAGGCCCGCAGCTCCTCCTCGGTCGAATTCTTCTTGCCGACCTCGCCGATCTCGCCGCCCACGCTGATCGTCACATCGTCGGGCTCCAGCTCGCGGATCAGGGCGGTGAGCTCGGCCGCTCGCCGGTAGTTCTCGCGCTGCTGCTCGTCGACCGTCGGCTTGGAGAGGTCGACGAGGGTGGAGCTGTCGATGTCGATGTTGCGATAGCCGGCCTGGATGGCCGTCCGGCAGGCGGCCCGGATCTCCTCGGTCATCTTCTCCGGGTCGGCTGTGTACTTGGCCGCATTGAACTGGTAGTGGTCCCCCTGAATGAACACCGGGCCGCGCCAGCCACGGGCAATGGCCGCGGCGAGAACGCTCGTGGCGTACTCGGCCGGTCGTTGGTACGTGTAGGTCTGCTCGCTGCGGGCGAGCTCGAAGATGAACGAGCCGACATCACCGGCATCGGCCGCCTCGAAAATCGTCGCGGCCATGTCGAAGGTCTGGGCGCGTACGTTGATCGCGGGGACCGTGAGGCCATGGACCTCGCCCTTCGCCCGGGCCATGTAGAGGTCGTGAATGCTGGCCGATCGGCAGCCGAGCGCCTGCGCCGCTTCCCAGACGATCCAACGTGCCGCCTCGATCGCCGCTTCGTCCTCGCTGAACGCGGAGGTCCAGGCAAGATCGCGCGCCACCCTGTCGCGCAGCGCCGCCTCGTCGTCGACTACGAGGCGCTCCCCCTCGACGTGGGCGACGCGGTCCAGAGACCGCACGACGTCCGCGGCGGACCGGACAACGGACGGCTGGTCGGGCATGGGTTCCTCGCTGATAACGGTTGGCTCCGCGTCGCGTCACCATCGTACCCCGCGCCGGGCATCGGGCCATCGCCGCGGGAGCTTCCGAGCATGCCGTTATGGGGCCGCTGTTTTCGGGCCGCGAATGACGAATTGAAAACTGCCGACGAAGTGTGCCGGGGTAGGACGGGCGAGCCACCTGGCCGGCAGCCAGCGCCAGCGCGCCTTGTCGATCAGAAGGGCTTGGTCGTCATCAGGATCACGATCAGGACGAGCAACACGGTCATGAAGATGCCGCCCATCTGGAGTCGCCGAGCGGTCTCGAGGAGCTCGGGCGGTGGACCGCCGCCTCCGGCTGGTGGGCCGCCGCCTCCGGCTGGTGGGCCGCCGGCTCCGGGCGGTGGACCGCCGCCTCCGGCTGGTGGGCCGCCCGGGGGCATCTGCGTCAGCTCGACCAAGCGTGCACCCGAGCGCGCCTGGACGAAGATCGCGAAGAGGATGGCGATGGCGTACAGGACGGTGCCGAGCAGCAACCAGCGGGTGTTCAGCAGGTCGAGTCCCAGCCCGAGGATGAGGAGCACTCCCGTGACCCCCTGCAGCAGCGCGAACGGGATGATGAGTCGCCGCTCGATGATCTCCCCCAGCACAGCCCCGAAGTGGGCATGCTGAGGTTCCCGGGCACTCGCAGCGCCGATCAAAGGCAGCGCAAAGCTCGGCCCGAAGGCAACGATCGCGCCCATGACGTGCAGGAACAGGAACAGCGGCACCCAGTCCCTCAGCATGAGACCTCCTCTATGGCCATCCTTGCGTCGACGAGCGCCGACGGCTCGGGAGGGTAACAGACCCGCAGGGCGCGGGGGGACGTGTCGGGCTAGCCGAGCCCCGCCACGCCCTAACCCGGGTCAGGAAACCTTTCGGGTTCGCCGCGAGACGAAGTCGACGAGCACGTATTCGCCCAGATGCTCCGGTGAGGCGTAGAACGCCCGGCCTCGATTCAGCCGGGTGATCAGCGCCACGAACTCGGCCAGCGATGCGAGGAGCCCAGCAACTGGCGGGCGAGCATCAGCCCGTGCTGGAGGTTCGTGCCGTACTCGTAGCCGTGCCAGGACAGCTCGGCCAGTGCCTCCGGCCGGATCTCGCGCGCGTAGTAAGCGAACCCGATGACCGACAGATGGTCACGCGGGAACTGCGTCCGGATGAGCGTATTCAAGGCCACGGCGACCTTCTTGGCCGCGACGAAACAGCCTCGCAGCAGCATCGATCGGCTCATGTCCACGAGGAGCACGGTCGACGCCGATGTCAGCTCCTCTGTTCGAAAGACCTCGAAGTCCGGCGGCGCAAGCCTGATCGGGCGGCCGTCATGAGCCGCCTCGCGGTTTTCGTCCCGAGACAGGGCATTCCATAAGGTCCGGTTGAGCTCGAGATGGAAGGGGTCTCCGAACTCGTACGGCTTCGTGGTCTCGTCTCGCTCCCCTCCTCGCCCGGCGCGGTTCGCCCGATGGCCGCCAAAGGCGTCGCGCCGCAGGCGCGCGAACAGGTCGTCGAGAACCTTCTGGCCGATGCGCCGGCTGCCTCGAGGCGTCAGCTCGAGGCGTTCCCCGTCGCGCGTCAGGTAGCCGGCTTCCTCCAGGCGACGGGCCAGGTCGTCCAGCGCCTCCAGGTCGCGGACGGCGTCCTTGTCGACGAGCTCTTCCAGCTTCGCCCGATCGACGTCCGCCAGGTCTCCGGGAGCTCCGATCGACTCGAGCTGTGTCTCCATGCCCTCCATCGCCTGGAGCCGGGCCATTTGCTGCAGCGCCCCGTCCAGGCCGAGGGGCTCGTCGCCGCCAAATCGGAACCGCTCGCCCAGGCCTCCGGGCAACAGCTCGTCGAGCGTGGCCGCGAGCTGGGCCAGGTCCCAGCGCAGTCGGTCGTCCCGCAGCAGGGCATCGACCATCGACTGCAGCTCTGCGCGCTGTTCCGCGGTCATCGAGCGCAGGAGCGACTGCATGGCCGCCATTCGCTCGGCCAGCTGCTCGATGACGTCGTCGAGATTCTGGGCGCCCGGGAAGAATCGACCGTGTTTCTCGAGGAACTCGCTCGCGTCGGGCTCGCCCCCGGCGAGGCGCTCCTGGAGCAGCCTGTTCAGGTCCCGAACCATCTCCCGGTTTGCCGCCAGGTCTTCCGGGGTGATGCCCTTGATGGCCTCGGACAGGCCGCTGACGTACTGGTCGAGGACCTGCCGTTGGAGCTTCGAAACCAGCTCATTGAACCGATCACGTGCCTCTGGCTCGAGGAAGTCGTACTCCTGCAGTCCCCTTATGCGTCCTCCGACCTCCGACGGCAGGGCGTCGAGCTGATCGAGCCGCCGGGCGGCCATGTCCCGCAGCATCGACCGAAGCTGGGCGTTCGGGGGAGGCGCCTTCTCGGATGACGAAGGCCCCTTGGAACCAGAGTCGGCGGGTCGGGCGGGAGCTGAGGCCTCGTCGAGGCGACGCTCGATTCCGTGCCGCTCCGTGCCGACGATCTCGTCGAGCTGCCGCCGGACATCGGACAGCACGTCCCCGAGCTTGTACCGGTCGAGCAGCTCCTGGCGTTGCTGGCGAAGCCGTTCGATGAGGTCCTGGAGGCCGCGCATGTCCTGGCGGGTTGGGTCGCCTGAGTGCCAGCCTCGCTCCATGAGACGTCGCAGTGCTCCGGAGATGTCGCCTTCGGCCATCAGATCATCGGCCAGGGCATCCATGATCTCGTCGGCCTCGAGCTCCGGCAGTGTCTGGCTGCCGTCCCACTGCCGGAAGCGTGCCGCCCGAGCCAGCGTCCCTTCGGAGGCAGGCTCGCCTGCGCCGCCGCCCTGGGTGCCGTCGGGCGCCGGCGTGCCGCCCTTGCGGGCACCGCGTGTCTCGCGCGAAGCTCCGCCTGAGCGAGCATCTCGAAGGTCGCGCAGATCGCGACGGTCGGGGCTGTAGAAGGTCACTTCACAGCCCTCTGGTCAGCGCCGGTAGACCACGCCGGAGCCCGCACGCTCCTTGTTCAGCCGCCGCTGCAGGTGCAGACCCTCGAGGACGAACTCGACAGCCGATGCGACTTCGGCCGGCGAGGCGCCACCGGCCGGCCAGCCGTCGGGCCCATCGCCACCGTCGAGCGCACCAAGCTGCCGGACGGCGTCGGCGAGGCCGGGCACTTCGCGCATCCAGCGGACGTATTGGCGGGACGGTACCCGCTCGCCGGTCTCCATCACGAGGCCGCCTTCGAACGCGGCCACGACCTCGTCCAGGTCGTCCAGCGAGAGCCGCTGGTTGAAGGTCGCGAAGAGCGCCTTTGTGATCAGTCGCTCGACGATGCGCTCCTCGGGCGCTTCATCGCCGACCGTTTCGAACTCGACCTTGCCGGCTGTGGACGCGATCACGGCGCCAAGGTCGGACACGCGTGGCGCGCCCACATCCTCACCAAGGCGGACGGCTCGCTTGAGCGCCGCTGCCTCGAGGACCTCCGCGTTGGCGACAGACACTCGGACGCTCACACCGCTGCGCTGGCTGATCTCGGGTGCGCGGCGCGCGAGGTGCGTCAGCTCGACGATCAGCTCCTCCATGAATGCGGGCGTCACGACCGGGGGAACGCCCTCCTCGGCCGGGAAGCGCAGCCGCTCCTGGCGAACGATCGCCATCTCGTGGTCGAGCGTATGCGGGTAGTGGGTGCGGATCTGTGACCCGAGGCGGTCCTTGAGTGGCGTGATGATCCGCCCGCGGCTTGTGTAGTCCTCAGGGTTCGCGCTGGCCACCACGAACAAGTCGAGGGGCAGGCGGATCGTGAAGCCCCGGATCTGGATGTCGCGCTCCTCGAGCACGTTGAGCAGGCCTACCTGGATCCGCTCGGCCAGGTCCGGAAGCTCGTTGATGGCGAAGATGCCCCGGTTGGAACGCGGGATCAGGCCGTAGTGGAGGGTGAGCTCGTCGGACAGGTAGCGGCCCTCGGCGACCCGGATCGGATCGACTTCGCCGATCAGGTCGGCGATCGTGATGTCTGGCGTGGCCAGCTTCTCGCCGTAGCGCCGGTCACGGGGCAGCCAGTCGATCGGCGTTTCGTCGCCGACCTCAGCGACGATCGCCTTGCCAGCCGGGCTGAGCGGCTCGAACGGATCGTCATTGAGATGGCCACCGCGGACCACGGGAATGGCCTCGTCCAGCAGGCCGACGAGCAGGCGCGCCAGCCGCGTCTTGGCCTGGCCGCGCTCTCCCAGGAAGACCAGATCCTGTCCCGCCAGGATCGCGTTCTCGATCGCCGGCAGGACGGTGTCGTCGTAGCCGACAATGCCCGGAAAGACCGCCTCGCCCTCGCCGAGCCTCGCCAGCAGGTTGGAGCGCAGCTCCTGCTTGACGGTGCGAGGTCGCCAGCCCGAGGCTCGCAGCTCGCCCAGGGTGCCGGGGCGGCCGGTCAAGTCCGGCGATTGGGCAGAGACGTTCACGGACGGGAACTTCCTCAGGCGGACGGGAATGAACCGGGCGGGATCGGAACGGCAGCGTACGCGTGGCCTCGGAGAGCGTCAAACGTGCGGACACAGCGAGGCTTCTGGTCACGGGTGGGTGCGTGCACGAAGGGCGTGATAAGCCTCACGATCAGTCAAATCCTGGGGCCGCGCCCTCGCGCGCCGGTCAGCAGCCAGACGCCGACCCCGGCCAGCACAGCAGCCACGACAGCCCCCAACGCCAGGAAGATCGTTCGCGTATCCACGGACGGGCTGGGGGGCGAGGTGGTCGGCGAAGCAGTAGCTTCCGGAGAAGGCGCGGCCGAAGCCGATTGGCTCGGGGCGGGCTGAGCGTTGGCCGACGAAGGACCGCTCCCAGGGACGACCAGCGCGAAGTCGCCGAATTGCGTAACCGGCACGGCCAGGAATGTTGATGCGAACCCGGACGGATCGGTCTTGAGCTTCTGCCAGGAGCCATTCACGAACTGCTCGACCGTGGCATCGGCAATGGCGCCCGGACCGCGCAGGACGACGCTGCCAAGGGCGGAGGGCGGCGCGCTCAACGCCGTGTCGTCCTGGTTCGTCACTTTGATGCGGTACACGTTTCCGGCGATGTGACCGCCCGACGGCTGACCCTCGGCTGCCACGGGCGTGATGGAAAGCCTGATCTCAGTGGTCCCGGGCGGCAGCGTGAGCCCCCCGGGCTGCACGAAGATCTGCGCCTGCGGTGGGGTCTCGGGTGTTCCGATTGCAACCAGCGGGCTGCGCCCGCCTTCGACGAGGTCGCTGGCT
>WNGI01006039.1_pt1 | contig 10973 bp, 13 predicted proteins | sample 5400621 | NCBI WGS metagenome assembly WNGI01 (sample SAMN13153374, study PRJNA577476) | soil metagenome | isolation source: 20 cm soil or saprolite under Garry oak tree replicate 1 | place: USA:California | collected 2016-06-15 | reverse complement strand
CCCAGGCCTCTCTCGATGCTTTCACGAGTTCGTTCTTGACATTGTAGGGGCCCTGTCGAACCTTCTCTGATGCGATTAGCTGTCTGGCGTATTCTAACGCTTCTGATATTTCGTCGTCCCGAAAAAGATGAACCCGAAGGCCCGTTACGCGGGCCACGATGGAAACAGCGTCACTAACCGGGATTTCGTTCCCGGGATACTTCTGAAGCTCTCGCCTAGCATCAGATAATTCACCGTCCAATTAGCGACACTATGATCCAAGAAACATTTGCGAGCCTTAGGCTGGTATCCCAGGGAAAAGTACGCAGATCCACCACAGCCTGCAAGGACCGTTGACAAGCCTACAAGCAATGCGGCTACTAGAGCTAAGAGAACCACCAGAAGAGACTCGGAATAAGCGCAAACGGGACGGTCGGATCAAGAAACCCTCCCCTAAATTGCGCAGTCACCGAGCGTAAGCGTGTCCAGGCTAATCCAGATAGAACCTTCGGCCAAGCGTTCGCCCCAGATGCAGAGAAGGCAGTTCTGCGTCGCGAGACCAGCACGCATACCTTATTTTTCTCGACTGTCGCCGGCTAACAGGATCCTAACACAGACCCATCAACATTCCCCCTACTACAGATCACAGGTCTTCACTGACATTAGCATCGTAATGTACTCCAAGCCGTTTTCAAGGCGATTCCAAGGGACAATCAGGTCGTTGACCTCTACTATCTGCAATCATGGGGCATAGATCGAAGGATGCAAACGCCTCTTGCTGAGAGCTTTCTCAAACACGAGGTTTGCGTCGCGAGACTCACTGCAATTCACATTTCTCGAACGATAACGGGTTTGGTAACCGTGAAAGGTAACAGAGAACCAGCGGGAGGGATGACTGAGGCATAGGTTTTTCTTGAATAGTTTTCAGCGAGAGTTTCCATCCTCTCCTATGTCTGTACCTCGACACTGTACGATAGACCATGCCGGGCCTAGACTACAGAATCTTTTGCGCGGGCCTAAATTTTAGCTCAATCCATTTGAGCACAAAATATGCCACGAAGATGAAGGCCGCTAGAGACAGAACTAACTCAAGGAGAATTGGTGCTTCGAGACTTCCGAAAAGCAGAGCATAGGATAGGGCGAATGATCCGAGGAAGCCGCCAACCAGAGCCCGACGCCGCAAGAAGACATGATCATTATACTCCCTTAAGACAGTCCACCAAACCAGACGCTTCGAGTTCTTAGTCAGGTGGGATTCAGAATATACGCTGACCTTTGCAAGATCTAGAAGATGACGCCATTCTGCCTTGGGGTCTCTTTCGTATTTTTTGTTCCAGGCATCTGCTAGTTTGGTTGAAGCCCGTGTCGCTTGCGTACATTAGAGCGAAAGCCAACTTTCCGAAGGCGTAGAGCCGCCAAATCTGATGGATGACCCCTGATCCGACTATCCCGACGAAGATTGCAAACGAGAACTCATAGACCTGGTTCATGCGAAACCCATTGGTAAGCTGCCCCACGCTTGCACAATGGCGAAGATGATCAGTCCAAGGCCGAGAATAACGCTCGCGTGGCTTTGCAGTTCCACTCCATAAAATGAAGGCATCTCTTTGGAGGCATCTATGGCAGACTGATCTTCGGGAGCGATATCCGACAATTCTAGTTAGATTTCCGGCAAACGCCAAGTCCATTTGGAGATCCTATTTCTTTCTTAGCGAGACTATGGGCCGGGAACACGAATCCAGCTTCTTCAACTCGATCAGAATTGGATTGATCCGAAGGAATGGTTTCGCGCTACACTCTTACTCGACTGCGTGAATCAGTTTCCAAGTCGGAAATGCCTCTCGTCGCGCGCCAGGTTGCCAGGAACCAACCTATCGCGAGGTCCGATATAGATCCGATTTCCAGTTCGTCGGAAGATAGTTACTCTACCAGAATTGTGGTGACACTATGCTCGAACCGCGCGGGTCCAGGACGGCGTGCCAAGACCGTTAACAAGCCTACAAGCAATGTGACTACTAGACCTACGAGAACGCCCGAACGACAACTATCAAAAGGACAAGCGAGATAATCGAGTCAAGAAATTCTCGCGAAGACCAAGGCTCAGTCGCAAGAATACCACACGAAGCGACGGAGAACGCGAAGTTCCCCGAAACTGGATTTCGTCAAGGGCCTTGCGCGTTCACCCTCAGAATGTTCGGAATTGCCCGTTCAAGCAGCAAGTAATACATAGATAAATACAGATTGAGAATCAGGCCACCGCGATCATGACTTGCGCGTCCTCGTCCTCGGAAACGCAGGGGTTGCGAAGAGAGAATACATGGAATCAGTTCTCACCATCGCATGCGATGAGAACGTAAAGCCCGGTGGCAAGGAGTCTAAGCTAGCTCCGAAATTTCTCACATTACGTGATGTAGACAAAGAGGTTGAAATTGGAAAGGGCGGCTACGCCCAATACGGAGTCTACCTGAGCCAAACGGATCAGAATGAACAGGAAGAGGAATGGTCCGAAGTATGTGGTCGAATAATCAACGAGATTGAAAGCCTGGACCCGAAGAACGCGTTCCTGCTAGCTCACGGGGTTTACTTTCGTAACAAAGCGTTTCGCTCGATCATCGATCTCGACCTGATCAGAAAGTTCAGACCGACAATCATTCTAACTCTGATCGACGACGCTTATGATGTGGTTGCCAGAATAACCAAGAAAGAACAAGCCGAAGGGACTGGGAGTAGCTGCAGCTTCGCCGAGGCTATCGAGTGGAGGACCGTGGAGACCATGCTGGCCGATCTGATCTCCCGCAACCTCTTTTTACCTAAAGAGTTTACAAATTATGTATTTGGGAAAAATCCTCGTCCGGAATTCGAAGAACTCGCGAATAGACTGGAAACCGTAACGGGCGAACGGATCCCTAATTTCGTCGTTGCGCGCAAACACCCTCCGAATATGGTGTATCGGCTGCTGTTTGAAAGATGGAGACTAGTTACATACGCATCGTATCCCATAAGCTCCACAAGACAGGACGATAAAGCCGTTGAAGAGATCAACGCCTTTCGATCAGAGTTGCAAGCTAATCTTACTATGTATGACCCCGTCACTATCGATGAGTACCCTATCACTAGAGCAGACCCGCCGGTTATCAAAAGATGGCCGATCGGTGTTGTGATCAGCAATCCAAATGGTATTGCTCAAATGAGTTACGATAAGTTCAAAGAATTAGATCAGGACATTCTGACCAACATTGAATCACGAGACTTCCGTCTGGTGGACCAGTCTGATTGTCTGGTCGCTTACAGACCATTCTATGGAGCCCGTGAATCGCCTGCAGGGGGAGTAGATCGCGAAATGAGCCAGAGCCTCAATGGAGGCAAGCCCATTTTCGTGGTTCATGACGAGAAGGTAGACGGGAAACTCACCGCATCGAGACTGCTCTTCAAGCCTATGGGCAAAGCTACCGCTGTCAAGCCGACGACCAAGGAGCTATTGCAACAAGTGATGGGAATGCAGCAAACAAAAACGGAAAGGTGGAAAAGAGAGGGGATTGCCTCTACTTGGGAATAGCTGTCCTCGGCTGCAGCCAGATCTTGCAATATTCTTCAATCTGCCTGTAGCCTGAAAAGACTCGTTCCTCTGTTACTAGGCGTGGAACATTGTCTTCGTCGGAGTGAACGCGGATTTGTTGTATTTCAGCAGCCAATTTGTTCAAGAGGGCACTAGCAAGCTGGCTTTCGGCATCATTGTTGAGGAATGCGACAACGTAGGAGTTTGACGGAAGGTGCATTATGGCCCATTTGGGGTTCGTTTCGGGCTAATATAAGTCTAATAGACGCCCAAAAGCGATTGACAGGTGACAACTGAGTATCTTCGGGAGAATTGGACGATCTCTTGCCATCTCAAGATTCATTACCATATCTTTGGTTAGCTAGCGAAGGCTAGCACCTCATCAAGCTAACCTCCTTGTAATCCTGGAACGATTTCGCTCTGTTTCTGCTTGAGGCCTTTCCATTTTTCAAACCAGAGAGCCCCGCCAGAATGATCAAATCGCTCTCTTTCCTTTAGATGGTCTATCATGTCTGAACCCCTCCCTCGTTCTTGAAGATAGGATCCATAGGAGTCGTTGGTAGCGGAATCCTTCTTTTCTCGCCTCGGCCTCGCAATTTGTCACAAATGCAATCTGACTTGACATCAGGCGAGTCGTCGATCATGAAACCATTCTTCAGTTCCAACTGTGTCCTGGTACCACAGTCAAGGCCGAAAATCCCCAATAGACCAAGCAGCTTGTTGACTCCTATGCTCGCCGCTAGCGTCGTTAGCGAAATAATGCTAGGCTGATCCTCTACGCCTTGGTAGTAGCCTTCTTCGACCAGCTTTCGTTTTTCATTCGCTGGAAGAGCCTCTTGCATTATCACCGCACCATCTAATGTTCCGGTACACCACAGGCAGGCAGTATCCGGCGTCACCACTTGGACCTTGGCAATTGCCTGTTCTATTGACTCAGCGCCTTTCATGTGAATTCTGCATCCTACATCGATTAGCGGCGTATAGTATTGTAGCGCGACATCATTGAGGACAGCTCGGCTTGTGAGATTATCCGTGCAACCGAAGATGATGTCCGAATCAGACAGATGCTGGGTTATGCCTTCAGTAGTAATGTCGGCTCGAATCGCATCTACCTTGATCCTTGAAAATGTGGAAAGATGTTTTTTCAAGACCCCGACTTTAGGTTTCCCAATGTCTTTCTTTTTGCTGCCATAGACCCTAGAAACGTTCGACTCCTCGACTGTGTCTCTATCGAGTAGAGTCAAACTACCAACCCCCATTCTTGCGAGTTGCACTGCAACGGCTGATCCAGTTCCTCCAACCCCAACAATCGCAATCTTCATGTTGCGAAGCAGAGCGTTTCTTCCTTGAGAGATTGCTCTTGTTTGACGATCAAAAGTCGGATCCAGTGGAATCATCGGCGGACCGTCAGCCTCCTCGATTGAATAGGTTCGACCAATGAACTTGAATTGAGAGATTGAACCTATCTTGCCCTTTTCGAATAGGACACCGTGCACACCCTTTCGGCTAAGCACCAAACTTCCAAGCGGTCGGTTTGGAATAATCTGGCTCAGGTTTCGAAAGAGCCTGCGGTTAGACATCTCATCTATTGAACTGAATGAGGGAGGATGGAAAGCGCCAGGGTGGGTATGCACGAATATTAGACTTGTATCTGCATTGTCTGCTCTTACTACTGAATTGTTGATGTAGGATGAGGTTGGCTCAAGCATATGCTCGCCATCACTATTCCATGAATCTATGCCAGGGAGGATCATTTCCGTTGCGATAATTACCGGTTCGCCAGTCCTTCTATGGTAGGAGTTGCCTAAGAGAAAACACCCATTTTCCTTGGGAACGTTGCTGAATAGAAACTCGCGAAGTCTCAAGAAGAAACTTTGAGAAAATATGAGAACAGCCACTCAATCTCCCTTCTTCAGTCTCTGTTCAACATATGCCATGAAAGTGACGACATTGTCTTCTGATGGGTTCCAGGGCTTGATGTTGTATGGATGATAGCTGAACCTGCGCCAGTTTCTACCTAGATAGCTCTCGACTGCTTCAGCCCCTTGCGGAATGTTGTTGTTCTTTAACAGGAGTCTGTCGTCGACCCAGAACATATCGAAGCCGGCATTCGGGTAGTATGGGGTTGTGAACACAAGCAGGTCGGTCTTTTCCATATTATAGAGACCGACTGGTAAGGGGTGATCGTTGAAGACAATAAAGATCCGAGGGTTTTCTTCTACTATCTTATAGCTAAATCCGCGGTCTTGCAGGATTTTGAGGTCAGCTAGAAGCGCGTCAGGGATCAAGATCCTCACCATATGGCACGTTCTTCAGAATTGCGTTGAAGTGGAGCCCGTTTCGAATCTCGACCGACTGGTCATGTCCAATCTGGGTGCTCTGCTGACCCTGCACTAGGAACAGGTCGTATTGGTTAGGGTCAAAATTTGCACGCTGAAGAATTTGGGACCCGGTCAGACTATTTTCTGTTACGCGTACTTCCTGCTTGTTCACAAAGATGACAAAACCATTCATCGATTGCGCTTCCACTTTATTCGCCACTGAGTAATGGAGGGCATGTCTTATTTAATGGCGTTAACATTTACAATGTAAACAACCTTACTAAGGTAACCAAACTTGACAAGCTTTGGACGCCTAAGAGTCCACATAGCACCTGTGGGTTTTCAATTCCGACGAGTGACCGAACCGCTCGTGAAGATGCTTGCCGACAAAGTGTACCTCGTTACGTACAAGGAAAACGACGATGCTAGAAAGTTCGTGGATCAGATCAAGAATGAGTTGCAGAAGTATCCCCATATCGATGAGCAAACCACCTACCTTGATCTCTGGGATCTGTACGAGTGCCTAGAGAAATTTCGACAAATAATCTTGGCAGAGGGACAGAATCATATTTTCGTGAATGTTTCTACTGGAACAAAAATTACGTCCATAGCGGGCATGCTTTCGTGCATGCTGTGGAATGCGACCCCTTACTACGCTGCTGTTGCTTATCCAAAGACTGCCGAAGCCGAACCTCCGCCAACCGAGATTGTGGAAGACCCCGAGGTCTTGCCAGTCTACGATATCAACAAGCCGAAGCGAGAATCATTGCAGGTGCTAGATCTCTTGAAGAAGTCTGGAGGCCGTATGAAGAAGGCCCAACTAATTAGCGAACTGGAGAAGTTAGGGGTGATTCGACTCAAGGACGAATCAATAGTGAAGTTCACGAAATCTGCTAAACACAGTCAGCTCAGAGTAATTCTGGACCCGATGGAGTTGGAATGGAATTATGTAAGGGTCGAGTCGAACGGAAGAAGAAGCGAAGTATCATTGACAGAGCAGGGAGCAACTGCTTTGAGAATCTTCGGGACTCCTTACGTTAGCCCCTACAAAACCGCGAAGACCTGAAGCTAAATCTCGACCAGATTCGCTTTGCTCTATCGAATTTTAGAATGCAGAGAAGATCACACATGTAGGAGGTCACTCTGTCCCTCATATCATCACAAATTACGGTTCCGCTTGAACAACGAGGTGCTGAAGGAAACAAAGCGGAGTTCGAGCCGCGTTCGGTTAGCCTTCTAGGTGTCCAACGAGACATAGTTCACCGAAGGAGTGAGTGAGGCATTTGACACTAGCAAAGGGAGACGTTCTTGCAAAGGTGAGAAGCGACCCTCAACTAGGATGGGTATTGATCACTGGTGAGGCCCAGCATCTCTTCGAGGTCCACGACGACGCTTCGTTCTGCGGAAGAGGCGAAGTCTCAAACACGACTGAAGACGAGACCGTTCGACCTATCTGGTCGGTAACACTAAGGGTCCTCGACTGACGATTCTAACCCCGCTGTTCAAGCTTCAAGCGCGATGGTCGTCAAGGTGAAACCTTCAGAAGGAAGGATCTTTTCCCAAGGCGTCTAAGATTTCTTCGTACAACGTGTCTCTCCTCTCGTCCGAATAGCTGTCGTAGCATACTTCTAGGACTCTGTATCCTCTCTTCCGCAACAATGAACGTAGCTCCTCGTCTTTGACGGATTGAGACGTTCCCAGGTGGACCCTGCCGTCAACGAACACTAACAATGGCCTAAGTTTGGTCGGGAAGTAGAAGTCGGCTGTGGTTACTGGTATCTCGACCTGTGTCTGGTAGTGTATTCCGTTGTCTTGTAGTTTGATTGCTAGTTCTTGTTCCATTCGTGAGGGGTTGGCGTGTAGTCGTTCGCGCCAGTCGCTCCGCTGACTCGACATCTGCAGGGTTGAGCTACGGTTCCGCTATTGCTCAGACACGAGACCGAAACTGCTGGTCAGTTTAGTACCAGTACGTGATGCTGTATGTGACTGTCCCGCAGAGAATGTTTCCGCCTGGAGTGATTCCACAGTCGTAGTTTGTGAACCATGAGTTGCCAGTCGCATTTGCGCTTACTGGTATGCTGAAGATGCCAAAAGTTGAGATTGGAGTCGTAATGTTGACGTCGAATACTTGAGCGGTGAAGGACGCATGGGCGCCAGTCCATGAGACTCGAATGTAGCCCGAGTAGGTGATTGATCCGAGATTGATGAATGCCTGAGAACTAGTCAGCGGGCTTCCAGAACCCCAGATGGAGACTTGGGTTGCGATGGTTCGACTGGTTTGCAATTTTAGGAGAGAGGTTAGGTCGGCTATTTGTGTTTGAAGCTGGCTGACTTGTGTTTGGAGCTGAGAGATTTGAGACTGAAGCTCTGACGCTTGAGTCTGTAATTGTTGCGTCTGTGAGATCAATTGTGCATTGCTTCCGCCAAGCTGGGTGTTGAGAGCCTGAAGCTGAGATATCTGAGAATTCAGTATGTCGATCTGCTTGTTTAGACCAGTAATCTGTATGTTCAGAGCCGTAATCTGTCCTTGCAATTGATTGAGTTGATTGTTGAGGTCTGAACTCTGAGAAACCTTCACGTTCTGCTGCTGATAGAAGTACGTCGAGACCCCGGACGCACCTACAACGCTAACCAGCAAAATCGCTATAATCCCCTTGTAGACGAGAAGGGCGGGCATGCCATCGGATTGGAGGATGGCGCCTTATCAGCGTTTTACTGTCCGCGCTGGTCTAAGCGTGTTGGTCCACTCGTTTCTCTCTGCTGAGCATTTGAAGAGAGATACGTCATGAGTTTCCCGACTTACCAAAGGGGAGCGTCATGCCTCCAAGAAGGTGGAAAGCATAGCTTCGTCGAGAAGCCACCAAACCTGACGACTCGATTTCGAGGATACAGAGTATGCAGTCGGTGCGGATCACGTCAAAGTTATTCGATAGCTTCTCGGCAAAGCAAGTGAACGCCGTGTCTGGACAGTTAGCTCGGATACACTTGCAGGCGTTAGGTTTTGAAAAGGTTGGTCGTTTCGTATTAGCCAGCGCTCATTGCGCAAAAATCAAACCAGAACATACGCAACCAGAACTGAGTTATGGTGGGTGGGTCTATGCCTGGGCTACCAAAGATGAAGTGAAGTATGTCGGACAAACATCACAGTCCAACCTGTTTGATCGCTTTAAGAGAGACAGAGAGGGATGTTATCGTCCGAACAGATCGAAGTTGCTTTCACATGTTATTGATGAGCTCCAACGCGCTGACGAGTTGGACGTTTGGGCTATCTCGGACGAAAAGATCAGACAAAAAACACCATATTCGAATCTAAGACGATTTGAAAGTCGTCTCATCTCTGAGCTATCACCTGAATGGAGTAAGAGATAATCACGTTTCGTTGACTATGTAGGCCCTCAATAATGCGAGAATAGCCACATCGGTTACGAGCGGGACCTTGACCAAGGCGGAGCAGTGTAGAGATAAGACAAATACTAGCTAGAAGCCGAAGCCCTAGTTCTCCCGATTTGATGGTTTGGCAAACAGATACCGAGTCCTGGTACGCGAGGGATAGAGAATCGTGGCGAGAAGCCTTCTACCTAGCTTTCTGGCATAATCTGGTTTGGCTTGCTGCGAGGTCTTTGTCGCCGCAATGGCTAGCTGCCGCTGAGAAGCTTCGTTCTCTCACTCGCGATAATTGGGATGAGAATGACCGAAAACTAGGGGATAAAATCGGGAGGAAGACTGGGCTGTCGTTGTATCCTGGCTGCGTGATGTCATACCCTAACATGTCTCTATCGTTGAGTCGGTATAGGGACTTTGGCGAGCTGTACAGTGGGCCAGATTTTCCCTGGAACGTGAGTGTCTTTCCTCCAAAGCTCAAGATTTCACCTAAGTTGAGGCAACAAGTGTTGGCCGAGCACGAGCGCAAATGCTGGGTTTGTAACAAAACCATTGAAGGCAGCTTTGATGTTCACCATATAGTGCCTGAGAGCGATTTCGGGCCTACGATTCTATCCAACCTCGCGCCAGTTCATCGTGAGTGCCATAGAAGGATGAGCTGACCGTCTTAGCTCGTTAACGCTTAAGGGCGAGGTTGAAGGTCTTAGAAGAGACGGAGATTGACTCTGTTTTGGCTGTGATTTGTGGTTTTAGGTTTGAGGTTCGGTCTGAGGATGAGGTTGATGTGTTGGAGGCTGATCATCGTACTGTTCATGTCTGTGTGGACTGTCTTACATTGTTGACGGTTCATCGTCGTGTTCATCATATGAAGGTGGAGAAGGTTATTGTTGAGATGGCTGAACGGCGACCCCTCGTGGCTTTCGCCTAACCACTCTGCCCCGACGAAGAGTGCCGAGTATTCTGCTTACAGCGTTCTTGGGTCGGGTGCACGATTCTCCCTCTCTCTCGGTCATATTACTAGACCTCTAACAATCTCTCGTGCCAGCGGGAGTAGACCGCTTCTTCCTCCATAGCCGACGTCTCCGACTAGGAGCCAGAAATTGTCGTCAGGACGATCATTCAGATCGAAGAAGTCAGACTTGATTCTCATTCCCCTCTTGGTGAATAAGCCCACAGTATCGATCCAGCCTTTGGAGGTTCTTTCAGCGATGTGGGCGAACCGGGAGCATATTCCGCAATCATTGTCGTAGAGAAGGATCGGCCGAGCGAGACTGATGAGTGTGCTCCTCCAATAAGATCAGGGCTACAAGTAGACTGTAAGCCTTTCCGATACTACGTTCTTCTCTAGAAATTCCCGATTTCCTCAAGCTTCCGATTGGAATCTAGGCAACTAACAGTGACGGAAAATGATTATGACGACTCGTTATCCGTGTGCGAGAAAATGGCCGAGTCATAGATGAAAATCCAGACTGCGTCTTCTCCAGTCTGGGCATCGAGATGACCTCGGCGTGAAGGGCCCGGGGATCTCCTAATGGTGTCCGCAGCTATCTATGGATATGATTTGATCTCTTGGGAGGGCTTCAATTGTGTTCTTTCGTGTTTTGTACGGCGTCTCTTGTGTTCCTCCGACGGATGTTCAAAGATGTTGGATGAAATAACAGAATCAGATACCGAGCATGCGAAAATCGTATGAAGAAACTATTCGGAGCATCACTAGTCCTCCTCTGCCTCGGCTT
>WNGI01006034.1_pt1 | contig 10977 bp, 8 predicted proteins | sample 5400621 | NCBI WGS metagenome assembly WNGI01 (sample SAMN13153374, study PRJNA577476) | soil metagenome | isolation source: 20 cm soil or saprolite under Garry oak tree replicate 1 | place: USA:California | collected 2016-06-15 | reverse complement strand
GTGGCCGCTAGATCGAATCTTGTCGGCGAGTTGCTTCGGGATGTAGCTCTGCAACTGAGCGAGCAATTCATCATGCGAAGGGTCATTATGGGCGACTGCCTGTTGGGCGAGAAGCGAGTCGAGCAGACTATGGAGAGGCTTAAGACTGAGATCTACCGTAGCGTCGCCAAATTTAGGACGCATGGCTTCCTGCGCCGCGATAGCTGTGCGCAATTCAGCAATCTGGTTCTCGCGTGGGTTCACGCGTCATTTTCTAGCAAATTTAGCACCCCGGAGGGTCAAAACGCTTTGGGGCAGATCGATTTTGCCTGTGGCGAGGAGGGGATTGATTGGCAAATCTGGTTCGCGGCCATGGCTCACCCGCCGAGTATCCCAGGACGCTACATTTCGTCTGGAAACGTCTACACATCGATCGCGGCACACTCGCGCTTTTGGCAAACAATCCGTTTCCCAATGCGCCGCGGCATTATATTCGCACGCGACTTTATCGCTACAGATTCGTGCCGATTCGCGACCCCGCCCGGTGGAAGCGCGAACCAAGTGGCAATGGTTGCCGGCGCTTTGGGCCGAGAACGCTGAGTTCCGCCGCTTGCTCGCAGCGATGGATTAGCTGGATTAAAAGGTCGAGAATAACAAATAAGACCGCCGCTCGTGAAGCCTGCTCCTGTGATCAGTGCGAAATTTTGGGAACGAATTGCCGAGCCCACCTCACGCTTCCATTCCGATTATTTGGCCTACCGAAGCGGCGAGATTACCAAAATCGAATTGATAGCGCGGTTGCCCCATATTGCCATGCTTGGCGATAGCGTTTGCACAAATGTCTACATTTCGTCACCACTGAGCACTTTTTGGCGGGCGCGCACTTGCCGGGGTGGAAACTGGTTTCTCGATTCCGACCCATCGCGCATCCATAGCGTTTCCAGAAAATTGGAAGTGCTTACGCCCTTCATCGCGGCAGAATATGCGGGCGTCGGTGCCATGGTTGATCATGAATGCGACCGACTGAGTTTTCTTCGCCGCATTCTCGGAACGCGCAACTTTTCCGGACAGGTTAGTCAATTACTAGAGGCGAGACGATTCCCCGATCTAATTCTCGTTTCCATCGGACACAATAACGTCGATTGGACGTGGCAATGTCCTTCAAGCGATCTGAAGGAACCAGACAATCGGTTACAAAAGGAGGCTGGGACATTCCGAAAAAACTTTACGCGAGAATTGCGGCGGCTGATCGAACGTGCAGGGGCCGAAAAACACCGGGTGGCAATTATTGTCTACGGTCTGGTGAATTTCGGAGCCTACTTCGAGGCGCGCGAAGACGCAGAACGCCGGCGAGCACAGGATCCGGCTTTGTATCCGCATTTGGAAACTACCTACAAATATTTCGGATCTTTTCGACCGGAGTATCGGCGCAATCTCATCCGCCTTGCCACCCGCGTGAATGGCGAACTGCGCGCGATGGTTGACGAGCTAAATAGGGATCTTGTCGGGAAGCCAGACATGCAATTGTGCTATTCAGATGCCCTCGCTACGGCTGATCTAAGCCACGTGGAATTGCTTCACGCCATCGATGGCTGGCATCCATCCGTTGAAGGCCACAACGCTCTGGCCGAAGCAGCGTTCAATCAGCTCGGGCCGACCCTGGAATTTCTTGGAATCAAAGCCCCGGCGGGTTGATTGAAGTCGTTTATTCGACGTCGATATTTACATCCCGCGCTCCCTGAGTCGCGCGAACGTCTCCCGCATCATGCGGTAGCCGAAATGTCCCTGCGGCACCTTGAGCAACTCTGAGCCGTGCCATTTCTGATGGATGGCGTCAATATCAGCCGGGCGCGCGATTGCATCGAAATCGCCGGCCACAAAGAGAACGCGATCAGCTCCGCAAAGCGGCTGGAGATACATCGGCGAACTAAGATGAAAATGCCTTGCCACGAGCGGCGGATCGATTTTCGCCCGCTGAAGCTCCCGGCGCATGAAGGCAGAAGCAGGGCTTTGCCAGATGGCGTGCTCCACGTTCACAATGGGCGCCATTAAAGCTACAAATCGAAAATCACGTTCTACACTTGCGAGCAGCGCTCCAATCCAACCCCCGTAACTGGTGCCAAGCACCCCAAACTCGCGGCAGCCATGCTGGCGTAAAGCCAGCATTAGTTGGCGCAATTCAAGCACCCCCTGGCGCAGCCCTTCAGCGTTGCGAATCAGATCGGGTGTAATAGCTAACTCACCGTTCCAATAGCCCCGCGGAGCGCGCGAATAATGGTATGGAAGATGGACGAAACATGCGTTCCATCCAATCTCATTGAAGCGGACAGCCCAGCGGTGATAACCGATGGAGCTCGCCGACATGAGCGCGTGTAGCATAAATACAGTCGGGGCGCTCCAGCCCCGCGCGCATGGGAAAAACTCCGCGCGGGCGATATTGTTCCGGGCAAATTCCGTATCGATCGGGCTGGCCCAGGTGATCGTCGATGGTTGGGTGTCAGCAATGGTCGCGGCGATTCCATCCTGCCCGGAGGGCGTGGCGTAAAAATCGCGCGCCGTCATCTTTTCACATTCCACAACATACCGTTCCATCTCGTCGCGGCTACGCGCGTGCAGCCGATGTCGCGACTGCGCCAGATTGATCGACGCGCACATGAGCGAATCGACCGCGACAGCGGAAAGGCGGGGGATCATGATGGAAAGAAAGTTAAACTGGGTGATGAAAGGAGACTTTAATCTCGCATTCGCTCTCTGGGCGGGTGCGGCAGATCATCGGCCGTGAGCATAAACCTTTGGCGCAGCTCCGCATAAAGCAGGCTGAACGCGGCGGCTAGCTCGTGATGGATACGTTCACGTGCGACCGATTTTTCCAAATTGGGAAAACTGGCGATCGGATGGCCAAACGCGATCCAGACCGGCGCTCGGCGCAGGGGGAGCCAGTTTTTAATTGAGTAGAGCCGATCGCTGCCAAGGATCACGCAGGGAACGATTGGCACATGCGCCATATGCCCAAGGGTTGAGGCGCCGGGCCGGAGTGGTGCGCCCTCCAAGAGCGAGCGGCTGCCATCGCGGATTCCGCCCTCGGGAAAGATGCCTACGATTCGCCCCTGCCTCAGCCGTGCGATGGCGCTGCGGATGGTGGCGCGGTCGGCGCGATCACGCTCGGCCGGAAATGCATCGACCGCGCGCAAAGCGAATCCAATGAATGGACGGGTAAAGAATTCCGCCATGGCCATCCAGTCGATCTTACGCCGCACCACCGCGGAAAGAATAAGTGGATCGAAATGACTAATATGATTTGCCGCCAGCAGAAATGCGCCTTCATGATTCACGTTTTCACGGCCCAAGACGTAAACCCGCGCGGCATACCCAAACAGCAATTTCATCCATGACCGTGCCGCAAGATTAGCCAGTGAGTGAAAAATGCGGGGAATGACGAATGACGAATGTCTAATATCGAAGGAATGACGGAATCCGAACGACGAAACATCCGCGGTAGCCTTCGTCATTTGAGCATTTGGACGTCCTTCGACATTCCTCATTCGAGCTTCGACATTTTTTCGTCCATCCGCTGGGCGAGCTCACTGCATTTTCCGAGGTCGAGTTTGCCGGAAGCGAGTACCGGAATGGAATCGACACGGCACACCTTTTTCGGGATCCACAGATTTGGAACGCCGGCCTCATTAAGTTTTGTCCGTAATTGCGCAACATCGATATCGATCGCGCTCAGAAGCACCAACGCTTCACCCTTGGTTTCGTCGCTAACGCCCACAATTGCGATCACGCGTTCAGCATGATCGTCGAGACCGAGGCCAGCCGTAATTTTCTCTTCGATTGCTTCGTGCGGCACCATTTCGCCGCCGATTTTTGAGAAGCGAGAGAGTCGTCCCTCGATATACAAAAATCCATCTTCATCGAACCGGCCGATGTCGCCGGTCTTTAACCAGCCGTCGTGCAAAACATCAGCGGTCCGCTTTGAATCGTGCAAATAACCTTCGAAAATGTTTGTTCCACGCAGCCAAAGCATTCCAGTTTCGTGCAATGAGAGTTTGCGATCGGTTTCCGGGTGTCGAATTTCTGCCGCGATTCCCGGGGCCATTTTCCCGACCGAACCGAGACGACTGGATGGCTGCACTTTTTCACCGGTGGCGGCCGATTTCGGTTCCGGCAAATTTACACTGACTACCGGCGAAGTCTCGGTCAACCCGTAGCCCTCGAAGACTCTCTGTCTGAAGCGTTCCTCGAAGCTTTTGGCCAGCTCCAGAGGCAGCTTCTCAGCCCCCGTGATTACCAGTCGTAAACTACGAAGCTGTTGCGGCTCTGCTTTGCGCAGATATCCGCGCAAGAATGTCGGTGTCGCGAGCAAAAGGGTCAGCTTGTACTTCTCGATCAAGGCGGCATTTTTCGCCACCTCGAGCGGGTTCGGATAAGTAACAATGCGCACACCTTGGACAAGCGGATACCAAAGAGTAACGGTGGAACCGAAGCTGTGAAAGAATGGCAATGACGCCAGGATGGCGTCATCTTTCTTGGCATCGAGCAGCACGGTAAACTGGGAAACGTTGCCAACAATATTGCGATGGCTGAGGACGACCCCTTTCGGTTCGCCCGAGCTTCCGCTGGTGAAAAGAAGGACCGCTTCGCGGTGACCACCTTCTTTGGGAATTTGCAAGAGTCGAAGCAGCAGGCGCGCTGGTAACAAGATCGAGACCGCCAACCACAAAATGATCTTTGGCTTCAGTCGCGGCATCAGCTCGTCAAGCTTCAAAACGCGTTCCGGCCACGGAAAATCTTTGAGCCGAGGCATAAAAGCGCTCGCTGAGATAACTGTGCGCAGGTCGGCGCGACGGCAGGAAGATTCGATGGCGGCGCGGCCACTCGAAAAGTTAAGATCGGCCGGAACTTTTCCGGCCAGGACAACGGCAAGATTGGCGATGACCGCGCCTTTACCGGCGGGCAAAACGATCGCGATCCGCTCATCCGAGACTTCTTTGCGCAAATAGCGGCTTAAGGCCGCAGCCGCGGCCAGAACTTTAGCGCGACTGAGTTTGCTATGGTCGATTCCATCAATTACATGCGTTCGAGTTGGGGCGCGCTTCAATCCGCGCACGCACGCTTCTGCAAGGTGTTTGTTCAGCGACGGCCGGCGACTGAAACAAAACTCGCCAAGCTTGAGCAAGTCTTCGCGAACGGTCGCCAGATCGGCAGCCTTGGCCGCAAGCGGTTTCCCAAAAGCAACAGTAACTCGATAAGGGATTGCTCTGGGCAACTTCTTGAAAAAATGTCCGCCTTGGAAAGAGAAGATTGATCCCCAGAGTTGATCCAACCAGACAGGGACAACCGGCGCTTCGGCTTGACGCGCGATCAATTCATAGCCGCGCTGCAGACGCAGCAACGTGCCGGAACGTGTTAATTGCCCTTCGGGGAAAAGACAAACAATATCTCCGGCACGAATCTGTTCTGCCGCCAGCCGAACCGCCTCTTTCGCGCGTCGCGATGTGATGGGAATACAACCCGCAACCTTCAAGATCTGGTGCAGCAATGGCTTTCGATAAAACTCTTCCGCGACGATGTATCGAATCTGCCGAGGACATGCGAGTTGAAGAACAATCGCATCCACAAACGAAATGTGATTGGGCAACAGCAGGAAACCCCCTTCGGGCAAATGCTCACGGCCAAAAGTAGCAACGCGATACACTGCCCTCCCAATTGCTAATCCCAGGAAATAAACGGTCCGTTGGAGTGCAGAACGACCCACGCTTTATGATTTACAATCGGCCCGCGTCCAACTGCAATCGGCAATTATTAATGGAACAGGTTTCTGGAACGGCGAGAACGGCCGCGCGCGGCGCGCTTTTTCTCCTTCTCGGAATCAATCTTTTCAATTACATCGACCGCCAAATCCTGGCTGCGCTTGAGCCGGACATTCGCGCGACCTTCTTCGCGGCGAACGATGTTAATGCCCCGGTCAAGACGGGCCTGCTTGGGGACGCGTTTCTCGTTACCTACATGATTAGCGCGCCCATTCTCGGCTTTCTGGCCGATCGCTTTTCGCGCTGGTTCATCGTCGGAACCGCGGTCATCCTATGGAGCCTGGCCAGCGGCTGTTCGGGGCTGGCGGCAACATTTGGCATTCTTTTTATCACGCGAATCTTTGTTGGAATCGGGGAAGGCGGTTATGGACCGACTGCGCCAACAATTCTGGCGGATCTTTTTCCGATCGCGACGCGCGGCCGCATCATGGCGATTTTCTGCGCGGCGATCCCGGTGGGGAGCGCATTGGGATATGTGCTCGGCGGATCAATCGGCAGTCATTTTGGGTGGCGCTGGGCATTTTACCTAGTCTCACCTCCGGGCTTGTTGCTCGGCCTGCTTTGTTTCTGGCAACGCGACCCACGCGTCGCGGCACATCATCTCACGCAAAAATCGCCGCGCCGCCGCCTGGCGGATTACCTGACGCTGTTTCGGACGCGCTCGTACGTCATCAATTGCATCGCCCAAACATTAATGACTTTTGCAGCGGGCGGGTTGGGCTATTGGGTATCGGCTTATCTGCGTTATCGAAATCAAAGTCCGGCCTTCGGGATGACCGTCTTCGGATTGATCACCGTGGTCGCCGGTTTGATCTCCACGCTTTTAGGCGGAATCGTGGCCGATAAATTGCGCCCGCGTTTTGCGGGTTCCTACTTCTGGGTCTCGGGAATCGGAATGGTGATGGCATGTCCCGCTTTTATTGCCACCCTCTACATTCCCTTTCCGGCTGCATGGATCGCGATGTTCTTCGCAATTTTTTTTCTGTTCTTGAACACCGGTCCGTCAAACACGGCATTGGCCAACGTCTCGTTGCCGGCCGTGCGCGCGACCGCGTTCGCCATAAACATTCTTGTCATCCATGCGCTCGGCGACGTGCAGGCGTTCTGGATGCTGGGTTACCTCGGCGGTCACTTCAACATGCATGTTGCGTTTCTGTTCGTGTCGGGAATCATGCTCGCCTCCGGCTTGGTTTGGCTCAGCGGCGTCAAATATCTGGCGGCTGACACGGCCGCGGTTGAAGCAGTCACATCCTAACGATAAGCACCAAGTACAAACGAAACCGCAGGCACGATTCACGTTCCTGCGGCTTCGGACTGTTCCCCCAAAAACTTGTTATTCTTGCTCGGGTGTCGCTCTCGGAGAGGCACTTGGTTCCGTGGTTGTGCCCTCCTCGGTAGCATGGCGACGCGATTTCTTGGTTGAGGGACTGCCAGTGGTTTCTTCTCTTGACTCACCAGTTCGTTCCTCGGTCGCACTTTCAGTCTGCCGACGCGATGATGGTGTAGCGGTTGCTCTGCTTCTGCCGGACGGCGACTCGCCGCGAGTTGCAGAGGGTGATTCGCCGCGAGTTGCCTTGTGGGTGGGACTTGCGGTGGCAGCGGGAGAGCCGGTGGCTGACGGACTGGCCGATGCCATGGGAGATGCACTTGCTGCGGGAGAGGCCGTCGCGGCCGCTCCAGCGGTCGCCATCGGCGATGCGGTCGCGCCAGGTGAACCGGTCGCAGTTGTCGAGGCTGCACCCGTTGCCGTCGTACCAGTGGTTGTGCTGGTGCCAGCAGTGCCGGATACGCCGGTGGAGGTGCTCACTCCGACACCGCCACCGCCCGATACGCCATAATAGGAGTAAACGTTGTTAAGATAGCTGCTGGTTGAATACTCATTTATCCGGGAATATTCGAATGCTGGCGCGCTGTATATCCTGTCTCTTTCGACGCGCACGGTGAGAACGCGTGGATCCGATGTCATCGAATACACAGCCCATGGAACAGCGACGGTCTTCACGCCGCCACCTGTGCGAGTGCCTGTGCCGCTCGTGCTCAGGACGGTGTAGGCCATGCAGCCATTGTTATCCAGAACGACGTCTTTGATCTCACCAACTTCCTCGCCTTGTGCAGCCTTCACTTTAGTGCCGATAAGCTTGCTGGTTTGGATGTAAGTAGTGCTGGTGCTGGTTGTAGTCTGGGTTTGAGCGGAAACTGGAGAAGCGGCCACACCCAGGATGGCTAGCGCTGCTCCCCATAGAAGAATTGTTTTCATAATGTTGAAATAAAAAGACGCTTGACGCGCCGATGTTATTCAGCCTCGCCACCAACCAATCGCTTAGAGGTGGAGGGTTTAGATGCAAAATTCTTGGGATATACACTTAGCCAGTGAGAGTTGCCCGCTAACGCGATCTACTGACTAATGTCGCTGGCGGAGGCGCAGCCGCTTATCAAATCAAAGATTGTTGGCGTGCTCGCTCAGGTGTACATCGTAAGCGGCCGCAAGCAGAGATGCGGACGCCGCCTCTCTGTTTCGGCCCACTTTGGTGAGTAAACCGCCCAGTAACTGCCAGCTTTCAGCCCGATACCACTCCGTCTGTAAACAAGCTTGTAATTCTTTAACGGCCGCTTGCGTACCGCCGGATTCGTCCAGGAATTTGATATAACGCTTTTCGATCGACCAGTTGGGTGGTCCCGTCCGCGCTGCCAGCCGCAAACGCAAAGGATTGGCCAGCCCCTTTTCCTTGCTCTCCAAAACAGCCAGAAGTTCAAGCGCTTGCGCATCCACCAATGGCATTTGCGCAGCTTGCGGTAGAAGTTCGCGAGCTGTTTTCAAGTCATCCTGCTTAAGCGCGACCACCGCGAGGCTGATAACGGCGAACGGTTGACCCGGCTCCCTGCTCAATGCCGCCAACAAATTTTTCTTCGCTAAATCGAATCGCCCTTCAGTTGATTCCAACCCCCCTAAGTTGATCAACATTCGTGCAGAATCACCGCCGCTGGCGATTGTTCGCTCCAAAAATGTGCGCTGATCCTTCCAGTCGAAACAGCGAACGAATGTTCGGATACCTAGAAAAGCGACCCAACACGCCAGTACGATCGAGGTGGCGTGAAAGGCAAAGTGACGTCTGGTCTGGGTTTGCAAAAAAGCGGCGATTGCGACAGTCGCTGCCAACGAAACAAAGGCGGAGGGAAGATACAGCCAATGTTCTGCGACAGATGCATTCAAAGCCACCGCTCCGCTGATTGGCAAATAGCTCAGGGCTGCGACAACCAAAAGCGTGAAAACCAAAGGGTTTCGCGTGCGGGCCCGTAGTGTCCAGTAAACCGCTGCGGCGATCAGCAAGATTCCAAGAAGCGTTTGCAGTTCGCGCCAGGCGGGTCGGTCCAAGGCACCGCTGTCAGAGCTGTTCAGAAAAGCATCGATTTGCCGATCCATGTGAAGATTCAGTGGAAGAGCGGCCAAACCGGAATACTCCGCGAAAGCACGGGCCATAACGATGGGACGCACGATCAGTGGGGGAGGCGGTCGCCAAGCTGGCGGTTGAATGTGCTCCGCCGGCAAACGAAGGCTCAGATAAATCGCGCAGAGGAATGCCACGCCTACCGCGGTCTTCCATGCAGCGCTCCATTTTTTCATTAGTAATAAAAGTGCAATGGCCAGCAGCGGAAAAACCAGTCCGGTTTCTTTGCTCAAGGCGCTGAGGACAAAGCATGCGCCCGCACCAATGAAGCAAAGCAGCTCACCCCTGGGCTTTGCTCGCAGGCTGCGGAGGGTCAAATAGCAGCCAAGAAAACCAAAGCTCGCCGCCAGAGGATCCGCCCGTCCCGAGATATAGATGACGGCGGCGCTTTGCACCGGATGAACCGCCCAGATCAATGTCGCAATTGTTGCCAGCGGACGACGCTGGCGAGCTTCCATTCCGAAACTTTGTAACAGCTCTTCCGCAAAAAAGAGCAGGGCGAGAGCAGCCATCGCGTGTAAAACAATGCTCGTGACGTGGTAGGGACCAGGCCGGAAGACGAAGGCCGCATATTCGAGCGTGTAGGTCAGCCGCTGGAGCGGACGGTAGAAGTCCGACGCAGTCGCATCAGTAAACAGAAAATGATTGAAACCTTCGCCCACCAATCTCCAGCTGCGGATAAGCGGGTCGCGCAAGATCAATGCGGTATCGTCCCAAACGAAACCATTCCGCACGGCTGGCGCATAGCTCGCTAGAACCGCAAAAAGCACGATGGCGACAGCGATATACTTCTTCACGGCGAAAAGGGATTGGACGAATCAGTCGAGTACGCGTCTAACTTTGGGGATGTTTATGGCAATATCTCGCCGAATGCTGGCCGCAGGGTTGTTCCTGGTTGGCAGCAATGTACGTGCCGACGGTGTGCCGGACGATTGCGCGCAGCTTATTGTTGGAATTGGTCCGACGTGGAATTCAATGCATGGGCGGCTACAACTATTTGAGCGCGTGCGCGGCGAAGCTTGGAAGCCCGTTAGCGCGGCAGTTCCGGTCCTGTTCGGAAAAGACGGTGTGGCATGGGGGAGCGGGCTGGCCGGACAGGCCGAGCCGGGTCTGCGAAAAAAGGAGCGGGACGGCCGTGCCCCTGCCGGCGTCTTTCGCATCGGGAAAATTTATACCTACGATGCTCAACTTCCTCCGGGTTCAGATTATCCATTTCACCAGGTAACTCGGGCCGATGCGTGGGTCGATGATATTAACAGCCCGGATTACAATCGATTTGTCACCATCGCTGACCCCGCGCATCCGCCGCTGTGGTTTGAAAAGCAAAAAATGAGACACAGTGACTTCGCTTACCGCTGGCTCGTGGAAATCCGTCACAACTCAGATCCGCCCGTCCCAGGCGCGGGCAGCGCGATTTTTTTTCACATTCGCCGCGGCCTGAACCGTCCAACGTCGGGGTGTACGACCATGGCCGAAGGCGATCTCGTTCGATTGATTACCTGGTTGCGCGCGGACAGCCATCCTTGTTACGCGCTTTTGCCCGCAGCGGAATATCAAAAAAAATGGCGCTTTTGGAACCTCCCCGAGCCGGAAAAAGCCGCTATAAAATAGATTGTGCACAGTTCGTTGATTCTCGCTCTCTTTAGCTTACTCTTGTCGTTATGCGCCGCCGGCCTAATCCTCAATCCGAAGCAAACATCCGACGCATCGACACAAAGATGCGTGCAAAAAAACAAACC
>WNGI01018124.1_pt1 | contig 10978 bp, 9 predicted proteins | sample 5400621 | NCBI WGS metagenome assembly WNGI01 (sample SAMN13153374, study PRJNA577476) | soil metagenome | isolation source: 20 cm soil or saprolite under Garry oak tree replicate 1 | place: USA:California | collected 2016-06-15 | reverse complement strand
AGGGAGTGCTCGCGGACGATCTCGATCGGATCGAAGATGCACTGAAGGGTGTCTACTGTCTCGCGCTCGGCGGCACTGCGGTGGGCACCGGCATCAACTCGGCGCCCGGTTTCGCCGAGGCAGCCGCCGCCGAAATCGCCAAGCTCACGGGCCTGCCGTTCGTCACTGCGCCGAACAAATTCACTGTGCAGGGCGCCCACGATGCTCTGGTACAACTTTCAGGTACGTTGCGGACCCTTGGCGTCTCACTCTATAAGATCGCCAACGACATCCGCCTAATGTCCTGCGGCCCGCGAGCGGGCTTCGCCGAACTAGTGATTCCGGAGAACGAACCGGGCTCTTCGATCATGCCGGGCAAGGTGAACCCGACGCAGGCCGAGGCGCTAACGATGATCGCCGTCCAGGTGATGGCGAACGACGTGGCGGTGGGCTTCGGTGGCGCCGGCGGCTACCTTGAGATGAACGTCTACAAGCCCCTGGTCATTTTCAACGTCACCCACTCCATCACAATCATGACGGACGGGTGCACGAACTTCCGTAAATTCTTGGTCGAAGGGACAAAGCCCAATGTGAAGAAGATCAACGAATATGTCGAACGTTCGCTGATGCTTGTGACGGCACTCGCGCCGGTGATTGGCTACGACAAGGCCTCGAAGATCGCGCACTACGCGATGGACAACGACCTTACGCTGAAGGCTGCGGCGCTGAAGCTCGGCTTCGTGTCAGAAGCCGAATTCGATCGCGTCGTCGATCCGAAAAAAATGGTTAAACCCTATGTGGCGACAGCTGCTGCCTAGGACGGGGACCCTCATTGAACATCGACACTGCTGAGGCTGGAGCCGGTCTAAGTCGACCCAGGCCGGCTCCATTTTGCGGGTGTGGCACGCTTCTCAATCAGGAGTTGGAAGCCACTTTCGGAAATATGGATTGTGAGGAGCGAAGATGACGCTGGAGGAGCGCTCCAATCTTGTTCTCGCCTTTACCCGAGTCCTGTACGTCAATGGTCAAGACACGGACCAGACTTTGGACGCGGCCGAGCGACTCGGAGACACTCTCCGAGTGCGATCCAAGATCATGCCGCGCTGGGGAGAGCTGCAACTTCAGGCCGAGGACAGGGACGCCAGATTAATCTCCGCAGTGGAGGCCGATCCGGCAGGCGTGGAAATGGATCGAGTGGCTTCCACAATGCGGGCAATAGAAGAGCTTGGCGCGGGTCGGCTTGCGCCAGCAGCCGCAATGGAGTCGATCACCAAGATCTCAAAGACGCCGCCAGCGCCGACATGGCTGTTCACTCTCGCGGCCGCAGCGGGCGCAGTGGCGTTAGCTGTGATTTTCGGTGTCCAACATCTAGCCGCAGCGGCGCTCATATTCGTGAGCGCGGGCGCGGGCGCCCTTCTGCGCCGCAGGTTGGCACAGTACAGCGCAAACGTCTTCCTGCAACCATTTTGCGCGTCGTTGCTCGCCGGCGTTATCGGCGCGCTGGCAGTTCGGTACCAGTTGAGCTCGTCACTGCGCCTTGTCGCAGTCTGTCCATGCATGATCCTGGTGCCTGGGCCGCATGTGCTCAATGGCGCGTTAGACCTCATCAGGGGTCGCATCCATCTCGGCGCCACCCGCTTGATCTATGCTGGGCTCGTGATTGTGGCGATCTCTACCGGACTCCTGCTTGGTCTCACCGTTCTTGGTGTCTCCTTTCCGGTTGACCCGGCGGGCAGGGCCGTGCCCCTGTGGCTCGACACAATCGCTGCGGGTGTCGCTGTTGCCTCCTACAGCGTGTTTTTTTCCACACCCCTGCGCATGCTGCCGTGGCCGGTGGCGGTCGGAATGTTAGCCCATGCTTTAAGGTGGGTGGCGCTTACAGTGCTTGGCTCCAGCGCGGCGACCGGCGCTTTGGTGGCTTGTCTTATCGTCGGACTGATCCTCACTCCAGTCACGCGCCGTTGGCACATGCCGTTTGCGGCTATCGGCTTCGCTTCCGTCGTGTCGATGATTCCGGGCGTCTTCCTATTTAGAATGGCGAGCGGCCTTGTGCAACTTGCCGAGGGATCGCATACGACGTTGGAACTCATAAGCGCGACAACAACCGACGGCATGATCGCCGTGATGGTTATTTTAGCGATGAGCTTTGGCCTCATCGTTCCGAAATTGGCCATCGATCACTTTAGCGAAAGACCTACGCAAGCGAGGTCTTGAGGGGCGAAGGAATATGGCGCTGTCCACTCCAAATTCCGGAGCCACGCATCCTTGGCCGCATCCATCGAATGACGCTTCGGCGCTGTCGCGATTTGAGAAGTGGCTTCCAACTTTGCTTAGCATAATCGCAGGAATGGTTGACCTGACTGGCTTTTTAACCCTCGGCAATCTTTTCACTGCCCATATAACCGGCAACTTGGTGGTTGTTGGGGCTTTGGTGGTGCGCCGCGGACAAATAAACCCGGCGCAGATCCTGGCGATTCCCGTTTTCATCCTAGCCGTCGCCGCCACTTGGCTTTTCGCCAGAGCATCGGGCAAACGCGGGCCCGGTTTGCGCCGGCTGCTTTTCTTGGTTCAATTTCTGCTGCTTACTTGCGTTTTGATTTTTAGCGTCATCACCAAACCATCTGCCAATCCGAACGGATTGATGGCCGGCATCGCCGCTATGATGGCCGTCTCCGCCATGGCGTGTCAGTTCGCTCTCCTGCGCTTGACCCTGCCTGTCGCACCCTCAACCGCCGTCATGACCGGCAATTTGACGAACACCGTGCTGGCGCTGCTCGACAGGCAGTCACGAACCCAGCCGTTGATGACGGGCGACACCGAGCGATTAAGAGGCTCCCTCTATCTGCTCATCGGCTTTTTCGGAGGCTGCGTCGTGGGCGCGGTCGCCGTGTCGTGGCTGGGAGACTGGGCCTGGTCATTTCCAGTCGCCCTGGCCGGTGTGGCAGTCATGTTGTAGTAGGAAGTCGAGGGATCAAACGATCACAGGTAAGGAGAATGTTCTGTATGTACGGCCAACAGATGCGCTTTCTGTTTCTATTGTGGTCGGGTCTTTGTGTATTTGCATTTCCGGCCCATTCCCAGACCGCGCAACATGAACCGCTTCCCGGTCCGGACAGTCACGAGACGGGTCAGGGTCCGCACGGCCACCTCTTCGGGGATTGGGGCGGCGAGCGTACGCGCTTGCAGGAGCGCGGAGTGAAATTCGATTTTCAATATGTCAGCGATTCCCTCTGGAATGTCAAGAGCGAGCAGAAAGAGCGATTCGCGAGTTGGAACAGATTCCGGGGAACGGTAGATATAGACTTTGGTGCGCTGACCGGTCAACAGGGGCTATATTTCCATGCGACAGCGCTCTGGCAGGCCGGCGGCAATCTCGGAGCGTATTTGGGTCTCCTGACCAGTCCCAGCGGAATGTCCAGCGCGAATACATGTCGCCTCGATTCATGGTGGATTGAAAAGCGATGGCTGGATGAACGAATCACTGCACGCGTGGGTCAGTTCGCGGGTCAAGATTTCTACGGAGCCCAACACTACGCGGCGTCCTTCATCTTCGAACCGATGGGCTATGCGTTGGGCAATCTATTCACGACCTTCGAATCCTTCGATCCTCCCTCGACGCCGGCCCTGGAAATCCGCGTCATACCGGTCCACAACCTCTATGTGAAGTCGATGGTGCTGGCAGAGGATCGGTCGCCTTTTTCGCATAACCCAACCGGTTTGGTTCCGCAGTTCCGTGGGAATCCGGTGAGCGTTTCGGAGATTGGGTTCACTCCGGGCAAGAAGGCGTCGTCCGTGCGAGCCTTTGACGATGTCGAGGGCCGAAAGGGATACTCGGGCCTCTATCAGTTCGGGGCCTCCTATAATCCTGGAAAGTTCACGTCGCCGACGAGTGCGACCCCGCAGTCGGGAAACTACCTCTTGTACTGGATGGCGAGCCAGGCCCTTTGGCGCGTCGACCCAAAAGAGGCGAAAGGCTTGGACGCAACATTTGCGTACGACTGGAGCCCGCCGAGCGTCAACCGCAATAACACGCTGCTCACGGCGGGGCTGCGCTTTAATGAGCCGCTGCCTCTGCACATTCACAACACCATGTCGCTGGGCTATGTGCGAAACAGTCTGAGTGCACAATTCCCCCAGCCCCGCATGCCTGCGAGGAAGACTGAGCAGGGCGTTGAGTTCAACGCTCTGCTGGACGTTTTACCAATGCTCCTCCTACAGCCTGTGGTGCAGTACTACGCGAACGTGGGAGGAGGAGCGCAGCGAGCTGTGGTTTTCGGATTCAGAACGAAGGTGGAGTTCTAGGATTGGAGCCAATACGGAAAGGGGATCGATCATGAATGTCGGCGGACTTGCGCGAGCACTATTTCCGGTATTTTTTGTTCTCGCGCTGGGCTATTTCGCCGGCAAGCGCCATGCCTTTGATGTGGACTAGGCCGCGGGGTTGAGCGAGCTCAGGCTTGGCTTCGCCCTACCCGCGTCATTATTCGTTGGCAAGTTCCGAGCGAGTGGTCGGCAAACTGGAAGTAATCCTCGGAGCCGATTTGTTCGGTGGTCAGGTTGTCAACGCGCTTTTATATCGCTTCGGATCCTAGGAAACTGACCCAGCACCAAGGCGAGCGCTACATTGACAAAACCTGGCCTTGTACACGAAATTTGGACGTCACGCCCGGTCAGCCTCCGGTCAGAAAAATTATTGGAGCACCACTTTGTCGAAGCGGTAGCTGAACTCTTCGGCCAGATACAGCGTTTTTTCATCCGGACACGTGAGGGCATGCACGGAGTCGAACCATCCTGGCAACCGGCCTAGCTTTCCGAATTTGCCGAGGACCTTGCCGGTCAAGTCGAGCTTGTACACTTTGCCGATGCTTCCGACGAAGACCTTTTGATTTGCTCCTGGCGTGATACAGAGCGACCACGCTGGACCATCCAGGCGCCATTCCTGCTTAAACGCGCCGTCGGTATCAAAAACTTGAACGCGATTGTTCTGGCGGTCAGCGACATAGAGATTTGAATTTGCGTCGATCACGATGTTGTGCGGCGTGTTGAACTGGCCCGGGCGCGTGCCACGATCGCCCCAATACCTCACCAGATTGCCTTCCCTGCTGAACTTCGCGACGCGCGAGTTCCCGTAGCCATCCGTGACGTAAGTGCTGCCGTCAGGACCCACGACTGTGTCCGTCGGCTGGTAGAAGTTCGCAGGAGGCGGAATGGCGCGCTCGATCCCGTGCGTCAAGTAGACCCACGGCTCCTCGCGCCGTCCCAGTGCCTGCTCGACCCGGCGTTTGGGATCGAATTTCACCACCAGATTGTCAGCCGAATTGACATACCACAGATTGTCCTGAGAATCGAAACGTATGCTGTGGGGCACGCGGAAAATCGGAGAGCCTTCACCGAAAGAGCCGATGAAGTCGCCGTCCGCCGAAAATTCGAGCACAGGATGATTGCCCCGGTTCAAGATGAAGATGTGGCCCTTGGAATTGATGGCCACGCCGACGGCTTCGGCCATAATCATGTCGCTGGGAATTTTCAGAAAATCCTCGACGACGCGAAAGGGAATTTCCGGAGTCTTGGACATCTCCTGTGCAGTGAGTGATGTTCCGAGGAATAACAAAGCCAGCAGCGCGAAATACTTCATGATTTCACCTCGATGCAGTCAGTGTCTTTGACAATTTGCTGGGGCTCCACGCCCCCGATCCGATCGGGGAGTTCAGCGTAAAAGTAGAGCCCGCACCCGCATTCTGGCGCGACCTAACCGGAGCCCCCACCCGTGGTTTGGCCTGGATTTTCGCTTTGGGTCCGCAGGCGGATCGCATTGTATACCCAGTCGCCGGCATTTGCGCCGGCCCCATTTTTAACCTTGCCGTAACATAGGCTTTGGTGCCGTCCGTGTAATATAGTGTATTTGTTGCCTGACCGGCCTGGGTGCAGAGCTCGTATGAAAGCAGAGAAATGAAACGCGTCCTATTGATCGAAGACGACCGGGATATCGTCGAGTTGGTCCGCTACAACCTCGAACGCGAAGGATTTCAAGTCGCGGCTGCCAACGACGGAGCAACGGGCCTGGTGCAGCTGCGGAAAACGCCGCCGGACATGCTGCTGCTCGACCTGATGCTGCCAAAACTTTCGGGTCTCGAAATCTGCAGGGACATCCGGCGCGACCAGGCGCTGAATCGCCTGCCGATTCTGATGCTGACCGCCCGGGGCGAGGAAGCGGACCGCGTCGTGGGGCTGGAAATGGGCGCGGACGATTACGTGACAAAACCGTTCAGCCCGCGCGAATTGGTTGCGCGCGTCAAAGCGCTGCTCCGTCGCGCCGAGCCGCCGGGAGAGACGCTGCGCGTGGTCGAGATGCGCGGGTTGATGATCGACCCGTCCTCCTACCGCGTGACGCATGACGGCAAGCCGGTGGCTCTCTCGACGCTGGAATTCCGCTTGCTGTATTACCTGGCGACGCGGCCGAATCGCGTATTCACGCGCCAATTGCTGGACGCCGTGTGGGGCACCGAGCGGTTTGTCACGCCGCGCAGCGTGGATGTCTACATCCGCCGGCTGCGAGAAAAAGTCGAAACCGACGCCGATCATCCTGCGTTCCTTAAAACTGTGCGTGGCGCGGGTTATATGTTCGAAAACACTGGGCAATCCAAGGAAGAGGAATAGACTTTTCATGCGCGTAAGCCTGTTCTGGCGGCTGGGCCTGACCTACCTGGCGCTGGTACTGGCTGTGTTCGCCGGGATCTATTGGTCGAGCGCGGCCGGGGTTTCCTCAGATGCCGCGGCGGCAGTGAGGCATTCGCTGTGGCTTGCCGCAGCCGGCATTTTTGTCATAACGGTGGTAGTCTCCTTCACGTTCTCTCTTCTGTTTTCTTCGCGGATCAACCGGGTAAAGCGGTTTGCGGAGCGCGCGGCGGCCGGGGATTTTACGCCGCTGCAGCGCGCCGCCGCGGTAGACGAACTCGCGGACCTTGCCGACGCGGTGGGCGGCATGGTTGCGCAACTCGGACAGACGATCCACACGCTCACCGACGAGCGCAATCGGTCGGCGGCCATACTCGGCAGCATGGTGGAGGGAGTGGCCGTGGTTGGCGGCGACGAGCGCATTCTCTATTGCAACCAGGCGTTCGAACAAATCCTTGAATTGCCGCAGGGAAGCTCGCAGGGGAAGAAACTTGTGGAGGGTCTGCGACAAGCAGATCTGGTCACGGCGGTGCGCCAGGTTCTTCCCGGAGGCGATGAGGTCACCGGTGAAGTAGAAGTCGGCACCGTACGCCGCCGCAGCTTCAGCGTCACGGCCGCGCCGGTACGGGCCGCCGAAGCAAGTAGCGCCGTGCTGGTGCTGCATGACATCACGGAACTGCGCCGCCTGGAGCGCGTGCGCCGGGATTTCGTGGCCAATGTTTCGCATGAATTCAAGACCCCGCTGACGGCGATCCAGGGATTTGCGGAGACGCTGCTGGGCGGCGCGCTCGACGACAAGGCCAACCGTAAGCGGTTCGTTGAAATCATCCGGGAGCACGCGCGGCGGCTAGCGCGCCTCACCGACGACCTGCTGAAGCTTTCGCGGATAGAGGCGGGAAGGCTCGACCTGGAGTCGCGGCCGGTCAGTGTGGCGGGGTTGGTGAACGGCTGCGTGGAAACGGCACGCCTCAACGCCGAATCGCGAGGACTGCGCATCGCGGTCGAATTGCCAGAGGGGCTCCCGCCGGTGCGTGGGGACGCCGTCCAGTTGGACGAGGTTCTGCAGAATCTCATCGATAACGCGCTGCAATATACTCCATCTGGCGGGCGCATAGACGTGACGGCCTATTCGAATGGCCACGAAGTCATCTTCACGGTCGCCGACACGGGCATCGGGATTCCGGAGTCCGACCTGGAGCGCATCTTCGAGCGGTTTTACAGGGTGGACGCGGCCAGGTCACGCGAGGCGGGCGGAACAGGACTTGGGTTATCGATCGCCCGGCATATCGTGGATGCGCATGGCGGGCGCATCTGGGTGGAGAGCGCGGTAGGGCAGGGCTCGCGGTTCCGTTTCAGCATTGATGTCGCATCTTAATCCCAGCGGGCTCCAAGTAGAGCCCGCACCCGATTCCGGCGAGCTCCAAGTTGCCGACGCGCCACCTGCCCGCCAAAGCAACACGGCGACCGGGAACCCAGCGCTATGGCGACGGCGCAGTAGGCTCGTGCTGCCGGGCTGGGCCTGGTTGAAGGTGGAGTCATGGCGACCCCTGTTAGAGACATGCAAACGATCTATGAAGATGTGCTCGCGAACTACCTGATCTCGATGGCCCGCACGGTCGAGAACAGTGTGGGACATGCCCTGGACGCATTGATGTGTCCAAACCTGGAGCGGGCTGCGGCGCTGTCGAGCCAGGTGTTCCTGGTCGAGCCGCGCGTCAACGAAATGGAAATGCAGATCGACGACCACGCGGTGCGGATGCTGCGCACGGGATTGCTCGATGATGAAGAAATCCGGCGCGTTGTGGCGTCGCAGAAAATTGCCAACGACCTGGAGCGCATCGGCGATCTCGCGGTCAATATCTCTGAACGCGTAATTTCGCTCGCGGGAATGAATGTGATGGAGACGCCGCAGGAACTGGAGCCGAACGTGGTGGACCGCTACCGGGACCAGATTTTTGAGCACCTGCTCGCCGGGATGATTCGGGAACCGTCGCAAGCAGCGCCGCACTTGCAGTTCGTGCTGGCGACGCGATATCTCGAGCGCATTGCGGATCATGCCACCAACATCGCCGAGGACATTATTTTTTGGGTGCGTGGTTTGGACGTGCGCCACGGGCGCGCGCGATTCAATGCGGAAGAGTTGAATTATCCCGAAAAGCAGGCCTGAACGCGGCGGAAATTTTGCGTTTAGAACTAAAGATTTCCTCGCTGCAACCCCACCCGGGCCGGCGCTCCCCTGGCGCCGGCCCATCTTCTTTTCTGCTAATAAGTTGAAAACAAACAAGTTCCTGGGAATTAGGATTTTATACCTCCATCACCGCCTTGTAACATGGCTGTAACAATTGGGAGTCAATATTACCCACGAAATCCAGGAGACAAAATGCGAATTGTAAAAATACTTGGTGTATTGGCAATTCTGCTCGTGCTTGGAACGGTGGCCGTGGCTGAAGGCGGACAAGTTTTGTTGAACGCCGCTGGCGCGACCTTCCCCTATCCGATTTACTCCAAGTGGTTCGATCAATACCACCAGGCGCACGCGAACGTGCAAATTAACTACCAGTCGATCGGTTCCGGCGGAGGTATTCGCCAATTGCTCGACAAGACGGTTGATTTTGGCGCGTCCGACGGGCCGATGTCGGACGATCAACTCAAGACGGCCACTGTCCCGATACTTCATTTTCCCACTGTCCTGGGAGCGGCAATCCCCAGCTACAATTTGCCGGGCGTGCAAGGCGACTTGAATTTTACCCCCGAAGCGCTTTCTGGAATTTTCCTCGGGAAGATCACAAAGTGGAATGATCCGGCGATTGCCTCGGCAAACCCGGGCGTGAAATTGCCGGGTGACGATATCGTGGTCGTGCATCGCTCCGACGGCAGCGGGACTTCCTACATCTGGACTGACTACCTTTCCAAGGTGAGCCCCGAATGGCAGCAGAAGGTTGGCAAGGCGACTTCGGTGAACTGGCCGGTGGGCTTGGGCGGGAAGGGCAACGAAGGCGTTTCGGCGCTGATCCAGCAAACACCGGCCTCGCTCGGATACATCGAGTTGATCTACGCGATCCAAAACAAGCTGCCGTACGGAAAAGTAAAAAATTCCTCTGGCGCGTTCGTGAAAGCGGACTTGGCGAGCGTTTCAGCGGCTGCGGCAGCCGCGGCGAAGTTCATGCCGGATGATTTCCGAGTTTCTATTACCAACCCAGAAGGGAAGGCGGCTTATCCCATCGCGAGCTTCACCTGGCTGCTGATTCCCGCGAAGTTCACCGACGCCGCCAAGCGCGATGTCGTGAAGGATTTTCTGAAATGGATGCTGAGCGACGGACAACAGTCCTGTGAAGCTCTGTCGTATGCAAAACTTCCCAAGGAAGTCGTCGCAAAAGAAATGAAGGCGATCGCGCAGATCCAGTAACATTGCGGGCGATCGAGGTCCAGTCCACTTAGATGGCCACTACACCTAATGCAGCAACCCCCGCGGATTTCCCATGGAGTCCGCGAGTGTTGCTGCGACGTATGCGCGGCGCTGATGAGATCGCTCATCTGATCACACTTATCGCCGCGGCGACCCTTCTGCTCATCACCGTATTGCTCGTGTATCAGCTTTGGGTTCTATCAGCGGAGGCGCGTCACAAGTTTGGCTGGAGCTTTTTCGTCACAAAAACTTGGGATCCGGTCGCCGGCGATTTCGGGGCCCTGCCCTTCATCTACGGAACTTTGCTGACTTCCGTTGTGGCTCTGGCGCTGGCGGTTCCGCTGGGCGTGGGCGGCGCCATTTTTTTAGCGGAGCTTGCGCCGCCCAAACTTTCCTCTTCACTTACTTTCGTGAGCGATTTGCTCGCGGCGGTCCCCAGCGTGATTTACGGATTGCTGGGCGTGTTCCTGCTGGTGCCGATCATGCGGACGACCGTCCAACCCGCGTTGAAAAAGACACTGGGATTCTTGCCGCTATTTCAGGGGCCCGCCTACGGCATCGGATTCCTGACGGCGGGTATCGTCCTGGCGATCATGATTGTGCCGTTTGTCCTTTCAGTGTCCCGCGAAGTCCTGCTGGCGGTGGCGCGCGACCAAAGAGAAGCAGCCTTGGCACTGGGCGCGACGAAATGGGAATCTACCTGGAAAGTGGTCGTGCCCGCGGCGCGGATTGGCATATTCGGATCGGTGTTCCTGGCACTGGCGCGCGCGCTGGGTGAGACGATGGCAGTTACCATGGTCGTCGGCAACAATCCCAGGATTTCGGCGTCTCTTTTTTCGCCCGGGTATTCGATCGCGGCGGTGCTGGCCAATGAATTTTCCGAGGCCACCGGCAACTTGTATTTGAGCGCCCTGATTG
>WNGI01006295.1_pt1 | contig 10979 bp, 14 predicted proteins | sample 5400621 | NCBI WGS metagenome assembly WNGI01 (sample SAMN13153374, study PRJNA577476) | soil metagenome | isolation source: 20 cm soil or saprolite under Garry oak tree replicate 1 | place: USA:California | collected 2016-06-15 | reverse complement strand
CAAGCGCGACGCACAGCACCTCGGTCAGCTTGACCGTCACCGCGGCGCCACCAACCGACGACTTCTCGATCAGCGCGAGCCCGACCAGTCTCTCGTTGGTCCAGGGCCAGAGCGGGACCTCGACCATCTCGACCGCACTGACGAGCGGCTCCGCCGAAACAATCAACCTGACCGTGAGCGGCACGCCAAGTGGCGCGTCCGCAGCGCTGACTGACGGTCGTCGCGGGCACCGCCACGCCGGGTACCTACACCCTGACGGTCACCGGCACCGCTACAAGCGCGACGCACAGCACCTCGGTCAGTCTCACGGTGACCGCTCCAGCGGCGAGTGGCATCACCAACGGCGACTTCGAGAACGGTCTCACGGGCTGGACGACCGTCGGGAGCACGGCAACGTCGTCGACCGCACACGGCGGTCTCGCATCGGCGAAGGTCGGCAGCAGCTCACCGTTCAACGGCGACAGCTCGGTGGCCCAGACCTTCACCGCACCAACGGCCGGCGGGACTCTGTCGTTCTTTTATCGGGTGGTCTGTACCGACTCGGTGACCTATGACTGGGCCACCGCGACGCTCCGAGACAACACCGTCGGCACGACCACGACGATGCTCGCGAGGACCTGCACGAACACGGGCGCGTGGAGCACCGCGTCGGCGGCGCTGACCGGTTCGCATTCCTACACGCTCACCTTGATCGACCACGACGACAACTACGCGACCGACCCGACGTACACGCTCTACGACGATGTGAGCATCGGCGCCACGCCGCCGCCTCCTCCGCCCCCGCCGAGCGGCATCACCAACGGCGGCTTTGAGACCGGAAGCCTCTCGGGATGGACGAGCGTGGGAAGCACCGCGACGTCGCTGACCTCGCACACCGGCTCCTGGGCCGCCAGGGTCGGGAGCACCTCGCCGTTCAACGGCGACAGCTCGGTGGCGCAGACGTTCAACGTGCCCGCCGCCGGCGGCACGCTCACCTTCTGGTACCGCGTCATCTGCACTGACACCGTGACCTTCGACTGGGCTACGGCCACGCTTCGCGACAACACCGCCGGGACGACAACGACCCTGCTCGCGAGGACATGCACCAACAGCGGAACATGGAGCAGCAAGTCCGCAACACTCCTGGCGTCGCACTCATACACGCTCACGCTCATCGATCACGACGACAACTACGCCACCGATCCGACCTACACGCTCTACGACGACGTAACGCTTCAATAAGGACAGGGCGGGCGGCGGTCGAAAGGCCGCCGCCTGGCACCCCTGGTGGGACAATGGATGGAAGCGGCGTAGCCGCTCGGGAGCCATCCATGAAAGACATCGTCATCATCGACGGCGCGCGCACGGCCTTCGGGACCTACGGCGGCGCGCTGCGCGACACCTCCGCAACCGACCTCGGCGTCATCGCTGCGAAGGGCGCGCTCGAGAAGTCCAAGGTCGATCCGAAGCAAATCGACCAGGTCATCTTCGGCAACGTGCTCCAGACCTCGGGCGACGCCGTGTACCTCGCGCGGCACATCGGCCTCAAGTCGGGCGTGCCGAAGGAGGTCCCCGCGCTCACCGTGAACCGCCTCTGCGGCTCAGGTCTGCAGGCGATCATCCTCGCGGCGCAGGAGATCCAGCTCGGGCATGCCGAGTTCGTCCTCGCCGGCGGCGCGGAGAACATGTCGATGGCGCCGCACCAGATCCGCGGCGCGCGATGGGGCCTGCCGCTCGGGGAGCAGAAGCTCGAGGACTACCTCTGGGTCGCGCTCGTCGATTCGTATAACGGTCTCGGCATGGCGAACACGGCGGAGAACCTCGGACGCAAGTACGCCATCACCCGCGAGGCCGCGGACGAGTTCGCATACCGCAGTCACATGCTCGCCGCGAAAGCGCGCGAGTCATGCCGGTTCAGCGAGGAGATCGTGCCGGTGACGGTGAAGACGAAGAAGGGCGAGGTCGTCGTCGACAAGGACGAGCACATCCGGCCCGACACCACGCCTGAGGTCCTGAACAAGCTCATCGCGCGATTCGAGAAGAACGGAACGGTCACCGCGGGCAACGCGTCGGGAATCAACGACGGGGCTGCGGCGGTCGTCGTCGCGTCCGCCGACGCCGCCAAGAAGGCGGGGCTCACGCCGATCGCGCGCTTCGTCTCGGGCGGGGTGTGCGGCGTCGACCCGGACATCATGGGCATCGGCCCCGCGCCGTCATCGCGCCAGGCGCTCGAGCGCGCTGGCCTCAAGGTCCAGGACATGGATCTCGTCGAGATCAACGAGGCCTTCGCGACGCAGTACCTCGCGGTCGAGAAGGACCTCGGCCTCGATCGCGAGAAGACGAACGTGAACGGCGGCGCGATCGCGCTCGGACATCCTCTCGGTGCATCGGGTGCGCGGCTCGCGCTCACGCTCGCGTACGAGCTGCGCAAGCGCGAGAAGCGCTACGGGCTCGCGTCGCTGTGCATCGGCGGCGGTCAAGGAATCGCGGCGATCATCGAGCGCGTCTAGCTAGAGAAACTCGCGCGCGAAGCGCTCGATCTCGCCGATCTGGCGGTCGTCATAGCGACGTCCGATGACCATCAGGTCGACGCCAGCGTCCGCCATCGCACGAACCTGGCCGCCCCAGAGGCGCTCCTCCTGGCCGGTCCACACGCATGCCGCGAGCGGCGCGCCCGGACGTAGCGCGCGAAGCTCGCGCCCGTATTGGCCGACGCGCTCCGGCGTCTGCAACCAAATGAAGAGACCCGCGCCGTGCTTGGCGGCGATACGCACCGCCCCCTCGCCCTGACCGCCGATCCAGAGCGGCAGTCCCTCGCCCTGCGGCGGCTGCGGGTGCACGCCGACCTCTGCGATCTTCACGTAGCGACCGTCGTACGAGAACGTGGGTCGGGTCCACGCGAGTCTCAGGACGTCGAGCGTCTCCTCGAGACGGGCCTGACGATGGTCCGTCGGATGCCCGAGCGCCTCGCCCTCCTCGAGTAGCCAGCCCGCGCCGACTCCGAGCTCGAAACGGCCATTCGAGAGCAGGTCGACTGTCGCGGCCTGCTTCGCGAGCGTGATCGGATCGGTTGTGATCAGAGGCACGACCGCGACACCGAGCCGCACGCGCTCCGTCGCCGCTGCGACAAAGCCCAGGGTGATCATCGCGTCGGCCCATGCCGTCTTCGCGTTCCAGGACGGCATACCGTCGTCGCCGTACGGATAGCGCGGCTTGAATGAGGCCGGCACGACGGTGTGAGAGTTGGTCCATACCGAGTCGAACCCGAGGCGCTCCGCGGTCTCTGCGACACCGAGGACCGTTTCGCGACTTGGACGGATGTAGGTGGGCAGCATCACGCCGAAACGCACGGCGCGCAGTTTAGGCGCGCCATCGCCGAGCGCTACCGGACGGACGTAACTCCGGTCACCACCAGGATCACGATCAACACCGACGCGCTGATCGCGAAGATGCCGAGAAGCAACACCGCGAACACGACGGTGCTATCGCGGCTGCCGAGATCGACCGGACGCTTCTCCATCTGGGCGCGAAGTCTACTAATCATCTTGGCTAGTCCCCCATCAGGAGTAGTACGGCGGTACCCCCTACCCGATCGGGGCTAACCGTCGCACGACGGCGGCGTTAGGACGTGTGCACAGGAGGTGCATATGTTCCGCATGTCAGTTGCTGGCCGCACCGGACGCGCTCTCGCGGCCGCCGCACTCATCCTTTCTCTGAGCGCAACGACGTTCGTGGGCAGCGCGAATGCCGCGCCGCTCACGGACAACGACTGCAGCGCTGCGGCTCACGCCCGCAACGATGCCGTCCACCTTCTCCACACGGCATGGAAGGCATTCGACGGCGACCTCAAGGATCTCGCGAAGGACGCACGCCAGCTCCAGCACGAGTCGCACAAGTCAGGCATGGTCCTGACGAAGGACGCCCGCGCGGAGATCGCGAGCGCGAAGCAAGACCTCAAGGAGATTGCTTCGCAGGCTCACGAGGACATTCAAGCCGCTGTCGAGCTCGGTAGCGCCTGCAAGGACGCGAACGAGGACGAGAACAGCACGACCACGACGACCACGACGGCTACGACGACTACGACGAACACCAGTACGACCGCTCCGAGCGACTCGACGGCTCCGGCTGACTCGACCGGTAGTGCGCACTCGTTCGACACGAGCGGTCTCGACGCGAAGTACAAGGACATCGTCGACCAGGCGATCAAGGACATGCAGGGCGTCGTCGACGGAGCCCGTAAGGCGCTCCTTGACATGACCGCGGTTGTCGAAGCGAAAGCAACGAACGAGGACAGCGACGACAGCAAGGTCGAGAAGGTCGTCGAGACTGCCAAGGCCGATCGTGAGAAGGCCAAGGAAGAGCGCGTGAAGGCCAAGGACGACCGAGACAATGCGAAGAAGGCTGAGAAGAACAAATCGACGAAGTCGCAGAACAGCGGCAAGGGCAACGGTAAGAACAAGGACGGCGACTAAGCGCACCGACGTTTGAACGAACAGCCCGCGGGGAAACCCGCGGGCTGTTCTTTTATGCGCGGCGGGCGAGTGGGGCGGGGTGCACGATCGTGCGGAGCCGCTCGAGGTTGGCGGTGCGCCTCGCGGCGAAGCCTCGACGAAGCGCGGGAAGACGCCACCCGGTGAGAACGGCGTTCAAACGCGAGAGCTGATGCCGTCCCGAGTACGTGACGATCGAGCCCTCACGATGCGGCTGCACCTCGAAGAGATCGAACAGCTCGGCATGCCGGACGATGACCTGGAGCACGAGGCGCTCGTACGGCACGAGCTCCACAACGACGAGCTTCGCGATGAGATCCTGCCCCGAGACCCGGAGCGTCTGGCGGATGACGCTGCCCTTCCGGAGGAGCCCGGGCGTCTCGAGCACCGTGCGAACGATCGAATCCATCCACCGCGGCTGCTCGGAGATGTCGAACATCACCGCGGCGACCGCCTCCGGCCGCGCGTCGAAGATGGACTGCACGTTCACGTCGAAGCGCCGGTGCTCGGCCGGAAGCCACCACAGCACCCAGAGGGTCGCGACGATCGCGAGGACCGCTCCGAGCAGGGGCGTGCCGATGAGGAACTCCACGAGGACAAGAACGAAGGCCGCGACAGTGAGCTGCTGAGACAGAACGGCACGCTGCTCGAAGACGAGATAGTCGCGGCCGTGCACACCCGAGCGGTCGACGAGGAGCGCCCCGATCAGGAGCCCACCGACCGCAAAGAACAGTGCGCTCTGGACGAGCAGGATCACGCCCACTTCGAGTCTAGACTCGCGGCGCGTGGGCCAATACGTCATTTCGACCGATGCGCGACACGTCGACCGCGATCTCGTATTCCGTTTCCTCCACGACGAGGCGTACTGGTCGGCGGGCGTCCCGCGCGACATCTTTGAGCGCGCGATCGATGGATCGATCTGTTTCTCGGCGTTCGAGGGCGAACCCGATCGCGGCGCGGCCCAAGTGGCCTTCGCGCGCGTGGTAACCGACAGGGCGACGTTCGCGTGGCTCTGCGACGTCTTCGTGCTCGCGGAACACCGCGGAAAGGGCGTCGCGAAGCAGCTCATGGACGCGGTCATGTCGCACCCCGACCTGCAGGGACTGCGCAACGTTCTTCTCGCGACGCGCGATGCGCACGCGCTCTATGCGAAGTACGGCTTCGTGCCCCTTGCCGAGCCGGCCCGCTGGATGGCGATCCGCCGTCCGTATCGCAGCTAGAGCGCGCGCAATGCGGCGCGGACGAACGCGCTGAGCCGTTCCCGGGCGACCTCGTTGGTGATCTCCGTCCTACCTACCTCGCGGTAGCCGGCGGCCCAATCGTCGAGCCATCTGAACGCGGGAAGGACCGAGACAAGATCCCAGAACGGCACGGCCTCGAGGGGACCGCGGCGGGCCGCGTATGCGGCGAGGAATCGCGCGGGGGCGTCACCACCGATGGTCAGCTGCAAGTCGCCACGTGCGTAGCCGACGTCAAAGGCTGGATCGTCGATCTGCGCGCTGTCCCAATCGACGATTCCGGTCAAGCGTTCGCCCGACCAGAGCGTGTTGCCGAACCAGAAATCGCCGTGCGTTAAGACCGTACCGTTCGAGTTGACGCGCGGCGCGGCCGACCGCAACGCCTCGGCGACCTCGCGCCAGAGATCCTCGAGGATCTTCGGAGCCCAGTACTCCAGGCGTGTCTTGACGAGCTCGATCGGCTCGGGGGCGCGAGCGTAGTCCGCGGCGAGGGTGTTCACGTCCACCTCATGGATCGACGCAACGGCGGCGGCGAGCTGATCGATCCACTCCCCTTCGTTCGTGGGACGTGCAAACACCGCCCCGGCAAGACGGGTCATGACCATGCATGGGAGTCCAACGAGGGTTCCCTCCGCATCGAGAAGCACCGGGCGTGGTATTGGAAGCGACGCCGTCGCTGGGATCCCGCTGATCGCATTCCAGTACCTGCGCGCAGCCGCGCCGTCGCGATGCACCGGCAGCGTGAAGATGCGCGCGACGAGCTCGCGACGCTCGCCGGCGACATCGAGGTCGAGCGCGTACGTCGCAGCGTCGAGCCCGCCGAGCAGCGGCGCGGATTGGACGGCACGCGCGCGCGGATCGATCGCGCGCGCGATGCGCGCGAGCTCGTCCTCGCGCAACGGACGGCGGCGGTCGTCGCTCATCGCCACACCATAGACTCGGGCCATGCGCGACACGGAGCTCATGGCGAAATGGTTCGAGGATGTCGGCACGGGACTGCGCCGACGGGTCAAGGACCTGGACGAAGACGCGCTCGAGTGGCGCGCCGACGACCGCGGCAACAACGTTCGTGAAACGGTCTGGCACATGGCGCGGTGGATCGACGTGCTCACACGGTTCCTCGCCGGCACGCAGCCTTCGACCGAGCGGTGGTTCATAGATGGCTGGGTCGAGCGCACTGGCTACGACCCGCGCGGTATCGGTGACGACGGGCTCGGCGTTCTAAGCGGCTACACGTTCCAGGAGGTCCTCGCGATCCCCCGCCTCACCGCCGGCGATCTCCTGCGGTACGTCGACTCGGTCGTCGCGCCGCTGGCGCAACGTCTGCGCGCGCTTCCGGATGACGAAGCCGCTGCGAAAGCGGTGCGCCGCGCGACCGGCATTCTCCAGGGCTGCCTCGGCCACATCGGCGAGATCGACGCGCTGCTCGCGATCCGCGAGCGCTCCGCGCAGCGCGCTTCGGCCTAGGAGCGGCGTGGACTTCGACCTCACCTCCGAGCAGCAATCCATACGCAAGCTCGCGAAGGACTTCGCGGACAAAGAGATTGCGCCCGGAGCGCGCGAGCGCGATCGCGGCGAGGTCTTCCCCAAGGACGTGCTCCGCAAGATGGCGCCGCTCGGCCTGCTCGGCGGACCGGTGCCGGAGAAGTACGGGGGCATCGGACTCGACTTCGTGTCGCACGCGCTCGTGACGGAGGAGGTCGGCCGTGCCGACTCTTCGGTCCGCACGACGCTCTCGGTCCAGATCTCGCTCGTCGAGATGACCATCCTAAAGTTCGGCACGGAGGAGCAAAAGCAGCGCTGGCTTCCGTCGCTGTGCAAAGGCGAGGTCATCGGCTGCTTCGGGCTCACCGAGCCCGAGGTGGGAAGCGATGCGACGAAGCTGCGCACGACCGCGAAGCGCGACGGCGACTCCTGGGTGATCCGGGGACGAAAGACGTGGATCTCCAACGGCTCGGTCTCCAAGCTCGCGCTCGTGTTCGCGCAAGGCGATCCCTCAAAGGAGGCCAAGGGCATCACCGCGTTCGTCCTGGAGCGCGACCGCCAGTCCTACGGCAGCCAGGCGCTACACGGAAAGCTCGGCCTGCGCTCGTCGGATTCGAGCGAGCTCATCCTCGACGACGTTCGCGTTCCCGACGCGAACCGCCTTGGTGAGATCGGCGAGGGCTTCAAGATCGCGATGACCGCGCTCGACTCGGGCCGGTACTCGGTCGCGGCCGGCGCCGTCGGCGTGGCGCAGGCCTGCATCGACGCGTCGGTCAAGTACGCGACCACCCGCAAGGCCTTCGGCAAGCCGATCGCGGGACATCAACTCGTGCAGGAGATGATCGCCGACATGGTCGTCGAGACCGAGGCCGCGCGGCTTCTCGTCTGGCGTGCCGGCGACCTCAAGGACAAGGGCCGGCCGAACACGCGTGAGACGAGCATCGCGAAGCTGTACGCATCCGAGGCGGCGCAGCGCGCCGCCGACAACGCGATCCAGATCCACGGCGGCTACGGCTTCTCCGACGAGTTCCCCGTCGAGCGGTACTGGCGCGACGCGCGCGTGAACCGGCTGTACGAGGGCACGACGCAAATCCAGAAGCTCATCATCGGCCGCTTCGCGACCGGCATCGACGCGATCGCTTGATGGAGTGGGACGAGTCCGCCGACGGAGTCCTCGCCACCCTCTGCCGCATGGTGCCCGACACGATCCGCGAGCTCGCGAAGGCGGCCGCGCACGATGAGGCGGAATCGGTCGCGGGCGAGCGAGGCGATGCGAGCGTAAGCGTCGATGACGTGATCCGCGGCTGGATCCGGACGACACCGCCCGAGCAGCGCAACGGCCTCGTGGCCGTCATCGAAGGGCTTGGGCTCGAGCCGGAGATCTACGAGACCGAGCTGCAGTCGGACGAAGGCTGGGAGGAAGAGCCGGAAGACTCCGGCATGTGATGTTCCGGCTCGACGGAAAGATCGCGATCGTCACCGGAGGCGCACGCGGGATCGGCGCCGAAACCGCGCGGGTGTTTCGGGAGGCCGGCGCGACCGTCGTGACGTGGGACGTCGCCGACGGCGCGGACGCCCGCGTCGATGTGACCGATGTCACAGCCGCGGCGAAGGCCGCAGCCGCGGTCGCCACGAAGCATGGGCGCATCGACATCCTGGTGAACAACGCGGGGATCCTTCGCGACGCGCAGCTCGTGAAGTCGAAGGGTGACGAGATCGCCGGCGTGATGAGCGAGGCGGACTTCGACGCCGTGATCTCGGTGAACCTTCGTGGCGTCTTCGCATGTACGCAGGCGGTCGCGCCGACGATGATCCGACAGCACTCGGGACGAATACTCAACGCATCGTCCGTCGTAGGCCTCTACGGGAACTTCGGGCAGACCAACTACGTCGCGACGAAGGCCGCGGTGATCGGCATGACGAAGGTCTGGGCTCGCGAACTCGGTCCAAAGGGGATCACCGTGAACGCCGTCGCTCCTGGATTCATCGGGACCGAGATGGTCAGGCAGATGCCGGAGAAGATCCTCGCCACGATGGTCGAACGAACGCCGATCCGTCGCCTCGGGGAGCCGAAAGACGTCGCGTACGCATATCTCTTCCTCGCGTCGGACGAGGCTTCGTTCATCAACGGCGCTGTGCTCTCGGTCGACGGCGGGGTAGTGGTGGGGACCTAGGGCAGTCCGCTGAGCGCCCCGCCGATGACGTCCCGAACTCGTTCCTCGATTCCAAGTTTCTGCAACTCTGGATGAAGCCACACGCCCTCAACGATCAGGCCACCGCCCATGCCGCCCCAGACTCCAGAGCCCGGGTTCCCCCGCTCGAAGAACAGGTGTGACGTCTCAGAGTTTTTCCAACCAAGACGATCGAGATCGCGAAGCAGCTGTTCAAGTGTCGCCTGGTCGCAGTTCACAAGGCGCGCGGGACAGGTCAGATAGATCTGGCCGCCGTAGTCACCCTCCATGACGACAACTCCGTCGGAGACCTCTTGCGCCTCAGCCAGTGTTCGAAATGCGCGATACGCCTCACCACGTGAGTCCGAAACCATTCGGCGCACGCCACTCTCGTGATCCGGCAGCACCCCTTGGGTGGGGGCGCCGACCTTTCGAGGAAGCCAGCGTCGAAGACGAACGAGCGCGGCCCGCAACAAGCCCACTCGCGTAGACGCTATTCCTAGCTGCCGTCCTCCAAAAGCACGAGCCGCGCCTGCTCTGCGATCCAGGTCTCGCCCTCGTCGGGCTCACCGTCGTTGTCGTACGTGATCACATCGTCGTCGTCCATCGTCACACCGCCTTCTCGGCCGCTTCGCCTTCGAATTTTCCGAGCCGTGACGCGCCCATCGTTTCGCCGAGCACCTGGTGGTACGGAACGCCGGTGAAGAGGTGGTGGCTCTTCGTGGGGATGTCGTCGTCGGCCGCCCACTCCTTGCGCTGCAGCGCGACATAGGCGCCCTCCTGCTCCTCGGAAAGACCCTGGAGCAGCTTGCTGAAGGCGTAGCCCATGGCGTGCTGGGCCGCGAGCGTTATGAAGAGGAACTTGTACCCGAGCTGCCCGAGCTCCGCGAAGGAGATCGGGTTCGGATCGTTGAACCACTTGAACGAGCTCGACCAGTTGAAGGCGAGCTTCGCGTTGGGGAAGCGGCGCCGCACCTGGTCGGCGAATCGCTCGGTCGGCTCGCGGTCTGAATTCGGGAACTCGCACCACACGAGATCGGGAGCGCCGCTGTCGAGATAGCGCAGCGCGCGCTCGATCGCGAGGTCGATGCCGCGTGTCTTCTCAGGGGCGTCCACGGCCGAGACCGCGTCGGTGCGGGCGATAACGACGAAGTCATCACGGCCGAGGTCCTCCGCGACGGCCCGCGCCATGCGCAGCTTCCCGATCATCTCGTCGGCGGAGATGAGCGCCTTGCCGGCGATGTGGCCGCAGCGCTTGGGCAGGACCTGGTCTTCGATGTGCGCGCCGGCGACGCCGGCGTTCACGTAGAGCTCGGCCGTGCGCTGGACGTTGAAGAGGTTGCCGTAGCCGCCGTCCATGTCGACGACGACGGGCGGGATCTCGAGATGCGTGGGCGCGACTCCCTTCTCGGGGTCGCCGGTGGCCATGGTGAGCTGGAACTTCCGCAGCGCGGAGATCGTCCGGCGCGCGCCGTCGGCGATCTCGGGGCCGGAGTAGAGGTCCATGTCGGTCGTGCCCAGATGCCCGATCGCGAATGAGTACCCGGAGAAGTAGATCGCGGTCGCGCGGTGATACATCGCGATCTCCGCGCCGTGCGGGTCGTAGATACCGGGTG
>WNGI01006032.1_pt1 | contig 10979 bp, 8 predicted proteins | sample 5400621 | NCBI WGS metagenome assembly WNGI01 (sample SAMN13153374, study PRJNA577476) | soil metagenome | isolation source: 20 cm soil or saprolite under Garry oak tree replicate 1 | place: USA:California | collected 2016-06-15 | reverse complement strand
CAAACCGCTGCCCGGTCCGCCGCTCGAAAGGCTCCACGGCGTACGTCGCGTCTCCCATAACGACGCAAACAGAATGTTGGCATTGCGCGGATCAAACGCAATATCAATTGCGCCCGTGTTCTCATCTTTGTAGAGCACCTTGCCCCAGGTCTTGCCGCCGTCTGTTGACCGGAAGACTCCGCGCTCCACGTTCGGGCCGAAGGGATGTCCGAGCGCCGCCACGAAAACGATATTAGGGTCGCGCGGATTGACGATCACTTTGCCGATCGCGCGCGAGTCCTTCAGGCCGACGTTCTTCCAGGATTTCCCCGCATCCACCGACTTCCATACTCCATCGCCGTGTGAAATGTTTCCACGAATGCAAGCTTCGCCGGTGCCCACATAAATCACATTGGGGTCCGCCTGCGCCACCGCCAGGCTGCCGATGGAAGGAGCCCCATCTTTATCAAAAACTGGCGACCAACTGGTCGCGCCATCCGTAGACTTCCAAACTCCGCCGCCAGTCGCGCCGAAGTAGTACGTAGTTGGATCGCCTGGAATGCCCGATGCCGTCAACGACCGCCCGCCACGAAAAGGACCGATAGCGCGGTATTTCATCCCTTTAAACAGCGGATCGCCTTCGTTCTTATCCTGCCTGGCATCTTCGGCTGCTTGCGTGGATGTCTGAGGCGTAGCGCTTTGTTCAGGTTGTTTCTTGACGTTGCTCTCGCGTTGTTGCGAAAGGGCGAATGAGGTGAATAAGACCATCGACAGGACGAACGCTGCCGCACACGAAAAGGCCCGCTGCATCATTGAACAGTTCTCCGGGGGAAGAATTGGTGCGCGCTAATGGTAAAGCCCAGCAGCCAAACCGACAATCCCACTGTCGTACTTTGATGCTGGTCCCGTCAGTTCGACGAACGTGAACCCGCATAGTCAACACCGATTTTGAAGAAACGCTGGTTGACTTCTGCGCGCGCGCGCCTAGAATGTTTCAAACATTTTACTGTCCCTTTGTTTGAAACAGGATGTCGGGAGAATGCAGTACTTCATATCAAACGAAATCATGGACCTTACCGGGATCACGGCTCGCCAGCTGCAATGGTGGGACGAGCGCGGCATTGTGGTTCCCCAACGTCAAGGACATCGCCGTATTTACACTTGGGACGAACTGGTCACGGTAGCAGTGATCTGCCAGCTGCGCCGCCGTGGCTTTTCCCTGCAACGGATGCGCAGAGTGATTCGTTTCCTGCAGCAGGAATTCGGTACCAGCCTGGCAGCCACCGTTGGCGCGGCATCTGAGTATCACCTGCTTACCGACGGCACACATCTTTATCTGCGGAGCTCGGCGCGGCAGGTGGTCGATCTCCTGAAGAGTGCACACCAACCCATGTTCGACATTTGCCTGAGCGACGAAGTCCGCCGGGTGAAGGCGGAAATTCAGGCTCGCAAGAAAAACGCAGCATCAGAGCAAGCTCGGCCCCAGCGCCGGGCTCAAAGAGCGTAAGCGGAAACGGGGGGAGGCATGATGATCGGCGAATTGAGCATTCTAAACGAGTGGATTCCCGAACAAATGGAACCCGGAACCGTATTCGTCCTGGAAAATGCGGGTCAAGTAGGAGAGAAAGAAGATCCCTATTGGGCAGTCCTGTCTTGCCCAACGTGTGGCACCCTGGGCTTGATCACCCGCAAGCAGATGGCCGGCTTGCTGCCCGTTATCTGTGGCTCTTCCCACTGCTCCGCCCAATTCTTCATCAACGAAGAAGAAATCACGCCGCGCAAGCCATTCTGACAGTAACCCTCGGCAAGGCGCGTCTTACCGCCACGATTCGGAAATCACGCGGATCAGCTTTTAGGCCGGTCCTTAGTCCCCCTGCCTAACCAGCAAACAGTAGCCGTCTGGGTCGCTCATACAGAACTCTCCCTCAACCGCATAGGCATTGCCAGTTTTTGGGTGAGCTAGAATCAGCTCGTGAAGACCTTGCGGAAATTCACTGTTGTTATTGAGCGAGATGAAGAGGACTATGCGGCAATCAGGGTTTACGGATGCCGTTGCAGCACCGCCAACTTAACCGGCACCTGCTCCACAATTTCGATGTCGAATCCTTCCAGCGCCGCCACCCGTCGCGGATGATTCGTTAGCAACCGGATCCGTTTTAAATTCAAGTCCGAAAGGATCTGCGCCCCCAACCCGATTTCACGCTGCGTCTTCCTCTCGCTTTCCGGAAGTGTAGGCAACCGGCGCTCGCGATGAAATGTCAGAAACGACTGGTCGCCAATTTTTTCCGCAGAAAATCCCTTGGACGTCTGGTGCAGATAAATCAACGCTCCCCGGCCTTCTTCCGCGATCGCCTGGAGCGATCCCTCGAGCGTTGCGCGGCAGTCGCATCCCGTAGCACCGAAGACGTCTCCCGCCAAACAATGCGCGTGCATGCGCACCAGTACCGGATTTGATGAATCGCTGATATCACCTCGAATGAACGCCAGGTGCGATTCTCCGCCATCCACTTCACTCTCATACGCAATCAGCCGAAATTCTCCATGCTTGGTCTCGATCATCGCCTCTCCGACCCGATGCACATAGCGCTCGTTCTGCATGCGATAGCGGATCAACTCGGCGACCGTCAGCATCTTCAGATTGTGGATGCGGCAAAACTCGATCAGGTCGGGCACCCGTGCCATGGTGCCATCGTCCTTCATGATCTCGCAGATGATCCCCGCCGGCACCATCCCCGCCAGTCGCGCCAAGTCGACCGAAGCTTCGGTCTGTCCGGCCCGTACCAGCACTCCGCCCTTGCGCGCCCGTAACGGAAATACATGGCCCGGACGCGCCAGGTCAGTTGGCCGCGTCGCCGGATCAATCGCTACTTTAATCGTGTGCGCGCGGTCGTAAGCCGAGATCCCGGTCGTGACACCCTGCCGCGCATCAATCGCCTCACAAAAAGCTGTACCGTATTGCGAAGTGTTCTCCGCGGTCATGCTTCCAATGCGCAGATGATCCAGCCGCTCCTCAGTCATCGCAAGGCAGACCAGTCCGCGCCCGTACTTAGCCATGAAATTGATGGCCTCCGGCGTGACCTTTTCAGCGGCCAGCGTGAGGTCACCTTCGTTCTCGCGATCCTCGTCATCGACCACGACGATCATCCGCCCGGCACGGATTTCTTCGATGGCGGTCGCAACGTCGGTAAACGGAGCTACAGGAGACATAAAGTTAGGATTCTAGCACCAGAAATAGGGCACCACTGCCAGCCCCAAAGCGGCGAAAGATACGGCCCACAGCGCAAGCTATGGGGTGGCATGAAGCATTTGATCGGCCCCCGTAAGGGGCGAGAGTTCGCTCAATCTCATACCCGCCACCGGTTCATTGACACCAAAAGCAAATCGCACCAAAAGCAAAAGGGTCGCGCGCGGCGACCCCTGCAAACCAAATCCCGTGTTACAGGGTGGATTCGATTTCAAATCCCCAGGCCTCAAGCAACGGCTCGGGGATGTACTTCGAGTTCTTGTTCCGGCGCGCCCACTCGCGAAGGCGGGTGGACCGCAAGTACTGATCGGGGGAAAGCTTGTACTCGCGCACCACCTGTTCGAACTCGGTGATGGTGGGAGTAACGGGCCCGATCGGCTCGGGCTTGCCCCAGTTGGGATTTCCGCGTCGCTTTGCCATGGGGAAGAAGACCCTTTCTTGCGTAAGATAACGGCTAATACACCGTTTCTCCTGAATTGGATTCCGAGAAGCGCCCGCGGGATTCACGCGTCGCTCAGAAAATCGGTCGCGGGTCCAGCACAAGACCCACTTCTTCATACCTCGGAAACTACTGATAATAAGAGAGTTCCAGTTTTTAGTCAATAAAAAAATGGAAGAATACGTATTTTTGTACGTATCCCCTTTCCATCCAATCACTTCCAGCGGCTTATTGTATGGCGCCCAACTAAGTGCAACACCTCAAAGGCCCTCTTTGCTGCCGACAAAGCCACCACTTAGCCCTCAGCCGCGGGTGACTAGAGTAACCAGAAGATAAGGCCATGGCGTTGACCGTGAAATTCCATAGACTTAGAGTTCGAACTAAGCGTGTTTTGATCGGACCATGACACGCAGGCCTCTCCGCCCCGGTCGCAGACGAATGGCACGCGTTTCAATCACCCATGGCCGGCTGAGGTAGGGTTGGCGAGTTGGCAGAAGTTCGATTCGATTCGAAGTGTATGAATTTGAAGTCCCTACTTGTATGTTCCGATGATAAGACGGTGCGCATCTTGCGCCGCGTCCTCAGCGACCTTGAGATCGCCGTAGAACATTGTGATACCGCTGACGCTGCCATTCGCAAACTCACCCGGCAGCGTTTCGAATCCATCATTGTGGATTGTTCCAGCCAGGCGGAGGCCAGCAGCGTACTGCGGGCCGCAAAAGCTGCTCCCGCGAACAATCGTGCCATCGCGATCGTCTTGGTTGACCCTGGACTTGGACTCAAAGGCGGCTTCGAGATAGGTGCTCATTTTGTTCTGCACAAGCCGCTTTCGGGCGAGCGCGCGAAAGCCAGCTTCCGGGCGGTCCGAGCGCTGATGAAGCGCGAACGCAGGCGACAGCTACGGGTGGCGGTCCAGATTTCTGTCGGGTGTCGCGCTTTTGGCAGCGCGGTGCAGTACAAAGCCAAGACTCTCGACCTTTGCGAAGGGGGCATGGCGATTCAGTTCCCAGGCGCAATCCCGAAAGAAAACTCTCTCCGCTTTTCGCTTGAGTTGCCGGGTATGGATCGCAGGTTCGATGTCGAAGGCGAATTGGCGTGGGAAGGCCATCAGGCGCAAGCCGGTGTCCGGTTCAAGTCCATCTCCGAAGAGCAACTCCAAACGCTGCGTCAATGGTTGAATGGCCAGTTGCCCGAACCCGAGCAGGACGACCCGCCCGTCAGCTGTATTCTTACCGATCTCAGTCTTGGCGGATGCTATTTGAAAACCGTTTCGCCCTTCCCCCGGGGAACCCGCATCATTCTATCGATGAAGACCGCTGACCTCGCACTGCGCGCGGGCGGGGTGGTACGGGTGGCGCACCCGGAATTTGGTATGGGAGTTGAGTTCATCCAGGCCACCAGCCGTCAGCATGATCAGGTGCGCCATTTGATTGAAACCCTGCGTGCCAGTGGAGAAAAATCGCCGGAGCTCTTGGTTGAACCGGACGGCCTGGAAACACCGTCGCCCAATGAAGGCTCAACCGATTCGCCCACCGGTCCCGAAGACGCCCTGCTGGACCTGTTCCGCCATAAGTCCGAGATTCCGGTCGACGCCTTCCTCGAGCAGATGCGGGAGCAGCGCCAGACCTTGGAATCGCGCTAGGCGATCCCGATTCATACCTGCGATCGCGGGCTATGAACCGGTGCGTCTGAGCGGATGGTCGATGCTCCATCATTGTCTGGCCCACCCTTAAGCTAATCATCGGCGGAACCTCTGAATCGCCAGACCTCATCCTGTCGGCTGTCCCCGATCCTTGGAAATTCGGTGCAAGCCATGGTAGGCTGCTCTCGCTCAGGCAAGTAAAGAGGTAGCATGGGCATGGGCAAGTGCTTGAATCTGTCACACCGGTCACCGTTTGCGGCTACTCTCCTTCTGAGTGTACTTCTCGGTAACTCTCCCATCCTGTTCGCCCAACTAAACACCTCCAAACGTGGCCTCACCAGCACCGATTCACAATCGGCAATCTCGGCGCAAAAACGCGGCGGGTATTATGCTCTGGTAATTGGAATCAACAACTACCAGCACCTGGCCAAACTCAAGACAGCTCTCGGCGATTCGGAAGAAATTGCCAAGATCCTTCGTGAGCAGTACGAATTTAAGACTCAGCTGCTGACCGACGCCACTCGCGATCAGATCCTCTTGGCCCTCGACGATTACCGGCATCGATTGGGTAACGATGACAATCTCTTGATCTACTACGCCGGACATGGCTATCACGACGATCAATCGGACCAGGCTTACTGGGCTCCAGTCGACGCCGAACCGGAAACCTACCGCCACTGGATTATCGCAAGCGAGATCACCGGCACTGCGCGCGCCATTCCTGCCCGCCACGTATTGATCGTTTCTGATAGTTGCTATTCGGGGATGCTGACACGCGATGTTAGCCCCGTCGTCATTACTCCAATCCAGCGTGATCTCTACTTGGGAAAGATGCTTGAAAGCAGATCCCGCCACGTTATGTCCAGCGGCGGAAACGAGCCTGTAGCGGACAGCGATGTCGCAGGCCACTCCCCAAACCACTCCGTATTCGCGAACGCCTTGCTACAAGGCTTGAACCAGACGAGCTTGCCTGAATTCTCGGCGGAGGAACTTTTTAACAATTACGTCAAGGAGCAGGTTGGTGGACGATCCGACCAGGTTCCCGAATACAATCCCATCCGCAATTCCGGCCATGATAGAGGGGACTTTGTATTCTTCCGTTCGGGAATAGCGGCCGCAAACTTGTCTGCGATCGGTTCTGGTAAACAGTCATCTGGATCGGAAATGGAAACCAAGAATGCGGCCAAGATGGGATCCTCGTCGGCAGCAGGGACAATCGACATGTCTGGCATCGGTAACCTGCTGAACAAATGGATTAATATGCCGGTGGCGCTGATCCACACGACCGCTGGCGATATGCATTGCGATCTTTACGAAGTACAAACCCCGCTCGCCGTGGCGAATTTCATCGGGCTAGCCAGGGGTACCAAAGATTGGAAAGACCCAGTCACACACATCACTCGGAAGGACGTGCCGCTGTACAACGGGACTATTTTCCATCGAGTGGTCCCCAATTTCATGATTCAAGGTGGTGATCCAGCAGGTACTGGGCAAGGAGACCCCGGCTACAGTTTTCCAGATGAGATTCGGAAATTCTCTTTCGACAGTCCCGGGGTGCTTGCCATGGCGAATGCTGGGCCAAACACAAACGGATCGCAATTCTTCATTACTGAGGCACCTGCCCCGCAACTCAACGGGCGGTTTACGATTTTTGGTCTTTGCGATCCCGGGACAGTGGAACTGGTGAAAGAAATCACTCGCATGCCACGGGACCCGAAGAACGACCGCCCAATCGACCCGGTCAAGATTACGTATATTGAGATCCTCCGGCGCACTGGCAATTGATGGCCTGAACTTCCGCGCGCGGAAGAATGACCCTTACACTTCGTCCTGCTCCTTCAACCTGGCAATCACGCCGAAATCCTCCAAGGTCGTCGTATCTCCCTTAACGTCCCCGCTGCTCGCCAGTTCCCGCAACAACCGCCGCATGATCTTTCCACTGCGCGTTTTGGGAAGCATGTCCGTGAAACGGATGTCATCGGGCTTGGCCAAAGAACCGATCTCCTTTGCGACCCACCTCTTCAATTCTTCTTTCAGTTCCGGGCTCGGCGTGACACCGTGCTCAAGCGAGACAAACGCCGAAATCGCCTGCCCCTTGATGTCGTCCGGACGACCGACCACCGCCGCCTCCGCCACTTTGTCATGGGCCACCAATGCCGATTCAACTTCCATAGTGCTCAGACGATGTCCTGAGACGTTGAGGACATCGTCTACACGCCCCATGATCCAGTAATACCCGTCCTTATCTTTGCGCGCGCCGTCGCCGGTGAAGTAAGCGCCGGGAATCTGCGACCAGTAGTTCTGCACGTAACGCTCGGGATCGCCGTAGATCGTCCGCAACATGGCGGGCCACGGCTGGCGGATTACCAGGTATCCTCCCGATCCCAACGGCACCGGCTTGCCATCCATGTTCACGATTTCAGGTGAGACGCCAAAAAACGGCCGCGTGGCCGAACCGGGCTTGGTGGCAACTGCACCCGGAATCGGCGAGATCATGATCGCGCCCGTTTCCGTCTGCCACCAGGTATCAACGATCGGGCACCGCTCGCGGCCGATCACCTCCCGATACCACATCCACGCTTCGGGATTAATCGGCTCGCCCACAGTGCCCAGCAGCCGCAAGCTGTCGAGACGATGCTTCCTCGGCCACTGCTCTCCCCACTTGATGAAGGTGCGAATGGCGGTAGGCGCTGTGTAGAAGATGTTCACATCGTGGCGGTCGATGATGCTCCAAAAGCGATCCGGCTCAGGAAAATTAGGCGCGCCTTCATACATAAGGCTGGTCGCGCCGCACTGCAACGGTCCGTACACGATATAACTGTGTCCGGTTACCCACCCGATGTCCGCCGTACACCAGTACGTGTCTTCTTCTTTCAGGTCGAAGACGTACTTCATCGTCAGATAAGTTCCGACGGAATACCCCCCGGTCGTATGTACTACACCCTTGGGCTTGCCCGTGGTTCCCGACGTGTAAAGGATGTACAGCGGGTGCTCGGCGTCGAGCGGCTCAGCAGGACACTGATCGGAAGCCGATGCCATCAACTCGTGCCACCAATGATCGCGGCCGGCCTGCAACTGGATCGGAGAGCCTGTGCGCTTGTAAACGACCACGTGCTTCACCGATGGACATGACTTCAGAGCTTCTTCGACCGCCGGGAATAACTTGACTTCCGCACCCCTCCGATACGAGCCGTCCTGCGTGATCACTGCCGTCGCCTGCGAATCGTGAATGCGATCGACCAGCGCGTTGGAAGAAAATCCGCCAAACACAACCGAATGGGGCGCGCCGATCCGGGCACAGGCCAGCATGGCAATCGGCAACTCCGGCGTCATGCCCATATAGATCGCGACCCGATCGCCTTTCTTGATGCCGAGCGACTTCATCACATTCGCGAACTTTTGTACTTCCTTCCAAAGCTGCTGATAGGTGTAGGTACGAACTTCGCCGGGTTCGCTTTCCCAGATGAGGGCCGCCTTGTTCTTGCGTGCTGTTTGCACGTGCCGGTCCAGGCAGTTGTAGGAAAGATTGATCTGTCCTCCCACGAACCACTTGGCCCATGGTGTCTTCCATTCCAGAACCCTGTCCCACTTTTTGAACCAGTGCAATTCCTCTGCGGCGCGTCCCCAGAACTTCTCAGGCTCCTCCACCGACTCCTTGTACAACGCTTCGTACTGCGCCAGACTCTTCAGGTGTGCCCTTTGGGCAAACTCAGGAGGACACTCGAACTTGCGCTGCTCATCAAGAATGGAATCAATGTTGGTTTGATTGCTCACTTCAGCCATGATCGCCCCTAGGATGATGTCGTACCCCGGCGTGCAGCCAGAGGAGTGAAAGCGATTCTACTGTGTGGGAATAGTCAATGTCTTCCGGCCGCCAGGGGCAGGCGCGCTCATTCGCCTAACTCTAGGAAATAAACTCTCCCGCCGACCCACGCTGCAGCAGGTAAGCCCCCGGCCCCTGCTGTCCCCGAATCGACCGGCAGAACTCTGCCACATAGAATCCCGTTCGGATCGCTTCCGTGAACGCCCACCGCGTCGCCGCACGCCATTCCCGAGCCAATCCCATGTCCGTGCGTTCAACGTCCAAAATCTCTCCAGGAATCTCGATGCTCACCCGCTGTCGGGCCAGCGATTCCGCCAAGTCGGCGCGCGCCGGTCGGCCGTCGCCATTGAAGCTCACGAGCGGGGCCAAGTGTCTCAGCGCATCGAGCGTTTCCGCTCGCGTGTCCTTGCCCGCTATCCGATCGCTTGCCCGGCGTGAGTCCAGTAACCAGCGTACCCAGAGCCGATCGGTCCCATTTCGGTGCAGCACGCTGGAAGTTTCCGGCCCGTAGAAATCAACCTTATAGGTATCGGAAACAATTCCCAGCTTTGCGAAATTAAAGTGCGCATTCCGGCTTTGCAACGGATCGTACGTCCACGTCATCTCGCGGATGCCTAACCCCAGCGCCCGCTCCCGCTGCGCATGCTTCAATTTCAACCCGAGATCGTGCTGACGATAACGTCCAAGCACGGCCAGCATGTGCGAGTGAATCGTCATCTGACCGTGTTCCCGGCCAAAGATCCCGAACGCGAATCCGACCAACTTGTCGCCATCAAATGCTCCAACGAAAATGCTACCCGCCGCCCTGCAGGCAATCGCCAGCGTCATTGGGAGGCTATCGTCATCCGCCATTCCCCATACTTCTTTTTCCACCGCTTTCACCTGACAGAGATCGTCAAAGCTCTCCAGGTCGCGGATGACAATAGATTGCGGTGAACTGCGCACATTCATCTTCGGCCCTTCGGCGTCGCAGGCTGGGGCTCGTACCAGCGCCCAGCCGCCGCTTCCTCGAGGTCGATTTGCCGCAAACGATCCAGCGACCGCTTGGATTGCACGTGCGCGTACGCCACTAGCAGTGCATCCAGCGCCGCCAGCGGAGCCACATACGAACCGTTGAAGCTGGGGTTGGTCACCGATACTACCCAATGATCGTGGCAGACGCGCGCGATGGGTGACTCTCCAGCATCCGTGATCCCGAACGTCCAGGCGCCCAGTTCTTTAGCGGTGCGCGCGGCCTCGACCGAATCGCGCAGGCACCGCCCAAAGCTGATGGCGATCAGAACGTCGTGCGCTCCCAACGCCCGCACCCGGTGATGCAGGTTTCCGGAACTCCCCACCGGCGCCTCCGCCCGCGCCCCTAGCCATGACAAGCCGTATGCCAGGAACCAAGCCAACGAATAAGCCAAATCCACACCCACGACTACAATCTGTCGCGCCTTATCCAGCCGTCGCGCCAGTTCCACTACACGCGCGGATGGCACGCTCTCGCGCAACGCTTCGATGTTCGCGCGATCCATTTCCAGGCTGTGCCGCACGTGACCGTCGACCGTGCGGCGCTCCCTGGTTGCCGATTTCATCATGCGATAGGGAGTTATCCGAGCCACAAAATGCGATCTCAGGTCCGACGCAAACTCGGCAAACTGGCCGTACCCGAGCACCTGGATAGTCCGCACGATCGTGGCGGCGTCCACATCGTAGCGTTTCGCCATTTTGCGGGAGGACAGATAATACGTGTCTGCGGCATTCTCCAGAATGGAAAGGAGCAATCGTTTCCTCCGCGAACTCAGCTTTCCGTCCGCCTCGTGTATCCGCTGCTCCAGCGGCGTCGCCCACTTCGGTTCTCCACTCATCC
>WNGI01006031.1_pt1 | contig 10979 bp, 6 predicted proteins | sample 5400621 | NCBI WGS metagenome assembly WNGI01 (sample SAMN13153374, study PRJNA577476) | soil metagenome | isolation source: 20 cm soil or saprolite under Garry oak tree replicate 1 | place: USA:California | collected 2016-06-15 | reverse complement strand
ACACCTTCGCGAGCAGCTGGTCGAGCGGCTTCGCCCGTGTGGCCACGATCGGGTACGTCATCGCGGCGCGGAAATGGGGAGCCGCGGGGTCGGTGCCCAGGACGAACGCGACCGTCGGGACCGGCTCCAGGGAGGCGAGTTTGGCGACGATCGGGCGGACGTCGCGAGACCCGAGGGCGAGATCGATCAGCGCGATGTCTGGCCGGACCATGTCGAGTAGATCGTCGACCTGGTGGGCATCCCACGCCATCGACACCGATAACCCGCCTCGCCCGAGTGCCTCGCGGAGCGCGGCGAAGAAATCCACGTCGGTACCGACGATGAGGATCCGGGCGCCGCGCGACGCGTGAGCCCCGAGGGCGCGCTGGATGGCGTCGGCGTCGAGCGGGCGTGCGATCGCCTCGACGGCGCCGAGGGACACGGCGTGCTCCGTTGCGGCGAGGCACCCCCGGACCCGCGTGGTCGATCCAGCGGCGCGGAGCGCGGCGAGCGCCTCGAGTGCTCCCGGCGCAGCAAGGTTGGCGACGAGACACCGGGGCGCCAGCTCCGTGATCCGGACTGCGGCGCCGGCGTCGGGGGAAACGACCGTGACGCTCTCGCCGCCAGGGCCGGCGGAAGGCCAGGCGGCTCCGGTGTCCAGCACGGCGACGACGCCCTCTCGTGGTGGAACGTTCGGCACCCGTGTCGCTTGCTTGACGTCGGGCGGCGGCGTCTCCGGGACGGGATCGGACGCTGGTGGCTCTGGGGCCGTCACGGATGTCGTCCGCTCCGTGACGCGCCGGCGCTCCTCCGCCTCGACTGCCGACTCGAGCCGCCGGATCAGGCGCTCGACCTCGGCGGCATGCTCGGCAGCGGCCGCCTCGAGCGCCGCCTCCAAACGGGCCTGCTCCGACGCGAGCTGCGCGGTCAGGCGTTCAACCTCGGCGGTAGACGTCTCGAGCGCCGTTTCGAGGCGGGCTCGTTCCGACGCGAAGCCCTCGGTCAGATGCTCGACCTCGGCGGCACGCTCGGCAGCGGCCGTCTCGAGCGCCGCCTCGAAACGAGCCTGCTCCGATGCGACCTGCGTGGTGAGGCGCTCGACCTCGGCAGCGGCCGCCTGGAGCTCCGCTTGGAAACGGGCCTGCTCCGGCCCGAAGCGCTCGGTCATACGCTGGACCTCAGCGGCCCGCTCGGCAGCAGCGGCCTCGAGCGCCGTCTCGAGGCGGGCCCGTTCCGACGCGAAACCCTCGGTCAGGCGCTGGACCTCGACGGCATGCTCGGCGGCGGCGGTCTCGGCTGCGCGAAGGCGGGAGTGCTCCGAGGCGAGACCCTCGGTCAGGCGCTGGACCTCGGCGGTATGCTCGGCGGCGGCGGTGTCGAGCGCCGCCTGGAGGCGGGCCTGCTCCGACGCGAGGCGCTCGGTCAAGCGCCGGACCTCCGCGGCCTGCTCGACCGCCCGCGTTTCGAGCGTCGCCTGGACCCGTGCGTGCTCCGCTCGCTCGGCTGCGGCGGCTTCCACGGCGGTGGCGAGCCGGGACCGTTCGCGCTCCGTCGCAGCCAGCGATGCGATCAGGAGCTGGACCCGATCGGCGTCAGCCCCCTCGGGTTTGCCGGGAGCGGGTGAAGGCGCGGCCGCCGGCGCGGGCGCGGCCGCCCGCGGGGACGTCTGCTCGCCACCGCGTCGTCGCGTGGCCTGGATCATCTTGACGAGCACGCCGAGTGGGGCCTCGAGGGCGTGGATGTCGCGCTCGCCGAACGACCGCGGGGCGACAGCGACGAGGATCAGGCTGCCGACCGGACTGGGGCCGGAATGGAGCGGGATGCAGACGATCGCGCGCATCGAGCCGGGCGGCTCGACGAGCGGCGGCACGTAGCGGTTCTTCGCGGCGCTATCGATCAGGTACGCACGCCGGTTGACGAGTCCGTGGAGCGGGATGTCCCAGCCCGTCGCGGCACCGCGGCGGACGGCACGGAGCTGCCGGCACCCCTCGTCCGACAGCCCCACCTCGGCGGCGAGGCGCAGGAGATCCTGGCGGGAATCGAAGAAGCAGAGCGCGCCCGCCGCGGCGCCACTCTCCGTCACGATCGCGCGCAGCGCCGGCTCGAGCATGTCCTCCGGCGCCACGCTTGCTGCGATCTCGCTGAGTCGCTGAGCAAGGCATCCGCCCTCGGGGGAGACTCCCAGCTCCACAGCCACCGACACGGCGCCCGCCGTCGCCATCCACCTGATAGTGCAACGCGTATGCCCGTCCTCCGTCCACGTGGATGACCACGGCGCAGAAGCGACCGCCGACAAAAACCCGCACGCGAAAGTATGGACGTGGCGGCGCCAGGCAGATGCCGGGATGCCGGGACGACGTGCGGGACGCTCACGCGCACCACGCGGCGCCCGCCAGGCTGAGGCGCGCGCTCATCGCCCCGCAATCCGCTCCCAGACTTCGAGCGTCGTCATGTTCTTCGCGAGCTCCGCGTGGGCGGCTTCGGACCCCGCGGCGTCCGCCGTCAGATCGACGATCCGGTACGAACCGTCCCTGCGCACGCTGACGGCGGCGAACTGACGGTAGGACGCATGCACCATCGTCATCACGTCGTGTTCGAAGTCTCCGAGCGCGCGCGGCGCGGCGACGAACGAGGCGGCGACGTGGACGATCACCACGAAGCGAGGCGGCTGCCGGAGCTCCTCGGTGACTTCGCGCTGCCGAGCGGGCGCATCGCTACCGCCAGTGAAGAGCGGATAGAGAAAGACGTAGCGGCTGGCGCTCCGACGCCCGGCGTAGAAGAGAATCTGCGGCTCGGATCCGAAGATGAAGATCCGGTCGTCCGGCGTCGAGCGGTCACGCAGCAAGCGCGCCAGTGCCACCGACTCCGGAAACGGATTGAACCCGTACATTTGCCGGCAGGCCGCATCGGGTGACGGCGCGAGATAATAGGTGCGGTGCGCGACCAACGGCCAGCTGACGGCCGCTCCCATCAGAAGAGCCGCGACGGCCCCGGGTCTGCGTCGCGCGACGAGGCGGCCGAGCACCGCGAACCCGTGGGCCGCGAGCAACGCCGTCGGCGGCATGAGCAGGATGAAGTAATGCGGGCGGAAATAGCCGCCGACGCTGACCCCGACGAACGCGGCCATCCACCACCAGACGCACGGGAGGGCGCCTCGCCGGCTCGCGAGAGCGCCCGCCGACGCGATCCAGAGCGGCCATTGCGACGGCCCGAGATCCTGCAGGCGCCGCCAGAGCTTCTCACCGTATGATCGGAGCGAGACCCGACTGCTGTACGCGACGTTGTAGCCGACCACCCCGTCGTAGAAGGCGCTCCATCCACCGCGCCATGCGAAATAGAGCGCGGTCGGTGCGAGGATGAGCGCGACGCCCGCAATCGAGGCGCTCAGGAGTACGAGGGCGTGACGGCGCCGCGAGCGCCACCAGGACATGGGCCCCCACGCGGCAGCACACGCCACGACCGGGAGGGCGACCTGCTTGAAGCAGAGCGCGAGCCCGCCAGAGACCCCGACGAGGAGCGCGTCGCGCATCCGCGCGGACTCGGCGGCGCGGAGTGCGAAGTACACGGCCGCACTGAGCGGCAGGATCGCGAACACCTCGGTGTTGGCGGCCTGGCCCTGGACGCTCCGATCCATGACCAACACGACGGTGGCCAGGGAAGCCATCCACCCCACCGCGGGCGAGAAGAGGCGTCGCCCGATGAGGTACACGAACCCGAGCGTGCCGAGCAGCGACACGTGTGCGAGCCAATGGATGGCCTCGATCGACGTGCCGCCGAGCGCGAACAGGGCGGCGTACACGAGGAACGTGCCCGGCGGCTTCTGATCGAAGGCGTCCCGGTACGGGAGCTCGCCCGCCAGCCAGTGCTGCGCCACGTATGCGTACGACCCCTCGTCACGCTCGAGGGGAATCGACACGAGCGCGGCGCGCACGACCAGCGAGAACGCGGCGACGAGAGCGAGTGGCAGCGCGCGACGCCACGCGGGCACCGCGGTCGACACCGGGCGCTCCGCCGGGGCGGTCCACGGGCAGGTCACCCGCCATGCATTGGCACTTTCCGGCGCGGGCGTTAAGGACGCCCGCCGCGCATCAGGTGACGCGAGTCCTACACTTCGCGTAGCCCCATGGCGATCGGCGCGCGCACGGCGCGGATCGCCGGGAAGATGCCCCCGCAGATGCCCATCGCGAGGGCGTAGGCAACGCCGCCCACCAGCAGGCGCGGCGTCACCGCCAGCTGGAACGCGACCTGGCTGAACGTCTGGAAGTTCATGGTCGCGGTCTGGTAGCCGTTGGCCACCAGGTAGGCGACGCCGCCCCCGATGGATCCGCCGAGCAGCGCGAGGAGCAGGGACTCGGCCATCACCGAGACGAGCACCGGACCCGCCTGGAAGCCGAGCGCGCGGAGCGTCGCGATCTCCCGGCCCCGCGCCGCGACCGCCGAGTACATGGTGTTGAGCGCGCCGAACGTCGCGCCGACCGCCATCAGCAGGGCGACGACGTTGCCGAGCGTCCGCACCAGCGTGCGCAGCACCTGCGACTGCGCTTCGTAGTACTCGTCCTCGCGCTTCACCTCGACGTCGAGCCGCGGATCCGACGTGAGCGCGTCCTTGAAGCGCTGGAACGCGTCGGGCGATTCGAGCCGCGCGTAGACCGACTGGAATCCCGTGCGCCGGTAGGCGGGCTGCGCCACGCGGGCATCGGTCCAGATCTCCGACTCGTACACGGAATCGCCGGCGCTGAAGAGACCGACGACCTCCCACACGTTGTCGCCCCAGCGGAGGTGGTTGCCGACGTCGAGGCCGGCGAACTCGCGGGCCGCGGCGCGCCCGGCGATGACCTCGTTCTGCCCCTCACGGAAGGGCCTTCCCTCGACGATCTTGACCGCCTTCCGGACGGCGAAGGCGGCGGGCTCCACGCCGCGCAACGGGACGTTCGCGTCCGTGCCGGTCGCCCGCTTCGGGACGTCGACGATGACGAAGAGCTCGGCCGATGCGACGGGACCATCCGATCCACGCATCACGCCCGGTGCGTCCTTGATGATCCGCGTGTGCTCGAGATCGAGGCCGCTCGACATCTCCGTGTCGCTGCCGGCCCGGAGCACGAGCGCGGTGTCGGGCGAGACGCCGCGCGCCATCACCCGCTGGAAGCCCTCGGCGATCGACAGCACCGCGACGAACACGGCCACGACCCCCGCGAAGCCGACGACCGCGACGCTCGAGGAACCGAGGCGTTGGCCGAGGCTCATCACGTTGACGCTGGAGATGGCCACGGTCTGCGCGAGCCACCGCATCGTCAGCGCTTCCGCAGCGCCTCGACGATCGACAGGCGTTGGGCGAGGTATGCCGGAACCCCGCCGCTCGCGAGCCCGAGGAGCACGGCGAGGCCGAGGCCGAGCGCGAGCGAGCGCCCCGGGACGTAGAAGATCGGCAGGAAGGTCTCGACCGCCTTGGCCAACGCCGGGACGGCGAGCGTGACGAGGGCCAGGCCGACCACCCCCGCGGAGCAGGCGAGCAGCACCGCCTCGCCGAGCACGAGCGCCATCACGGTCAGGTCCGTGAATCCGACGGTCTTGAGGACACCGAGCTCGCTCGTCCGCTCGCGCACCGCCTGCGCCATCGTGTTGCCCGCGATCAGCAGGATGACGAAGAAGACGATCGCGGCGATGGCGGTGAGGATGGCGCCGGTGTCGCCGATCTGGTTGGCGAAGGACTGCATGAACGCCTTCTCGGTCGCGGTCTTGGTCTCGGCGGGCGAGTTGGCGAACTGCCGGTCGATCGCGTGCGCGACCTCGTCCGCGTGGGCCGGATCCTCGACCTCGACCGCATACCAGCCGACCGTCCCCGGGTCGCCGGTCCGCTCCATCAGATATTTGTAGTGAAAGAAGAGCTGCGTCTCGTCGATGTCCGGTGTGGCGCCCCGGTAGATGCCGACGACCTCGAACTCGAAGGTATCGGGCTTGCCGTCCTTCGGCCGGAAGAACGTGGGCTGGATCGGAATTCGATCGCCGAGCTTCCAGCCGAAACGCGCCGCGAGCTTCCGCCCGATGAGCGCGCCGGTCCTGGTGTTCACCCACCGCTCGCGATCGTCGCCGTCGACGACGAACTCGGGGTAGATGCGCAGGATCCCCTCGGGGTCGACCGCCATGTTCGCGAAGAAGTTCTTCGGGTCCTGATAGACGCCGCCGAACCAGGTCATGTGCGTCACGAACCGGACCCCCGCCGTGCCCTGGATCTGCGCCAGGTAACGGAACGGGAGCGGCTGGATCATCGACATCTTGTGGACCGTCAGCAGGCGCCTCTGGCCGGCGAGCTCGATCCCGACGCCGAAGCCGGTCCGGATCGCCATGAGGAGGCCGAAGAGGAAGAAGGCGACGGTGATCGAGAGGAAGGTGAAGGTGGTGCGGATCTTCCGGCGCATGAGGTTCCGCCAGAGGAGGGGAAGGTACTTCATGCCGCCTGCGCCTCGACGAGCATGCCCTTGTCCATGTGGAGGACGCGCCCTGCGCGCTCGGCCGCGAGCGGATCGTGGGTGACCATGATCACCGTCTTCTCGTAGCGCCGGTTTAGCTCGGCGATCAGGTCGAGGATCTCACCCGCCGTCTGCCGATCGAGGTCGCCCGTCGGCTCGTCGCAGAGGAGGAGCGTCGGATCGTTGACGATCGCACGCGCGATGCCGACGCGCTGCTCCTGGCCACCGGAGAGCTGCATCGGGTAGTGGCCGGCCCGATCGGCAAGCCCGACCAGCTCGAGCGCCGCGGCGACGTGCTTCTGGCGCTCGGCGCGCGAGAGTCCGGTCAGGAGGAGCGGCAGCTCGATGTTCCGGGCGGCGGTGAGCACCGGCAGCAGGTTGTAGAACTGAAAGACGAAGCCGACGTGCCGTGCGCGCCAGTGCGCCAGCTCGCGGGGCGACGCGCGCGTCAGGTCACGGCCGGCGACGGCCACGCGCCCCGAGGTCGGCTTGTCGAGGCCGCCGATCAGGTTCAGCAGCGTCGTTTTGCCGGAGCCGGAGGGGCCCATGAGTGCCAGGAACTCGCCGCGCCCGACCTCGAGCTCGAGCCCCTTGAGCACGTCGACGCGCTCGGCGCCGCGCGTGTACACCTTGTGGACGTCGCTCACCTGCACCAACGTGTCGCTCATCCGCTTCCTCGCGTGCTACCGCCGCCGGACGCGGCTCCCGTCGGCGAGATCGGCCGGCGGGTCGAGCACGACGGTGTCGCCGGCGTGGACGCCGGAGGTCACCTCGACGCTTCCCGCGGTGCTGCCACCGACCGCGACCGCCCGGCGCTCGACCCGATCGCCGTGCAGCACGAAGACGATGCCGCCGTCCTTCTCCCGGCGCAGCGCCCGCTCGGGCACGAGCAGCCTCGGCCGCGCGGCGACGTCGGCTCCCGGCTCGGCCTGGAAGGCCACCTTCACGCCCATGTCCGGCAGGATGCGCGGATCGCCGAGCTCATTGAAGGCGATCCGCACCTTCACGGTGGCCTTCTGCCGGTCGGCTGCCGGCACGGTGGTGATGACATGGGCGGGAATCTTCCACTCGGGGTAGGCCTGCAGGGCGGCCAGCACGGGCTGATCGCGCCGCACCCGCTGGATGAACGCCTCGTTCACGTCCACCTCGATCTCGAGCGAGGTCATGTCGACGATCGTGCCGATCCCGGTGCGCGTGAAGCCGCCGCCGGCGGAGACCGGCGACACGATCTCGCCCGGCTGTGCATTCTTCGACGTCGCCACCCCGTCGAACGGCGCACGGATCAACGTGTCCTCGACGTCCTGACGTCGCAGGGCGACCTCGCGCTCCGCCACGGTCACGTCGTCGCGCGTGGCCGCCAGCCGCGCGGCGAAGGAATCCCGCGACGCCTGCGCGGCGTCGAGCGATTGGCGGCTCGCGACGCCCGCCGCCGCGAGATCTCGGGCACGGCCGAGATCCAGCTCCGCTTCCCGCAGCCGCACCTGGATCTCGTTGAGCGTGCTCTCGGCCGCGGTCACCCGCGCCTCCGCGAGCGCCAGGGCGTGGCGGACGTTGGCGTCGTCGAGGCGGGCGAGTATCTGCCCTTCCTTGACGGCCATGCCTTCTTCGACGGTGACCTCGACGAGGCGGCCCGTCACCTTGGAGGCGACCGTCGCCTGCCGACGCGCGACGACGTAGCCGGACGCGTCGAGCACCGATGGCGCGGATCCGCCGGCCCGCGCCTCGGCGACGGTGGCCGTCTCGACGACAATCGCGTGGCCGGCGAGAAACCACCAGGCGGCGATCGCCACGAGGAGCACCGACAGGCCGAGCAGCAGGAGCCGCCGCGGCCAGGGACTCGCGCCGGGAGTCTCGGATCGGTCGATGCGAAGCTCGTCGAGGCGGCGGCGCTCGGCCATTGTTTGGCTGGCGGCTCGACGGGCTCGCGTGGAACGTCAGGCCGCCCGATGCAGCGGCTCGAGGCGCACCGGCACGCCGTTCAGGATCGACTGGCCGATGATCGGCTCGACGACCGAGTCGTCGACCCAGTCGTTGACCGAGACGCCGGCGTGCTCGCCGGCGACCTTCTGCCACGGCGCGCTGTCCGCATGGCCCCAGCCGTGCGGCAGGCTCACCACCCCGGGCCGCATGTCGTCGGTGACCGCCACCCGCACCTCGCCGCGATGCACGCGGCTCTCGAGGATCGCGAGCTCGCCGTCGCGCACCTGGTAGCGCGCGGCGTCGTCGGGATGCACGTAGAGCACGCAGCGCTCGCGGCCCGACACCAGCGACGGCAAGTTGTGCATCCAGGAGTTGTTGCTCCGCAGCTCGCGGCGACCGATCAGGACGAGGCCGTTTTCCCCGGCCTTCGCCTCGATGTCGCGCTCGAGCGTTGCGATCGCCTCCAGCATGCGAGGCGACGCCAGTTGGATGCGCTTGTCCCGGTGAAACAGGCGCTCCTCTACCCCGGGTCGGAGCGCACCCAGATCGATGCCGTGGGGCGCAGCCTTCAGCTTCTCGAGACTGAGACCGTCCGACCACGGGAGGAAGCGATCCCCGTAGGGCCCGAGCCGCAGGATCAGGTTCAGGAACCCCGTCGGCGTCCAGCGCACGCCGAAGGGACGGAGCCAGCGGAGCGGCCGGTCGATCCACGGCTCGCCGAGCGGGCCGCCGCCCAGGCGCTCCGTCAGCTCGAGCATGATCTCCCAGTCGGCGAGCTCGCCTTCGTCTCGTTGGACGACCGGGGGCGACCAGCGCGCGATGTTCCGCACGGCAACCGCGTTGAACAGCAGATCGATGTGGTCCTCGGCCAGATTCCAGCAGGGCGGCAGGATCACGTCGGCGTGGCGCGTCGTCTCGTTGATGTAGATGTCGATCGACACCATGAACTCGACCTTCTCGAACGCCGCGCCGATCCGCTTCCCGTTGGGTGCAGAGAGGACGGGGTTGCCGGCCAGCGTGACCATGGCGCGGATCTGGCCCGGGCCCGGGGTCTCGATCTCGTCCGCCAGCACGGTCGACGGGAGATCGCCGAGCGTCTCCGGCAACCCGCGCACCCGGCTCTGCCAGCGGTGATGGCCGTCGAGGCCGCTCATGCGCGCGATCCGGCCGATGTCGAACGCGGGCGTCGTGAACATCGGTCCGCCTTCTCGACCGAGCCGTCCGGCGGCGATGTTCAGCAGGTCGGTGGCGTACGTCGACGCCGTCGGGTAGCGGCCGACGCAGACGCCGACGCGCGAGTAGCACACGGCCGAGCGCGCGTCGGCGAACTCGAGCGCCAGGCGCTCGATGGTCTCGGCCGTCACGCCGGTGAACGCGGCAACGCGCGCCGGCGTGAACGCGGCCAGGCGCCGCTCGACCTCGGACCATCCGCTGGTCCTCGTCTCCAGGAACCGCCGGTCGACGCGGCCGCGCTCGACCAGGACGCGAACCATCGCCAGCAGAAACGCCGCATCGCCGCCCGGCCGGATCGCGACGTGCTCGTCCGCCTCCTTCGCGGTCTCCGTGCGGCGCGGGTCGACCACCACGACCTTGCCGCCGCGCTCGCGCACCGCGCGCAGGCGACGGCGCATGTCGGGCGCGGTCATGACGCTCCCGTTCGAGATCATCGGGTTGCCGCCGAGGCAGAGGAAGTAGTCGGTGCGATCGATGTCGGGGATCGGAATCGAGATCGACGAGCCGTAGAGCTCGTAGGACGTCACGAGACGCGGGTTAGCGTCCTGCGAGCCCGCGCTGAAGCGGTTGCGGGTGCCGAGCGCCTTCGTGAACGAGCTGAGCATCAGGAGCGCCCCGTGGTTGTTGCCCGTCGGGTTGCCCCAGTAGAAGCCGATCGCGTTGCTCCCGTGTTGCGCGCGGATCTCGCCGAGACGGCCGGCCACCAGGTCCAACGCCTCGTCCCAGGAGATCTCCTCGAAGTCGCCGGCCGCGTTGCGACGCACCGGCCGGCGGAGGCGGTCCGGGTCGTGGTGGACGTCGGCGATGGCGATGCCTTTCGGGCAGACGTAGCCCTTGGAGAAGACGTCGTCGTCGTCGCCGCGCACCGAGACGATGCGGTTGTCCTCGACCTCGAACTTGAGCCCGCAGGTCGCCTCGCAGAGCGAGCAGGTGTGAAAGACCGTATGCGCCATCGTCTCAGCCTCCCGTCCCGGTCACGCCAGGGCGAACCGGAAGGATCCGCCCTTTCTCGAGATCCTGCCCGCCGACGGCGTGGCGAAGTGCGTGCCGAACACCAGTGTCTCCGAGTCGGCATAGCGTTCGCAGAACGCGCGTCGCGTTTTCTTGGCCATCGCCCCGTCGTTGTCGAAGCGGTTGTCCCATTCCGGATACCCGCACTGAATCGGGTGGTGCATGAGGTCGCCGGAGATGACGGCGTCCTCGCCCTGCGACGAGATCCGAACCGTGAAGTGGCCCGGCGTGTGCCCCGGCGCGGACTCGAGCCAGATCTCGTCGGTAATCCGGTGCCGGTCGTCGACGAGCTCCGCCCGCCCTTCGGCGATCACGGGACGGACGGAATCGTCGACCGGATCCTTCAGGAACGAATCCTCCGCGCGGGAG
>WNGI01006029.1_pt1 | contig 10979 bp, 14 predicted proteins | sample 5400621 | NCBI WGS metagenome assembly WNGI01 (sample SAMN13153374, study PRJNA577476) | soil metagenome | isolation source: 20 cm soil or saprolite under Garry oak tree replicate 1 | place: USA:California | collected 2016-06-15 | reverse complement strand
AAAATTCAGGCCTTTGCCTAATCGTAAAAACATCGTTATCAGCCGTAGCAATGACTATGATCTGTAAGGTTCGTTCTCTTCCTTTTCCGTCCATTAATTGTGCGCGCAGGGGTGTATCCGAAGGCGCCATGGCGCATCTCGCGGCTGATCTAACCTCGGCATTCGCGCACGTTCAAAACACGGAACACCAGATTCACCGAACGTTCGTCATTGGCGGAGCAACTCTTTACACCGACACGCTTGCCTTTCCATCCACCGCACCCGTATTCGTCGACCGCATCTTACTCACGCGCATTCACGAGCCTGACTTTGAATGCGACGTGTTCATGCCAGATTTCACTCAGACAGACGCAGAGTGGCACAAGGCCACACATGAACAGCTCAAATCGTGGGTGGGATTCGACGTTCCGGAGGGAATTCAGGAAGAAAATGAGGTAAAATACGAATTCCAAATGTGGACTCGCGATGCGTAGAGTACATCCACTACATTTAGCCTTGTCGCTGAGTACCTATCAGCAAACGGGCATGGATATCAGAAACACAACACACCTGTTTGTGCTTTGGATTTCTAGAACACACGACGTAAACGCGGCCTTTCCGCCTGACAATACTGCATCCATCGCACATGAGTTTGACGGAGGAGCGAACTTTCATGCCCCGCGATAAACCCGGGGCTCGTACGGGAGCCGGGCAGATGTGGTGAGGTTGGTGTGCATGGGGTACTGCAGCGACGCGGAGTCGCGCCAGAAGAGGTCTGCTCGATATCAGGAGCGCACGAAGCATTTTACGAGGTGACGGTTTTTGGCACCAGGCGTCACGTGCGCCGCTGGCACTCGAGTCCCAGTATTAAGCCGAACAGCAAGACTCCCGCCAGTGCCGCATAGAATTAGATGCCTACTGGGCAAGACTCTTACCATGCGCCTCGCTTAGGTGGAACACTCGCCGTTGTCGTATTTGCCCTCACACTCATCGCGTTCGTTGTCGAAAGCCAGCTTACCCAGGTATGGTAATTCACTGCTCCACTGTTTCACCAGCCTTACACATACTCTCGGCAGTATGTCCAGACAACGTTGGGATATAGACAACCATTTTTTATCTTGTGCGTGTCTTTCTTTTCCACCTGGCAACCAGCTAATGTCCTACCCAGCTACCTCGTGCATTCATCATTTATTGTGATATTTCCACTGCATATTTTATACCTCACGTCAAGATCAGGATACACTAGATCCGCCCTATTGAAAGGCCTATCCCTTGCTATAACCGAACATCTTTCTTCATCCGAAACATCCACATCATTTCCATACTTTCCCTTCGCCCGCGTATCTTTGCTTTTGTTTTTTGGACTTACATGTCCCGCGCTTCTGTGGTTTGCTGCAGTTTCACTTGCTTCGTGAGTGACTTGTTCCTGTTTCACATGGACGAGAGTCCTAATCAGCCCCTCTAGGTTAAGTGATGTCACCGGTACGCAGGCTCATGACGCTGTTCGCCTCATGCTCAACAAATTTCAGCTATCTGGAATACAAATGCCTTCTTTGCATACGTCTTCACTGTAAAATTCCTACATTTGCCTTGGGAAAGCAGGCGGTTACTCGCGGTGTTACTTGCGACGTTAGGTGTCATGGTCGTCGTCTACGGAGGAACCTCCCAAGCAGGGTCATCAGAATCGCAACGTATCGCCAATCAGGCCAAGATCAGCACAAAGCCTTCAGCCCCTTTGGTCGGTGATCTGCTAACCTTGGGTGCGTCGGTCGGATACGGACTATACCAAGTCCTGTACAAGAAATATGCCGCTCTGCCCTCGGATCCGGAGCTAGTTTCTGAAGAGAATTATCATCCAATTCGGGATGATTATACAGAGATAAGCTCCAGAGAAGCTAGCCTGGCTGAAAGTGTCAAGGCAGATATAGTCTATCCACCACCTTTCGGTCTTCATCCCAACCTGTTGGTTTCTTTCGTCGGGCTTCTCACGGTTACTATCCTTTGGATTCCTTTACCCCTATTGCATTACTCTGGAATCGAGAGGTTCGAATTGCCTGGCAACTTGATGACGTCCGTTGCTATCGCCGGGATTGCGGCGAGCGGAATCGTTTTTAACGCGGGATTTCTGGCAAGTGCTAGATGACTGCATCAGAAGTCCTTCTAGCTAACCTTGCTCTTTTATAAGGTCTTACTAGGAATATGGGGGCCCATAGTCACATCTGTGGGCAATCTACTGACGATCGTCTTGGTCACTATATCTGATGTGAGTGCGACCAGCCATTGCCGACCCTGTTTACGAAACGATGCAGATCCTCCTTGGCGCTGGCATTGAGAACTTTACGATATGGAGTTTCATGGGGTGTAGTGTGATTACAGCAGCGTTCGGTGTTTTGGTTTACGATATGTACAAAAAGGGCTACGACATAGTTTAGTCTGTACTACATATTACACAGAATTTAATAGCCATCCAAATATCCAAAGAGACTCCCGTGATTTTCCTCGTTGTCTGGAGATGGAATTGGTATTGACGACTGGTAGCGCCCTACCACGGATCGTCTAATGATACCCTCCCAGCTCCTGAACCATTCACCTTCTCTGACGCCCACCATCTTACTCGGCTGCTCGCTCGAATAGGAAGGCAGCTCATCTCCTATTGGCATAACCCGCTTGAGCCCATACGCCCCTCCACAAACCTCCCATCGGCCTCCACCGTGGAAACGTTTGTATAGCCAGATGAAAGGGTATATGAGGAGAATTATGAGTAAAATCTTGAGCCATATATTAGAGAGCATTCGTGAGAGCCTGCCGTGAGGCCGTATATAGACCTTAGAATTCTTAATATTAAAAGACACTTCAATGTCGCCATTGTAAGGCGTCGAAGAGATCGTAGTACGGATAGCTTGTTCAAGCTGCCCAATATTCCAGCCATACAGAGCCTGCGCGAATGTCATGAAGCGATGAAACTCATCTAGAGGAGACACACCTTTTCATACATAAATTCTTTTAATTGTTTTGGACTTGCACAGTATTCATCGGCCCACTGCCTGAGCGTTTTGGACGACTTGAGCGCCACAGCTTCGTTGACTCCGAGAGACGGCGCATCATCATGGGACCTTGATATCCAAGGGGGCAGACCTTGTATGGTACGTTCTGAACGCCACGCGTTATATTCCTTTGTTTCTGCGCTCTCAGCCGGGCGCCTTATACCTGTCAATGGTTGCTCGACTTCTCGCACCATGCGGCCTCTGTATGCAGGTTCGGCGTCTGCGACCGACCAATGGACTGGTCCACATGAGTCGCTTTGAAGGCCAGTTGATGTAGGTAGGGAGGGGTAGACATCAATGAAAAAGCTAAAATCTGTCACAGTCTCGGTGTACGACTCCTGCGCCGTCTCCGTCTGGCCACCTGAAGTCTGACGGGTGACGGTGCGGTAGTGAGTCTCGGAATGAGTGCCACGACAGTGCAGCTGATAATAAGGTGCCTGGAGGGACTGGGAGAGAAGGAAGCGGTAGAGTGCTTCGCCTGAGTCTGATATCAGTAAAAGAGAATAGGAAGGGGGCAGACTTGATACCAAACCATCAGTATTTAGGTGGTCGTCGTGCGAAACGACGGTGCCGTCACTTTTAATGAAGAACTCGGCATTGTAGGGGGCATAGTCTGGAGGATTAACGGAGTCTGGAGGATTGACGGCGTCTGGAGGGCTGGAGATCTTATTCATGATGGAGGTATAAGGCAATAAATAGGAGTGGTCAGGGTATTCCGACGACTTCTTCGTCTTCCATGTCCTCCACTTCATCCGCCGCATCGTCACCCGCGGCCACGACGTACGTCGCTCTATCTTCACCTGTCCAGTCACTGACTTGCCCGGATAGCTCGGCATCCATTCCTCCCACGACCTCTCAAGCAACGGCCGAAAGCAGTTCTTCCATTACAACATCATCGCATGAAATGTCGACTTCTGCTTCCTCCACGCCGTTGACCCCTTCGACCTCCGCGTCCTCTTCGTCTCCAACATCCGACCCCTCAAACTCAAGCTTTACTTCCTCCCAAACCTCAACAACGTCATCTTCATCTTCATCAACAACGACTTCGACGACTTCGACGACCTCCTCACAGACCACCTCAACGACGACCTCAACCACTTCCTCAACCACCTCCTCAACCACCACTTCTACAACATCAACCGACCCCTCTAACTCTACTTCAACGACGACGACAACTACGACAACTACGACCCCCTCAAGTATCGTCTTCACAACAACTTCGATACATACTTTTCCCATGTACGCGTCAAGGCCCGTCATTCCCAGCAGCGCTAATTCCCTATTAGTGTCACTCTGCAAAGCACCGTCTTTATCACGACCACTAACGATAGGGGCTTCACAACCACCACTGCTCTCAGTTCCTTTACTTCCATACTAACAACAACCGCGAGTAATGGCTCCATAATTACCGTAACAGAGATACAGGTCAATCCTACCTTGAATTCTAATAACAAAGGAGAATCAGCAACTTCCGAGTAGGTGTATTCCTGTCAGCTATTTTAATCTGACCTAACATGTGCAGTTTCTTTGCAAATTCTGGCGCAGTGGCAGGAACGTTCATATTGGTAGGCCTTACTACCGCATCCATCTTGCTATGGATGATCTTCTTTGTCCGACGCCGACGCCGAAGACGCAGAATGGAGCATGATTCCGCAGTCACTGCCACTCTGACTGCGGCAGGCCTTTATAGGACGCCCCTTGATGATGATGATAACGACCAATCAAACGGGAGACATCGTTCATCGCCGGAAGTCGAAATGAACGAGCGCGGGAGCTCGAGAATAGGCATGCAGTCGCAGCCTAGTAATGGCCGCATGTCGGCTTATTTTGATGCCGCCGAGCACGACACTGGTGATCCCTTCAACCCGTACACAGAATTTGGCGTTCCGTCCGGTAATAGAGATGGCTACGTGCCAGCGCGTGCTTCCAGCCCAGAAGAGCATTATCGCGATAGGCAAGGAAGCACAAGCACGGCAGGGTTTGTCATGGGCCACTCCGCGTCCGGTAGTTACGAGCCCCTGCTTGCTTCGTATTATCGCCAGTCGGCCGCGTCGCCTCCATCACCTACCGTCCCGCTCGCACCGCTTGCTAAAAATGCAGAACAAAGTAAAGAGGAAGTGCAACCTCGCGAGAGCGAAAGGTCGTCCGCGTATGATTCGGAAGACACGGACAAGCGCTTGGATCCAAATATTCGTCAGAGACTCGAGAGCGGTGGCGATAACGCGTCCGCTCGAGAGCTTCGTGATGAAGAAGATTATTCTAGGCCGGTTCTCTTGGTACGTGATTACTCTCTAAATCCGGTGTCTAGTTGACAGGAAGATACATAATTAGGTCCGCAATCTCCCCGATGCTTCCAGTCACGAATCTTGATTTATTTCTGCACTGTCTTTCCCTCGCCAAAAAAAAGACTCTCTTGTGAGTCACTGGACAATCTGTTATACTTTATGTGCTCTATCTCTGTCTTGCATTTGGACCATACCACCACAACTATGTAGCCGCTTAACTAGTAGTAACCTACATACCTTACACCGTTTTAGCATACCACACTGACCGTACTCTTATCGTATTTGGACATTAGGTTAGACGTTTACTCATTCCACTGGGTTCTTTGATTGATATACATGCACATGGGCGTTCTTGGTTGGCATGTTTCAGCTGATGTTCCTCGTGAACGACATGACAGACAACGGGCCGCCTTATTGCAATACCACTGATCGGTGCATCAACGTTTCAATGCTCACTAGCACTAGTCACTAGTCACTGGATATTGTGCCTTGAGAGGCTGACGGGTATCTTGTTCCGCATCCCACCGTTTGTGTACGCTCGTGAGCCGAGACCTGGTGATTACCGAGGCGTAAACGTTAAACTCCAGCCGATGCTGACTCCATCAAAAGGAGCCCCCGGATACGTTTGTACCGAACCACATGTTTCCAGATGTTTCCCAGCGGGTCGTGTTAAAGTCACCGCATTCATTCCCATCGCTTCAAGTAAGCAGCCTAGCATGGGAGGCGAATGCCAAGCGACGCCTGGCTTTGGGAAAGATAGGGTTGAATGAATGGCTGATTTTACAATGTATTCGCATTATGTACTACACCTACATAAATTATCATAAAACAACTGGGATCTTGTTACAATTGACATGTACATGGATAGTCTAGTCTGATCGCTATCTCGCTGAACCTACGTCAGTGAGAGACGAACGAGGTCGGACCTGGTTTACGGCATTATTAAAGATGCAATGGCAAGGAACAGAAAGTTGACATACATCTAGGAGAGTTGGGCGTTTCAAAATCGTATGAAGGGCTTGATGCGACATGGGGTCCAGCGGTAAACCAGAGCTGGTCGACGTAGGGCTTGACGAGTTTTCCCCAGGGCCATCTGTTCTCAGACTGTGGCTGCGAGATCTAAGGACGGATTTTGGGGGCCTTGGTGGCGCGGAGTCGGCGGTTCGTGGTCTGTCGCTCGCAGCAAATGCGGCCTGAGGCTTCACGTTATGTTCTACTATAACAGAGTCGGCGGTTCGTGGTCTTGCGCGCGCAACAAGTGTAATCTGAGGCTTCGCTCCGTTTCGTTCTGCTGGCTGCGCAACGCGTATCTCCTCCAGAACCTCCGGCTCAGTCCATTTGGTTGGTTGTTCAACCGGTGTTTCAACAGCCGTTTCAACTTCACTGTCCATGGGTGGTAGAGTTGTAGGGTAGATTGATGGTGTGGATTGCGGTGTAATGTTATCTATGCCGAGAGCATTCGTTTGAGGCGTAGATGTTCGAAGCGACGGTGATGATCCCTCCGTCTCGGGCAACCAGTGCCGTGATTCGGTAGTAATCTTGATTCCGGAAAACACCCTTGGTAGGTAGCTGGGTGGAGTACCATGGTGAGCTCTCCCTGCGCCGCCCTCAGAGAAACCCGGATCGTTGGATGGAGAATGCATGTTTTGATCATAAAAGGGGGCCTTGTAGTCAGATTCATTATCATGACGCATGGATTGTAGAGTCATATGCCACCTGCTTTGACGTCTCGTGCGATGGATACGTCGAATAAAGTATAGTATGCACAGCAAAATGCACGCCGCGACAATTCCGATGACAGCAAAAACACCGGCCACGGCCCCTGTGTTCTGGAGGAACCTGTGGAAGATGGCTCAGAGGGATAATTTGATTAGAATATTGTACTCCTTACGAGTTGGATCGAACCGCAGTGGGATTTGCGTATACTTGCGTCCAGGTGGCCACCGAACCATTTGAATAGGTATTTGTAGAAAGGACTGTCACTAGAGGTGGAGTGCCGACGGAAGTAACGCCACCTTCCTCCAAAGTCACGGCTACCGGCGTTGAGAAGGTAGCTGCTGGAGATACGGTAGTGGTTTCCGTAGATGTCGGAGTGAGAGTTACGACTGTGACACTCTGAACAGTATGAGTTCTGGAAGGGTTGAATGGTGGAGGAAAAGCTGAGGATCCATCACTGTTCTGTGCAGGCGGAACTCCTGATGTTGACGAATTGACGGCGTCTTTCTGGGGTGTGAAAAAAAATGGGGACGATGGTGCAGGAGCAGCTGTAGATGGCGTAGTCAACGATCCTGATGTTGACGAATTGACGGCGTCCTTCTGAAATGTGAAAAAAAATGGAGACGACGGTGTAGGAGGAGCAGTCACAGATGGCGTCGAGGGTGAAGATTCAACTACGGCTTTCCCAGGCATTTCTGTCTTTGTTTCCGTCGAAGATGTGCTAGATGACGATGAAATCCAAATGATGCAGCAGCAACGTCAACGTACCCGTGTGTAATGGAGGTCAATGCTGGTGTTGAACTTGAAGAAGTATTAGACGAAGATGCAATCCTAACAATTCAGGTGCAGGCAACGAAAAGCAGATATATTGACAACCTACCCGTGCACAACAGAGGCCAATGTTGGTGTTAAGGGTATGCCAGATGAGGATATGGCAATACTATCCATGCATAAGTTGAGAACAACGCCGAGCAATGTATTAACGGCGTACACGTGTATAGCGGAGCTTAATGCCAGGGCCAATGATGCACCAGACGAGATTGTAACGCTAGTGATGTGGCAGCGGCTGGAAGCGTCAAGCGAAGATACTGATGATGCGCTTGTGTACAATGGAGGTCAATACCCTGATGACAGTACTAGAGGTGCGATCATCGACCTTGGTAATGAGTTCGAAGACACATCGTGCACAAAGGTATCCTTACTGAAATATGGAAGTCGTGACAGCCGTTAGTTGACCTCGACCGATCCGAGGGACTCGACCAGAAATGGACGGTGATGATAGGGACCCTGCCGCAGGCGATCTTGCCCTGAACAGTGATCAGATGAAGTGAAAATAGAAAGGCCTGTGCGGTTTACGTTTTCATTCTGTCAATGGAGCGGCGCTGTAAATATACTCACCAGGACAAAACTGATATCTGTCAATACAGATGCCGTTGAGACGATAATGTTACTAGATTAGCCTGAATCGGCAAGAGTTCAGTCGAATTTCCCATCAAGAACACTATTGACATAGCAAATTCGAAAAGAGTACGAAAAGAACCAGGTACCGAGCAATCGCAATGCAGGACGATTGTCGGCGAGTACTAAAACGTGCGTAGGTCAGGGTTGACGGGACTCACCAGGGCTTTGCTAATTCAAGCCTGTGCCAACATCATCGCCTCACAAATGGTGCGAAAGTGAGGGAAAAGCTAGCGAGGCATGGTTTCGAAGTTTATACCTCGGTCTCCCAGACTAACCGGGGGTTTCGCGCGGGCTGTTGATGGTCTGTTGCGGAAGGAACACGTTAGACGCTCCACATTCACAAGCCGTTTGTGCGATGACTTATCATCTGGTGATTCTGGTTACCACATGATACCATCGCTAGACCAAATGCGGCGATCGGCAATAAAGATCCGGTGACATACCAGACTCCTACCCAGTCCCCACGGTGCGCGCTTGACGTTGCTTAAGTAAGCGTTAACGCACCAGGGTAGCTTACTTAAGCAACGTCAAGCCAGCATCACGAGAGACTGGGTAGGAGTCTGGTGACATACGGGCAAACCGTACCCACATTGTGTCCACCTTATGACGCGTAACCAATTTCAATTAAAATACACCATCCATACGGATGATAATAATTAGAAGCTTCTACAGGGATTCTAGTCTGTTACAGAACTGACATGAGCATGACTTGGCGTGAGATTAAATGCCGTGGATTTGGCCCAGGAATCACGTCCCAGGTGCTTACGATAAAGCAGAAATTTGTGAGGTATAGCATAAGATGGGTATGAAATATTCGCCAAGAGATCCCGATAAGGGACTTGTGCCTATCCTAGACCGCCATGCTGAACTTCGGCTGTGCAGCTCGGATCAGAAAATACTTTACTCACCATTATACCATTGGGGGTCTAGCAGCATTTGCCACCAGGAACCCATCTTCTCAGTTTCACCGTCGCTCGCCGCCTGCTTGCGCTAGAACTTCCGAAGCTCAACCGACTAGAGCTATTGACCCGTCTGAGCGCTCGGTCTCCATAGCTCACTCCGCTGCCGGCTTTCTCTGGATCTAGTGTTCCCGACTCAATTGCTAATAGGATGGCGCGTGCAGCCAACAGAAATGGAGCCTCAACGTTATCACCCGACAAAGATGATGCTTCTAGGAAATGAACGTCTAGGGACGGAAGTGTGAGTGGCAGGCAAATGACGTTAAACCGCAAACAAACCGTTTTCTGCTGCCCATCTACTTGCCTCCGTCCATTCTACTTCTCTTTCTTCCTCACAGTCCGACTTGTTTCCCACCAGGACAGTGACTAAATGAGGGCTTGCTAAGGCCCTGGCATCAGCGAGCCATCGGGGCAAATTCATAAACGATTCCCGACTTAGACGGAGAGATGAATTGCGAAACGGTGAGGGGCCGACTGGAACGCACTTCGTTATATCATAAACCAAAATAGCGCCTGCAGCGCCGCGGTAGTAACTTCGGGTGACAGACCTTATAAGTTGTGAGAAGCCATTCTATTTGCGCAAGAACCGGCAAACCTAAATCGTTCTTGTCCGGCGGTATCCCATAGCTAGTCATAGGGTTAGTATATCACCCGCAGTAAAGACGGCTGTCCAACCTGTAGTTTTATTCTCTTTTCACCAAGCTTAACCGTTCGACTTGAAAACTCTACGCCGATAGTGTGTTGTGAATGTTCTTTGACTGGAACCGATTGACATAAGTTGGATGAGACATCGGTAATGATGACGACTGACAGGCATTGTGAGTGAAGTGGTGCAGTAGACATGATTTTCCGGTTCCGGCATCTCCTATAAGAAATGGTTGATGCATAGGTTGTCAGGAACCGGGAAACGAGGATACCAATTATGATGTATTTCATCAAGAAATCTGGGGAAATGAACACTCAAAGCGAGTCGAGGAGAAGAAGGTTGAGAATACCGTATGTTTCTAACAACTCAGTTGCGTCTCCATCGTAATCATGGAAGGGCATTTCAGAGAATAAAATAAGCTGAAAAGCGGGTGAATAAGCGTTTGCCGTCGCGCCTCATGCCAAGTAGGCTTCCTCTGCATTCGCAACCAATCACGTGTATCCAATAGCACAGCCACTACCAGCCTTTCCACGGTACCCATATGTCTACTACTGTCTGTCCGCCGTCCACATTCTTATCAACTATGTAGTACCATGGATATGCCTGCATTTTTCTTAGTTTCCTGCCTTGCTTCAAATTTCTTACTTACAGCCGCAATCAAGCACGCATGCTGTCCGATGATGTCAACTGTCTCCCCGAGTTCCAGCCCTGGGCCGCCTTCTTGGGTTCTAACTAGAATGCCGTGCTCTTGAGACATACGCGCCAAACGCCACGACTTCCCTACCACTCGACCATATCCACCGGATGGTCCATTATCTTTGCTAAGCGCGATAGCGCCAGCATCGATCAATGCCTCGTCCTCGCCGCTTGTCCCCCGTCCTGGATAAAG
>WNGI01006028.1_pt1 | contig 10979 bp, 7 predicted proteins | sample 5400621 | NCBI WGS metagenome assembly WNGI01 (sample SAMN13153374, study PRJNA577476) | soil metagenome | isolation source: 20 cm soil or saprolite under Garry oak tree replicate 1 | place: USA:California | collected 2016-06-15 | reverse complement strand
TGGAAAGCTACTGGTAACGCTCCCGCCTTCTGTGAAATTGAGCGAATACTTGGCGCCGGTGTCTGCCCCTTGGCCCGTCGCACGCGCATTCTGGTTGAACCCCAAGTGAATGCCGCCGTTTTGATCAAAGGTGAGACGGAACAAGAGGTGCTCCTGTCCTGTGAACGCGACAGATTCTCCGTTACAAGGGTTCACGACCGTATTACTGATGGGCACGGTCTGATTACTGAGCACCTCGGCAGACGCCGGGGTCATCAAGGCGATGATGGCCAGCAGAGTGGCAGCTGCAGAGAGCACGCTTCTCATAAGTAGTCCCTCTTCAGGTTTTAGATCGGCGACGCTAGTTAGTTGGGTCGACGAGCCGGTCGGTGAAGAAGTAACGATCCATCATGAGCGCCGCCCGCGAATATGGAGGACGGGTGGGCACCCGACAGAGGAGGTTCAGACCCGAGGGAGCTCGAGCGCCTCGCCGGCGGCGACGAGCTCCGTGACCGCGCCGTCCACGATCGCGTAGCGGCGGCCGCAGGCGACGCACGTGACTTCGTCGACCGACGCGGTGCCGCGCTCGGCGAAGCGCAGGAGCAGCTGACCACAGCGACAGACACAGCCGACGGACCTGGCGGGGCTCCCGATGACCAGATGGAAATCCGGGACCGACCTGGTGACCAGCGAGCCCATGCCGACCATCGCGAAACGCCCGATCGTGAGATCGTTGCCGATCACGCTGCCGGCTCCGATCGTGGCGCCTTCGCGCACGAGCGTGGGCAGCGTGTGCTCGTCAGGCTCGGACGGCCGGAGTTGCTTCAGGTCTGGCGTCGTGGCCCGCGGAAACCGATCGTTGGTGAAGATCGTGCCGGCGCTGATCATGACACCGTCCTCGATCGTCACCGCGGCGCACACGTACACGAACGCGTTGATCTTGACCCGGTTGCCGATGCGCACGTCGTACGCGATGTAGGTCTTCTCGCCGACGATGCACTGCTCGCCGATCCGCGTCGAGCGCCGGATGTGGACGTGGTCCCAGATCGACGTGCCGGCGCCGATCTGCACGCCTTCCTCGATGATGGCGGTCGGGTGGATGCGCGCGCTCATCGGGCCGCACCCGCGATGGCGGCGAGCTGGCCATTCGACCGGACGGCCTTCGGGACGCCCCGGCGCACGGCTGTCCAGTGCACCCGCCGGAGGGAGTTGTACGCCGCTTCGATGGCCTCCACCGAGGCCAGCGCGTCCTCGGCCGTGATCAGCAGCATTTCCCTGCCCTGGATGGCGCGCGCAAAGTTGTTGATCTGGCTCCGGAACGCCTGGACCTTGTCATAGCCCTTGCCGAACACGATCCAGTCGCTGCTGGACGACTGCCGATATTTCGATCCCTTCCAGCCGACCGCGATGGTGCCCCGCGAGCCGTAGATGTTGAGGTAGCTGTCGAGCTCCTTGTTGAGGCTCCAGGACAGATCGATGCTGCCCATCACGCCACTGACGCTGTGAACGAAGATGCGCACCGTGTCCTCCACATTGAGACCCTGCACCCGCTTGCCTTCCACCACCTGGACGTCGGCCAGCGGCCCGAGGAAGTAGCGCATGAGATCGACGGAATGCGATCCGTTGTCGATCAGGACACCGCCGCCGCTGACGGCCGGATCGGAGTTCCACCGGGAGGACATGTCGACGCGGGCCGTGAACGCGTTCTCGAACAGGATGATCTCGCCGAGGATGCCGGACGTGACGATGCTCTTGGCGCGAATCACGTCGTCCACGTAGCGGAATTTCGATCCCATGGTGAGCTTCACGCCGCCACGCGCGGCGGTGTCCACCAGCTTCCGCGCGCTCTGGACGTCGATGGTGAAGGGCTTCTCGCAGAGGACGTGGATCTGGTGCTCCAGGAAGTACTGACAGATGTCCGCATGGGTGACGGGCGGCGTGCAGACGACGACGGCGTCGAGCTTGGTCCGCCGCGCCATCGTCTGATACGAATCGTAGCTCTGGCAGCCCAGGCCTTCCGCCAGAGCCCGGGCCGCATCCTCGCGGATGTCCGCGACGGCCAGGACCCGACCGCCCTCGCAGTGCTGGAACGCCTGCGCGTAAGACTGGGCGATGCCCCCTGCCCCCACCAGGCCGAATCGGACCTTGTGATCCATCATGGCGATTACCTCGTCAGCCGCTCGACTGCGTCGCGGACGGAGTCGGCGATGTAGTCGACGTGCTCATCGGTGTAGCGCTCGGTCCACGGCAATACCAGGACCCGCTCGAGTCCTGCGAAGGTCCCGGGGAAGCGCGCGCGGTCGTAGTCGACCGCTTCCGGCCGCGCCAGGGTGAAGGGATAGCGGCTGGTGCCGAACGTGCGCTGTTTCTGGAAGACCTCGCACATGAACGCCGGCTTCTGGATGTAGCGCGGCGAGGAGGAGATGCCTCGCTCCTTCAGCCGTCGGCCGAGCTCGACCGCCCCGCCCTCGACGATCCCGCCGTCGACCTGCAGACAATACTTCCAGTAGGTGTGGACGCTCCGCGGGTTCACCCGTGGCGTGTCGATGCCGCGAAGCCCACGGAGCCGGTCGGTGAGGCGACCGGCGGTGGCGATTCGGCTCTGCACCACTGCGCCAAGCTTGGGCAACTGAGCGACCGCCACCGCTCCGTGCAATTCGCTCATCCGGTAGTTGAGAGCCAGGAAGTAGTGGTCCGGCTGCGGATCGCCGTAACCCCACGCTTTGTTGATGAAGAGCACCATTCGGCGCGCGAGGGCGCTGTCGTTCGTCGCCACCAGGCCGCCCTCGCCGGTCGTCACGTGCTTGCCCTGCTGCAGGCTGAAGGAAGCGACGGCGCCGAGCGTGCCCACCGGAAGACTGTCGTACCGCGTCCCCAACGCCTGCGCGCAGTCCTCGATGACGGCGATGTCTCGCGCGCGCGCGAGCGTCATGATCTCGCCCATGTCGCAGGGGTTCCCGAACAGGTGCGTCACCATGATCGCCCGCGTGCGCGGACTCAGGCTGGCCCGGATGGTCGCGGCCGTCACGTTGAGGGTGTCGGGATCGACGTCGGCGAACACAGGGATGGCGCCCTGGTAGAGGATCGGCGCGAGCGCCCCCATGTCGGTGATCGGCGAGGTGATGATCTCATCCCCGGGCTCTGGATCGATGGCCGCGATGGTCGTGTGCACGGCGGCCGTACCGGAGGCGCACGCCCAGGCGTGCTTGACGCCCAGGAGTTCGGCGAATCGCCGCTCGAGCGTCTTCACGAACGTGCCCTTCGTGCTGGTGAGAGTGCCGCTGCGGATGGCCTCGGCGACCAGCGCGATCTCCTCGTCCCCCAGCGTCCGGCCCGAGGCCTCCTGATCCGACGGCAGCGTCAGCGGTGTCGTCTCGGACAGCGTGATATTGGTCATGGTCTGGCTCTCCCGTCGTCACGGGTCGATCGGTAAATGGTCGTGCCGAGGTGAAAGATCTCCTCGAAGTAGCGCTTGCTCTGCAGGGCCAGGATCCCCAGGCTGATGAACTGGATCGCGAGCGTCAGACTCATGAGGCCCACGAAGAACGTGTGAGGCGCCTCGTGATAAGCGGAGGCCACCGCCGCCGAGGCGCGGGAAAAGAACCACGTGACCTGAGGGAACTTCTGATACTGCTCGACGAAGTGGACGAGCATCCAGGCGTTGACGTACAGCGAAAAGAGGAGCAGCCCGAGGCCCGGAACGATGAAGAACATGAACGGCTTGAAGAGGAAGCCGGAGAACAACACCGACATGGTGTGCCGGGCCATCTTCATGCTCGACTTGCGCCGGGGGCCGGCGGCGTTCTGCAGCCGCCAGTCGAGGTGCGCGGGGATCTCTTCGATCCGGCCGCGCAGCATCATGGCCTTGTAGATGACCTCCGGATTGATCTCCATGCCCATGGCCCGGAGGTTCAGCATCTTGAGGAACCGGGCGTCATAGACCCGGACCATGCCGGTCAGCGTGGAGAGGCTGCCCTTGGCGGTGGCGGACAAGAACCGATTGGCCCAGATGCTCGTCGTTCGCCGCAGCCACGGAACGTTCGAGATGTGGCCGCCCTTCATGTAGGGCGAGGCCACCACGATTTTGGCCCGCGTCTCCCTGATCCTGGTCAGCAGCCGGCGGATGTGATCCGGCGAATAGCTCAGGTCCACGTCCATCGTCACGATGTACTCGCCCCGGCAATTCTTGAACGCGAACTTGAAGGCCTGGCCGAGGCCGAAGTTCATGCTGTGGTGCAGCACCCGGATGTTGCTCCGCGTCCGGGCGAAGGCCTCGGCGAGTCGCCCGGTGTCGTCGCTGCTGCCGTCATTGATGACCACCAGCTCCCAGCGGTATTCGCCCTCGAGCGATTCCATGTACCGGCACAGCACGGCCAGGTTCTTCTCGACGATGGCGGCCTCGTTGTAGGCGGGAACGACCACGGACACGAGCGGCCGGGACAGCGCGAGCGGCGCCGCGGCCCTCTCCACGCTCAGCGGCCGTGACGGCGTCTGCGCCACAGGGATCGATTCCGTCGTGTTCATTGCGTCATCTCCCAGGGATCGGAGGGAGGCCCCTCCGAGTGAGCTACTAGGCCGCGGCGTCCCGCCGCGACGACGGGGCGGCGCCGGTCGGCCGACCGACGAAACCGCTCGGGCGACGCTCCACGGGGCCAGTCCCGGTCATCACGTCGCCCCGGGGCGCCGTGCTCCAGAACGGCCGCTGCAGGCCAAGGACGAAGCGGAGGAATCCGAACCCCAGGCCCACGTTGAGTGCGATGAAATACCGCGCGGCGGACGCCGCCAGGCGGACGACGGGGGCGAGGGCGCCGAGGCCGTAGAACCCGAGCTGCGCGGCGAAGAGCCACCTGAAGAATGGACTGCCAAGGAGAAAGAGGTTGGCCGCGAACCCCGTCAGCATGAGCCAGGGGCCGAGCCACCGCAGCACCTTGTGCGAGAAGTACGAGAAGGCCACCAGGCCCTTGTCGGGTAGCAACAGCCGCCACGTCCACAGGAGGGCCTGCAGGTCGCCGGCGCCGATGCGCACGCGCCGCCGCAGCTCGTGGCGGACCTGCGCGGGCGACGTTTCGTAGGCCCGCGCCTCCGGCACGAAGAAGATCTCCCCGCCCGCGTGCAGTCGCATGAGCATCGGGACGAGGAAGTCGTCCACGATGGCAGCGGCGGGGAGCCGCCGATAGCGGGCCCGGTCGAAGGCGTAAATCGCTCCGTTGGCTCCGAGCACCGCGCCGAAGTGCGACTCCAGCGTCTTGATCCACGTCTCGTAGCGCCAGTAGGTCCCGTCCAGGTTCCCGGTCGCCACGGGCGAGCGCAGATCAAGGCGGCCGACGACCGCGCACGCCGTCGGGTGGCGCCACAGCGCCGTGACCAACGCGCGCACGGCGTCGGGATGGAAGAAGGTGTTGGCGTCGGTGAGGACCACGACGTCACCGCTCGCCCGTTCCACGAGGTCGTTCAGGACGCTGGCCTTGCCCCGCCGGTGGGGAAACGCGACGAGGTGCACCATGTCGCCCGCGCGCGCCTCCACGATCGCCGTCGTGAGATCGGTGGATCCATCGGACCCGATCACGACATCGAAGCGGTCGCGAGGGTAATCGAGCGCGTGCAGGTTCTGCAGCCGATCGGCGATGACGTGTTCTTCGTTGTAGGCCGACACGATGATACTGACGCGGGGCCACTCGGCCGGCTCGCCGGATCGACGCGGGCGTCCGGGGATGATCTTGCTGAGCAGCCACAGGAGTCCGGGGTATCCCACGTAGGCGTACGCCAGCAGGGCGAACGAGCCGAGCGTCAGCATCGCGAAGATCATCGCGTCGCCTCCGCGGACACGACCTCGTCGCACCGCGCCGCAAACTTGCGGGCGATCGACGCCCATGCGAATCGCGCCTCGACGAGCCGGCGCCCGGCCGCGCCGAGCGTCTTGCGTTGCACGGGATCCTCCAGCAGCGCGACGACGGCGCGCGCGAAGTCCGCCGGTGCATCGGCACGCAGGTAGTGCGTGCCGGGAATGAGCGGCAGCCCCTCCGCGCCGACGCCCGTGGCGACGACGGCCTTGGCCATGGCCAGCGCCTCGAAGATCTTGAGGCGCGTGCCGCCACCGACTCTGAGCGGTACCACGACCACGGCCGCCTCCGACATGTACGGCCGCACGTCGTCCACGGTCCCGGTGATGCGGACGCCGGCGTCCGCAACCGCCGCCCGCAGTCGTGCCGTCGGATTGCGGCCGACGACGGTGAGGGACGACTCCGGCACGCGGCGGCGGATCTCCGGAAGGACGGCGTGGATGAAGTGCAGGATCGCGTCTTCGTTCGGATACCAGTCCATGGACCCGACGAAGACGAGGGACGCCGACGCTTCGTGCGAGCCGTTGGGCGTGAAGAACGCCGTGTCGACGCCGGTGGGAATCGAGCGGATCGCGGCACCGGGGGCGGAGGTGGCGAGCAGCTGCCGATCCAGCTCGGACACTGCGATCGTGAGCCGGGCCTGCAGGCACGCCCGGATCTCGGCCCGGCGCATCTTCCGCCACTCGACCTCCATCAGCAGGCGGCGCCATCGGGTCGCCTCGACCTGGCTCAGACGCTTCCAGATGACGTGCTCGACGTTGTGGTCGAAGAAGATCGTGGGGACCGGTCCCGCGAGCGGAACGTTCGGCGTCGTGTAGAGGAAGTCGGCGACGCACAGATCGACCTCTCCCGCCGCGAACATCTGGCGCACCGCCTCCCGGACCCCGGGGACCTGCCATTTCCAGAGATCGACGGGCAGCGGCGAGAGCCACGATCCCGCCACCGCACGCGCGAACCCGACGCTGCCCAGCTTCGGCGCCGCGTACGGAAACGACGTGACGCGCTCACACTGCGGCAGCCGGCCGGCGAGATCGTCGGGACGCTCTCCGGGTCCGTGGGTCGTCATCAGCGTGACGCGATGGAGTCGAGCGAGCTCTGAAAGGATGTGAAAACTCCGGAGCCGCCCCCCGGTGTGCAGCGGCCACAGCCCGCCGACCTTCACCCACAAGATCCGCAGCGGCCTCATGGGCGCCGTCCGATGTCGGCCGGATCCTCGCCGTCGAGGAAGATCCGCTGCCAGATTTCGAGGTTGGCGAGGAGCCAGAGACGATCGCCGTGCCGCTCGGCGCCCGCGCGATGCTCCTCCGCCAGCCGGCGCAGGGCCGCCGGCCTGAAGAGGCCGCGGGCGAGCGCGCGCGGCCCGAGGACGAATTCCTCGACGATCGGCCAGAACTCGGCTCGGAGCCAGCGTCCGACGGGGACGGGGAATCCCATCTTCCGCCGGGTGAGGATCGGGCGGGGCACGTGGTCGGCGAGCGCCGCTCGCAGCACCGCCTTCGTCCGCCACCCGCGCAGCTTCACGCGCGCCGGGATTCCGAGCGCGTGCTCGACGAGCTCGTGGTCCAGGAAGGGCACGCGGCTCTCCACCGACGCGGCCATGCTCATCTGGTCCTGTTTCATCAGCAGCTCGACAAGGTAGGTCTGCACGTCAGCGCGGCTCATCCGGTCGAGCGGGCCGCCCTCGCCCTCGGCGTAGCAGCGAAGCCCTTCAGCGTACGGATCCCGGAGGCCGAGCCATTCGGGATTGGCGAGCAGCGCCTGCTGCCGCGCGTCGCTGAACACGGCGAAGTTCTCGTAGAACAGCGCGCGCACGCCCGGCGGCAGGGCGAGGAACGTCCGCTCGGCGTATCGCCGAGCCGCCGCCGGCAGGCGTCCCGTGAGCGCGGCCACGGTGTGCCGGATCGCGGGCGGCACGACGGCGCCATAGACGGAGGCGATCCGGTCGTTCCAGGCCGTGACCCGGTACCAGTTGTAGCCGAGGAAGAGCTCGTCGGAGCCTTCGCCCGTGAGCACGACCTTGACGTGCTCGCGCGCGAGCCGCGACACGAAGTACAGGGGTACGCTCGAGGCGTGGGCGATCGGCTCGTCCTCGTGCCAGACGAGCCTGGGCAGCACCTCGAAGAACTCCGCAGGCGACACGACGACCTCGCGGTGCTCGGCGCCGGCCGCGCGCGCTGCGAGCCGCGCGTAGCCGAGCTCGTTGGCCTCGCGCTCGGCAAAACCCACGGCAAAGGTGCGGATGGGCTCCTTGACCATCCGCGCCATCAGGGCGGCCAGACCGCTGGAATCGAGCCCGCCCGAGAGAAAGAGGCCCAGCGGCACGTCGCTCATGAGATGGCTGGACACGGCGGCATCGAGCCGCGAGCGCAGCTCTCGAGCGTGAGCGCCGAGGTCGGCTCCTCCGTCCTCCGTCGCGACGGGTAGTTGCCAGTAGCGACGCGTCTCGAATCCCGCGTCCGCCGACCACGTGAGCGTCCTGCCCGGGAGCAGCTTCCGAACCCCCTGGAAGAACGTCTCCTCCCCGGCGACGAAGCGGTTGGCGAGGAACTCGGGAAGAATCGTCTCGTTGAACGCGGGGCGTGGGCTCGCGGCAAGAATGGCCTTGATCTCGGAAGCGAACAGGAGCTCGCGCCGCGTGACAGCGTAGTAGAGAGGCTTGATTCCGAGCCGATCACGGGCCAGCAACAATCGCTTCCGCGCGCGATCCCACAGGGCGAAGGCGAACATGCCCCGCAAGCGCTCCACGCAGCGCTCCTGCTCCTCCTCGTAGAGATGAATGATCGTCTCGGTGTCGCTCCGGGTGCGGTAGTGATGGCCACGTGCCTCGAGCCCGGGCCGGAGCGCCGCGTGGTTGTAGATCTCGCCGTTGTAGACGATCCAGCACGATTCGTCCTCGTTGGCCATGGGCTGCTGCCCGCCGGCGACGTCGACGATCGCGAGCCGTCGGTGACCAAGCCCGACCGGCCCCTCCGCCCAGAGGCCCTCGCCGTCGGGCCCCCGATGACGGAGCACGTCACGCATGCGCTTGAGCAGCGCCTCGTCCACGGTTTCGCGAGGATCCAGGTTGACGATGCCGACGATTCCACACATGGCTGGGCTTTCCGATCGCTACCGAACGGACCAGCGAATCCTCACTCCAGGTTTACCGGACTCAACGTGCATCGTGGCTCGGATCCTCGGCGAGGACGCCGACGCCGCCTCGGACGTCGTCGAAGACGAGCCCCGCCGGCACGTCCGGATCGGCGAGAAGCTCCGCGACGGCGGGCCGCGCGGCGAAGACATCCTCGGCAGGCAGGAGCAGGCTCACGATGCGGAGCGGCAGGCGTGTCACGGTCGAATATGTCACGACCGGCGCTGGCCGGCGCTGGCCATAGTCGGGGGAAATCCATCCCTGGATCGGCGCCACATCGCCCTCGTGGACTTCAGCTTTGAGCGGCACCGGTGCCCACGCTCTGATGAGCAGCCCGCAGGCCGCAGCCACGCGCGCGCGAGCCCAGAGGTCCGGGTCGACCGTCACCGGCATCGGTCCGAACTGAAAGCGCAGATCCATGGCGTGCTCGGCCCGCCCGTCGAGGTCGTCGACCATCACCCAGAATCCGCGCTTGACGAAGAGCACGCGCCGTCGGTGAACCACCGGGTCGGCAAGACGTCGGTACGCATCGTGGGCCGCATCCGCAAAGTCGAATGCCTCCGTGGAGAGCCAGCGGTGCAGCCGTGCCCGCGGCCCGGTGTCCCACTTGAACGGCCCGGCCGGGTCAGCCTGCCCGCAGCCGTCCACCACAACGGTGCTGTGAGCCGCGGTGCCGCGAAAGAAATCGCGCCATCGCGGCTCGGCGGTGTAGCCATAGGTCCCCGCATCGACGAGACACGGCTGTCCGAAGACTGAGCACTGGATGCTGAGAAGATCTGCGTGGCCGTGTCCTGCGTTGATCGGGCAGCCCAACGGGCCCACGTCGAAGACGAGGTGGTGGGCGCGCGCGTCCCATCCGCTCCGCATCACGACGAGTCCCCCATCGGCGAAGAGGCGGGAGACCGGCGCAGCCGGCGGCGCGGGTCGGAGCGCCTCGAAGGCTCTGAGCCCGTCGGTTCCGAGTAGCCACAGGGTCTCCGGCGCAACGCCGCGGGCGGCCCACGCGTAGTCGGAGCGGCCGAACAGGGCCGCCGCCGTCGAGAAGACGCCGCGGAAATCATCGGGCGCCCGCGTCGCCAGCGGCAGAAGCCAGCCACCATCGGCATCCCCGGTCGACGGGATCGAGCCGTCAGGACGGCGGACGGCGACGAGGACATCGACCAGCTTCTGGATTCGCTCGTCGAGCTCGGGTGGCAGCGCCACGGCGTTACGTGCCGCCAGCATCATCAAGTGGAGGTAGATTTCGATCGTGTACCGCTGGTAACAGGTCGACTGCTCGAAATACACGCCATCCGGCAGCACGTGCCGCTCGAGTTGTCGCAGCAGAATACGCACTCCCAGGTCCCGCCAGCGCGGAGCCGCGCGCAACTCGGGGAAGACGACGCCCGCGTAGAACAGGCCGAGGGCCTCACCGGTCAGATGCGTGTTGGGCGCGAAGTAATAGGAGAGGTAGCGCTCCACGTGCGAGGCGTGGGCCCGGATTGCCCCGAGCATGTCGACGAAGAGCTCCGGAGACAACGCGCTCGACGCGCGGAACAGCATCAGCGCCCAGCACCAGGAGATCAGCCGAAGGGCGACTTCCAGGCTGCTCGCCCAGTTGATGCCGATCCCGGGCGGGTTTGCCCGCATCCACGCCCGGACATCCTCCGCAAACGTGCGGGCATATCGCTCGTCCCCCGTCAACCGATACGCCGTGCCCAGGCGGACGAGCCACTGGTGACGGTTCAGCTCCCACACCACCTTGCTGTCTCCGACGCTCGCAGGGTCGAGCGGGTCGAGTCGGCTCCAGTGCACACGAGGCGCCCGGCGGCCCGCGATCGGATCGAGGTGCCAGTCAACAGGGTCACCGAACGTCAGCCCCCGGTGCCCGAGAAGATCGAAGTGTCGCTGACAAACCGCGTCGGCGACCGCCACGGTCTCGTCGCGGTACGCAGGCACATTCTGGGTGATCAGGCGCGGCGTCTCCACGTGCGTGGCGCCCTCGAAGAACCGCGCGGGGCCAGCGCACCGAAACTGCTCGAGCAGGGTGG
>WNGI01008765.1_pt1 | contig 10981 bp, 10 predicted proteins | sample 5400621 | NCBI WGS metagenome assembly WNGI01 (sample SAMN13153374, study PRJNA577476) | soil metagenome | isolation source: 20 cm soil or saprolite under Garry oak tree replicate 1 | place: USA:California | collected 2016-06-15 | reverse complement strand
TGGGCGCGATTCCCAACGTGTTCCTCTTCCTGCGCCTGCTCGACGCGCTCGTGGCGCGGCCGACGGCGATCCCGCAGGATCGCGAGTTCTCGGCCCTGGCCAGCGTTGGCTGACGCGCTCACCGGCAGGCAGCGGCGCCATCTGCGCGCGCTGGGACACCATCTCCAGCCGGTGGTGCAGGTCGGGCACGAAGGAGTCACCGAAGCAGTGGTGCGAGAGGCGCATCAACAGCTCGAGACGCACGAGCTGATCAAGGTGCGCATCGGCGAGAGCTCCCCACAGGATCGGCACGAGGGGGCGGAGCTGCTGGCGGAGAAGACGGGCGCGCAAGTGGCGCAGGTCCTCGGGCGCACGGCGCTGCTCTATCGCGCACGCAAGGAAAAGCCCGAGATCGCGTTGCCGAAGTAACCGAGGCTCAGCCCTTTGCGCCCATCAGGCGCAGCTCGCGCTGCGCCTCCACGTGCTTCTCGTCGATCTCGACCACGCGCGAGTAGCACTTCTTGGCCAGCTTGACGTCGCCGACGACCTTCGCCATGTGGCCCAGATAGAGATGTGCCGGCAGGCACCGCTCCACCATCTTCGTCGCCTTGCGGCAGTCCGCCGCGCACTCCTCGTACGACTGCTTGCGGTCCTTGGAGAGGAGGAACTTCGCGTATCCGCGCAAGGCGAAGAACTCCGCTTCCTCCGGATTGATCTCGATGGCCTGCTCCAGCAGGTCCAGGCCCTCCTGATACTTGCGCGCCTTGATCAGGATCTCCGCGCGCTGGAAGTCCTCCTCGGCGGCGAAGATGCGGCTGACGTCCACGTTCTCGGCCTTTCCGTCCAGCTCTCCCTCGTATTCCTTGCGCCGCTTCTCGTCTCCGATCACCTGGGCCGCTTCGTTGATGCGCGCGAAGAGGCGCTCTTTCATTTCCGTCAGCGCCGCTTGCTCCGCGTCCGTCACCGTGTCGGGGTGGAGCTCCTTGGCGAGCACGAAGAAGTTCCGCTTCGCTTCCGCCGGCGTCGCGGACTTGCGCTCCAGGCCCAGCGCTTCGAAGTGGTTGAGCTGCGAGAGGCGCTCCCAGAGTGCGGAGAGCCGCTTCAACATCGCTTCCGCCGACTCGTTCGCCGGACCTTGAGCAAACGTGGGTGGTGGCCGCGAGAGCGCGGGAGCGGCGGGCTTCGCCGGGGCCGGCGACGACGCGGCTTTCATCACCGGCGGCGCTGCCGGCCTCGGCGGCGCGCGGGGCGCCTCCCGATTGATCTTCGGCGCCGGCGGTGTGGGCGCTGCAGCAACCTTCGCGGGCTGCGGCGGCGGGGCAATGACGGACGCCGCGGGCGGAGCGGCCTTCGCTGGCGGCGGAGGTGTTTCACCCTCATCGGCGACGTCCGCGAACGCGAGGTGGCCGAGCTCCGTCAATAGATACAGCAGCCGAAGACCCATGGAAGCGTCGTGGGCCTGCAGCACCTCTTCCCCGCTCTTCGTTCCGTCGATGGCTGCGTAGATGCGCGTCTCCTGCGCATTCAGTCCCAGCTCCTCGACCTTGCCGACGGCGAGGCCTCCGGAACGGACGACCGGCCGCGAGAGGCGCTTGCCGAGCCGCGCGCGCAGGAGCGGCACTTCGAGCCGGCGGACGGAATCCACCAGGAGCCCCCAGCGAGAACCGAGCGGGAACGATCCAGCAGGCGGAACCGCCTCCTTGCGGCGCGATGAGCTGGAGCTGGAAGAGCACCGCCACGACGTCCTGGCCGCTCCTCGCCGCCTGCTCTTCCGCCGCGCGCGCCTTCTCGGCCGCAAGCAGGCGCTTCATCTGCAGGAACCGAAGAAGGCCGAGCTGCGGATCGTCGGAGGCGACGTGCTCCGGCGTCCCGCGGCGAAAGACGATCTGGAGCTTCTTGCCGTCCTCCAGGTCAAAGCGAAAACCGCCGGACGCGCCGCCGAGAGCCGTCAGCGCATACAGGCGGACGGGCGAAACGCGCGCGAGATCGCCGGAGTCCGGAACGTCCAGGTTCTCCGGCGCCTTGAACATCACCGGCGGCTTTCTCGGCGGCGGGGGCGGAGGTTCGGCGGGTGCCTGCGGCTCCACCACCGGCGGAGCGGGCGCGACCTCGCGCGCCTTCGCCGCCTCGCCGATGCCGAACGCTTCGGCCATCGCCCTGCTGATCCGCGGACCCGCGGGAGGCTGCGCCGTGGCGCGCTCGATCTTCCGCGCCGGGGTGAGAAGGTTGCGGAGCTCGGGAAAGTCCGCTCCCGGTAGCCATTCCTTGCCGTCGATCGACGCCTCGCACTTCTCGCTAAGCTGGCCGCGCAGCCGCTCGAGAGCCAAGATGGTGAATGGCCCCCAGATCCGGCCATGCTCCGTGCGCACCCAGTAGTTGCGATCCACCGGCCGATTTTACCATCAGCGTGATAGCGTTCGAGCCCGCACCGGTCCCCACCCATGCGCACACGAAGAGCGGCACGGCCCAACGCGACGCTGCTCTGCCGGCGCATCGCGGCGGACATGGCGAGGAAGCTGCCGGAGCTGTCGCACATCCAGGTCGCGCGCATCCTTTTCGTCGCCGGCGAGGCGCGGCGCACGTCGCGGGCGACCATCAAGCCGCTCCTCGGCGCCCGCGTCTCGCTCAAGGGGAAGCGCGCGCTCTACTGCATCACCTTGCGACCGAAGTTCTTTCGCGCCAGCACTCCCGAGCAGCGGGTGGAGACGCTGCTGCACGAGCTCCTCCACGTCTCCGCCGAGTTCGACGGCCGGCTGCATGCTGGTCGCCGGCATGCGGCGCTGCCGGGCGCGAAGTTCCGGTCCCTGCTCCGGCCGCTGCTGCGCAGGTATCTCGCCGATGCCGACGCGGATCTGCTTTCCGGCCTCGGTCATCACGGCGAGGTCGTGGCGCGCCAATGGCTCGAGCGGCCGACCGGCAAGTCGAGCCGCCGTCAGCCCTATACCGAGAAGGATCTCTTCCTCGGACCGGTGCAGATGATCACCGGCCGCCACCTGCACTCCTGAGAACTTGAAATTGCCGCGGCGTCCTGCGACTTTCCGCGGCCATGAAGATCGCGGTCCTGACCGGTGGAGGAGACTGCCCGGGCCTCAATGCGGTGATTCGTGCGGTAGTCCGGCGCGGCGAGCAGCACGGCCTCGAGGTGATGGGCGTCCGGGAAGGCTGGCGCGGCCTGATGGACCCGCCCCTGCACTTCCGTCTCACGCGCGAAGCGACCAGCGGCATCCTCCATCTTGGCGGCACCATCCTCGGCACCAGCCGGACCAACCCGTTCAAGAAGCCGGGGGGCGCGGAGATGGTGATCCGCAACCTCGGCTCGCTGAACGTCGGCGCGGTCGTGGCCATCGGCGGTGAGGACACCCTCGGCGTGGCCACCAAGCTGCACCAGATGGGAGTCAACCTCGTCGGCGTGCCGAAGACCATCGACAACGATCTTTCCGGCACCGATCTGACCTTCGGCTTCGACACGGCGGTGCAGATCGCCACCGAGGCAATCGACCGGCTGCATTCCACCGCCGAGTCGCACAACCGGGTGATCGTCTGCGAGGTCATGGGGCGGCATGCAGGGTGGATTGCCACCCATTCCGGAATCGCCGGCGGCGCGGACGTGATCCTGATCCCCGAGAAGCCGATCGAGATCGATCGCGTCTGCGAGCACATCATGCGGCGCCATCGCTCGCGCGGCGTGAACTTCTCCATCGTGGTGGTGGCGGAGGGTGCCAAGCTGGGCGGCGGGGAAAGCAAGGTGACCGAGAAGCTGGACGAGTTCGGCCACGTCCGCCTCGGCGGCATCGGGCAGCAGATCGCCGAGCTGATCGAGAAGAAGACCGGCTACGAGACGCGCGCCACCGTCCTCGGCCACATCCAGCGCGGGGGCACGCCGACGGCGTTCGACCGCGTTCTGGGCACCCGCTTCGGCGTCCACGCCGCCGACATGGTGGCGAAGAAGGAATGGGGCAAGATGGCTGCGCTGCGCGGGAGCCTCGTCGCGAGCATCCCGCTGGCGGAAGCCACCGCGAAGCTGAAGACCGTCGACGACGCATTCTTCGCCGTCGCCGAGGTCTTTTTCGGCTGAGTCAACGCGCGCGAATGAACGCGAGGATCTCCTCCGCGGCAGTCACCGATCCGCAGCATGGGGAGTGTCTCGGATCTTCCGCAGCGGAAGAGTCAAGGGCGCCGCTTCGCAAGCTCAGTACGCATGGCGGCCAGCTCTTCGCGGAGCTCGGTGATTTCGGCAGCCTGCACCTGGAGGGCGGCCACCGCCATGGTGGTATAGGCGTACAGGTCCACGTGATCGCCGTCGACGCAGGCGAGGGATTCGTGGCCGTCGATCATGAATCCAAGCCGCTTGCGCTCGTCGCCCCAACGGTATCGGAAATCGGCCAGTGGGAGGGCGAGCAAGTCCTTCGCGAAGCCGCGCAGCTCCTCGGGCGCGAGGTAATGGACGTCCTTCTTGAATCGCATCCGCGATATGGGACACCCGCCGTACTGATTCCTTGGATCGCTCGTGCTGCAGCGCAGGTATACGCTGCAGCCCTCGTGCGGATCGCATTGCTCTCCGACGGAAGAGCAGGCCGATCCCACCAGTTGTGACGAGCACGCCGGGAGGCCCGAATCGGGCATGCCGGCATCCGCGGCGGGGCATGCCGGCGCGCTGCAGGTGCGCCACCACAGCGCCACCGCGGCATCGGAGTCCCCGCCGCTGAACGCACGTCCGCCACAACCTAGACAGCAGGCCACGGCAACGATCATCGATCTCCGCATCATGTCTCCTCGCACAATCAGTCGCCGCTGCTAGACTGCGCACGTGGCCGAGTCGCGCCGACGTTTGTTGAAAAAGAGTGTTCTCGGGGCGACTCTGCTCGCCATCGCAGGTTCCGTCCCGCTCGCGCTGCGCAGGACGAAGCTCCGGGAACTTCCGGCGCAGCGGCCGCTCCGGTTCTTCACCCCGGCGGAATACTCGATCTGGGCGGCCGTCGCCGACCGCGTGCTGGCGGAGGAGAAACCGTCAGGAGGGCCGACGCCCGCGCAGATCGACGTCGCCGCGCGCGCGGACTTGTTCCTCGCGCCGCTTCCCGAGAACGACCGCAAGGACCTGAAGCAGCTGCTCGCGCTCTTCGACAATGCGCTCTTCAGTGCGCTGCAGGGCGGACCTGCGCGGCCCTTCACGGCCATGTCGCCCGAGGAGCAGGACGCGCATCTGAGCCGCTGGCAGACGTCGCGGCTTGCGCTGCAGCGCACCGGCTACCAGGCGATGAAGCGACTCTGCTGCGCGCTGTTCTTCTCCGCGCCGGAGACCTACGCCAGCGTGGGATACCCGGGCCCACCGTACGATCTGGTGAAGTCCGTGCTCGGGGCGCGCCAGTGATCCGGACGGACAGCGACAAGGACGTGGTGTTGAAGCCCGACGTCTGCGTCGTCGGGAGCGGACCGGGCGGCGCAATGGTCGCGTCCCGTCTCTCGCGCGCCGGCGCGAAGGTGGTGGTCCTCGAGGAAGGCGGCTACCACACCAAGGCGGACTTCGACATGCAGGAGGCGACGGCGTACCCGCGCCTCTACCAGGACCGCGGCAACCGGGCGACGGCCGACCTCGCCATCCAGGTGCTGCAGGGGCGCGCGGTCGGCGGCGGTACCGTCGTGAACTGGACGACGAGCTACCGCACTCCCGATCACGTTCTCGAGCACTGGCGCCGCACGGAGGGGGTCGCGCTGACCTCGCAGATGTTGCGCCCGCACTTCGAGGAAGTGGAGCGCCGCCTCGGGATCGAGAAGGTGGACCCGCAGGACACCAATCCGAACAACCGCGCCATCTACGACGGCTGCCGCAAGCTCGGATGGCAGGTCGACACCACGAGTCGCAACGTCCGGCGATGCCTGCGCACGGGGTATTGCGGCATGGGCTGCCCCGTGGACGCGAAGCAGACGGCCACGCTGACGTATCTGGCCGATGCCGTGGCGGCCGGCAGCGACGTCTATGCGAATTGCCGGGTGGAGAAGATCGAATGGCAGGGCAAGCGCGCGACCGGCGTGGTGGGCGCGTTCCTCGCGCCGGGCACGCAGCAGGCGACGGGATGCACCGCCCGCGTCGAGGCGCGCGTGGTGGTGGTCTCCGGCGGCGCAATCAACTCGCCGGTCATCCTGCGCCGCTCCGGGCTCGAGCAGGGTCCGGTGGGCAGGAAGACGTGGCTGCATCCGGTCGTTGCCATGGGCGCCTTCTATGACCAGAGGATCGAGGGCTTCTACGGTGCGCCCCAGAGCGTGGCCTCGCATCACTTCGCCCATCGCGACGGAGGCGCCGGGTTCTTCATCGAGGCGGCGCCCGTGCATCCAATGCTTTCGTCCATCGCAATGCCCGGCTTCGGCGCCTTGCTTCGCTCGAACATGGCGATGCTGCCGCACGTCTGCGCGACGATCGCCTTGATGATCGACGGCTTCCACCCCGAAGAGAACGGCGGCACCGTCACCGTGCGCGACGGCGGAGGGCCGAAGCTCGACTATCCGTTCACGGAACGGATGTACGAATGCTTCCGCGCCGCGATGAAGGCCCTCGCCCGCATCCACCTGGCCAACGGTGCACGCGAAGTCGTCAGCTTCCACTCCGATCCCGTCCGCATCGTGAACGAGAAAGACCTCGCCCGTCTCGACGCTGCGCCGCTGGGACCCAACCGGCTGTCGGTCTTCACCGCGCACCAGATGGGCGGATGCCGGATGGGCGCGGACCCGTCGCGGTCGGTGGTGAACCCCCAGCTCCGCCATCACGTCGTCGAAAACCTGTTCGTGATCGACGGCAGCGTCTTTCCCACCTCGCTGGGCGTCAACCCGATGGAGTCGATCTATGCCGTCGCCTCCTGGGCCTCCGACCATGTGCGCTCGGCCGCTGGATGAGCGCGGCGGAGCTCGACGAACGCTCCGTTCCCGCAGATGCATCCGTGGAGCGGCTCGACAAGGCCGTCGCAAAGCTCTTCGGCGTCTCCAGAGGCCGTGCGATGGAGTGGATCGCCGAAGGCCGCGTGCGCATCGACGGCCGGCGCGCCCCCAAGGGCACTCCCGTGCAGCCCGGCGCGCGCATCTGCGTCGAACGGCCGCCCCCGGACCAGCCGGCGCCGGAACCGCTGCTCCCGATCCGGATCGTGCACGCGGATGCGCATCTGATCGTCGCGGACAAGCCGGCAGGAATGCCCTCACATCCGTTGAAGCCGGGAGAGCGCGGCACGGCGGCGAACGCGCTGGTCGGCCGATTCCCGGAGCTGGCGCACGTGGGTCCTGCCGCGCGAGAAGGCGGCCTCGTCCACCGGCTCGACGCCGACACCTCCGGCCTCCTTCTCGCCGCCCGTACGGAGGCAGCGCACGCGATGCTGCGCGCCCAGTTCACAGCCCGGAGCGTCGAGAAGGGTTATCTGGCGCTGGTGACAGGCGAGATCCACGCGGGCGGCGAGATCGCGCTGCCGCTGCTGCACGACCCGCGCGATCCGAGGAAGATGCAGGCCGCGAGCGATGCGCAGTACGCCGAAGAGCACGGCGCGCGCGCGGCCGTGACCCGCTTCGCGCCCGTCGAGCGCAAGGGCGGGTTCACCCTCCTGGAAGTGGAGATTCCCACCGGCGTGATGCACCAGATCCGCGCGCATCTGGCGTTCATCGGCCACCCGCTGGCGGGCGATGCGCTGTACGGCGGTCCGGACCTGCCCGGCCTCTCGCGGCACTTCCTGCACGCCTCGCGCCTCGCGTTCGGGCATCCCGACGGCTCGCGGGTGCGGTACGAGAGCGAGCTGCCGCCCGATCTGGTCTCGCCGCTGCGAGACCTAGAAAGATAGGCGCGCGCCGAAGCGGATCGCGAGTGGCGGCGTACCACCGGCCTGCCGGTCGAGAAGGTTCAGCCCGTCGAGCGTGACCGTAAGCAGATAAGGGCTCGTCAGCGCACGGACGACGCCCACGCGGACGTCGATGGTCGTCTGCCACGGAGAGCCTTCGATGGCGCGGAAGCTCGAGCCGAACGTCGCCGTCGTCTTCGGATCCCACTCGTAGGCGTAGGCCGCGTCCAGCTTGAGCGCGTTCGGCGCGTCCGCGGCGATGTTGCCCGGACCGCGCAGCGAGGACAGCGTGTAGCTCGCCTGCAACAGCGCGTTTGCCGAGAACGGCTTGGTGAGCGAGAGCGTGGCTGCGTCGTACGAATCGCGCTTATCGAGCGCATCGCGGAAATCCTTGTGGACGTAATCGAGGCCTGCCACCAGGTCGCGCCAGACCTGCGACTGGACGCCGGCGGCCAGCTGGTGCTCGCGCGTGCGCCGCTGCGAGATCAACGCCGGCGACTCGAAGAAGCGGCCGACGAAGGCGTAGACGCGCGAGACGCCGCGCCCGCTGAAGTCCCAGGCGATCCCCGCGCGAGGCAGGACGTCAGTGGTCTCCACGAGCCCGTCCCGCTCGAGGCGCACTCCGGCCTCGAGGAAGATGTCGTGCACGGGGCTCCAGGTGTCCTGGACGAAGGCGCCGCCGTACCAGCGGCTCGCGGTGGCGGTCGAATCGCGCACGGCTTCCGCGCCCCAGGCGATGCGGTGTCGTCCGAGCAGCTCCGAGAGATGGGCGACCTGCAGGCGCGCCTGGACCGAGTCCGCGTCGGAGCCCTGGCGGTGCCAGCCCGCCACCGCCTCGACTTCGGCCGTGCGGTCGAGAACGTCACCGAGATAACGAACGGAGAAGTCGTCGGAGACCGCGGCCATCGCCAACAGCTGGTCCGGCGCCGGCCGCCAGGTGAGCTTGCCGATGTACTGGTAGTCGGTCTGGACCTCCGAACGACTCGCGATCAGCACCGGAGCGAATCCGCCGTAGAACCAGAGCACGTCGCGCTCGATGGGGCCGCCCAACTCGGCTCCGCCGGCGAGATCGTAGCGGAGATTCTTCCGCGGCAGCTCGATCGGCATCCAGTCGAGAAAAGCGGAGCCGTGCAGATCGTTGCCGCCCGATCGCGTGATCGCCTGGACGACGCCGCCCGCCACGCGGCCGTAGGCAGCTCCGAGCCCCGAGCTCTCGACAGTGACCTCGTCGATGAAATGCTGCAGCAGGCGTCGCCCCTGGGCGTTCGTGGCCGGGTTGGTCACGTCGACCCCGTCGATCCGGTATCGCGTTCCGGTCGCCGGCGACCCGAAGATTTGCAACCCGAGCGGCTGCGGAACGATGCCCGGAGCGCTCGCGGCCGCGCTCTCGAAGCTGCGCTCGTCCCGGCCATAGGGAACCAGATCCATCCGATCGCGGGAAACAACCGCTCCCGACTGGGCGCTGCTGGCTTGAAGGACGGGCACCTGCATTCCCAGGCGCACCGGCGCCGTGACGGCGGTCTCCGGGTCGATGGAAAGGTCGATGCGAACCGACCGCCCCGCATGCACGGCGAGCCGCTCCTGCGTGAACGACTGGTGCGCTTCCGCACGGACATTCAGCGTGTATTGCCCCGGCGGAAGGAGTCCGATCTCGAACTCGCCCTCGCGGTCGGTCTGTGCGATTTCCTCACCCGGCAGCGATGGGGAAGTCGCGACGATCACCGCGCCCGATACCGGGCGCGAAGTCTGCGAATCGACGATGCGACCGGAGATCGAACCGGTGGTCTGCGCCGCCGCCGCGGACGCCGCCACCAGGAGCGAGACGGCGATGCGGGCGCCAAGCATGCGGGACGCCGGCAGATCACCCGATGTGGTGCGGTCAGTCAAGCGGCCGGTATGCGCCTGCGAGCGCCCGCTGGACGACAGGTACAGGCGCGCGCTGGCCGCTCGCGTTGACAGCAAGGGTCCGCCTGTGTAGGTTCTGCCGCCTTTTCCGCCCGCCTCGGCATTTTCGGGAAGACAAAGATTTCGGGAAGCGATTCCGGAGGACGTCACCCGCCATGGATTTCAGTCTCGTTGGGATGTGGAAGTCGATGGGCCTCCCCGCCCGTCTGGTGGTCATCACCCTCGCGATCATGTCGGTCTATTCGCTGAGCGTGATGGCTGAGCGCCTCTTCAGCTTCTCGCGCGCGAAGGATCAAAGCCGCAAGTACGCGGAGAAGCTGCGCGACCTGCTGCCGGGTCATCAGATGATCGAGGCCGCGCAGATGGCCACCACGATGAGGTACGGACATATTCCGCGCGTGCTTGGGGCGGGAATCTCCGAGTACAACCGCGGGCGCGACGCGCTGCGGAGCGCAGGCCCGCACGACGTCGGCAACTTCGATCTCGTCGAGGCGATCAACCGGTCCATCGATCGCGCCACGCTGCGCGTGACCGCCGACCTGCGCCGGGGCTTGTCCGGGCTCGCCACCGTCGCGTCGTCGTCGCCCTTCGTCGGACTGCTCGGCACGGTGCTGGGCATCATCACCGCCTTCCAGCTGATGGCGACTTCCGGCTCGGGCGGCCTGGCCTCCGTGTCGGCGGGTATCTCCGAGGCGTTGATCACCACCGCCTTCGGTCTGCTCGTCGCGATCCCGGCGCTGATGATGTACAACTATCTCACCAACCGCGTCGAAGAGATGAGCGTCGACATCGCCGACGCCAGCAACGAGCTGGTCGACTTCTTCCTCAAGGAAGGGCGATTCGACGAGCCCCTGACGAGCCCGGGCGCAGGCAAGACCGCCACCGCGACCACCACGGCAGCAAAGGCGTAAGCGATGGGATTCGACGCCACCAAGAGCGGCGTCCGCTCGGACATCAACATCACGCCGCTCGTCGACGTGGTCCTGGTGCTGCTCATCATCTTCATGGTGGTGACGCCGATGCTCCAGCGCGGCAAGAGCGTGGAGCTTCCCAAGGCCAAGCACGCCGTCGCCGGCCAGGGAGCGGAGCCCGCGTTCATCAGCGTGACCAAGGACGGCAACGTCTTCGTCGAGCAGGAGAAGCGTCCCGCCTCGCGGGAGGAGGTGGTCGCCGCGATGAAGGCCGCCGCCGAGGCGGGCAAGCGGGTGATGATCAAGGCCGATACCGACGCCGATTACGGCAAGGTGCGGCCGGTGCTCGACTGGGCGTCCAAGGCGAAGCTCAAGGGC
>WNGI01006025.1_pt1 | contig 10982 bp, 10 predicted proteins | sample 5400621 | NCBI WGS metagenome assembly WNGI01 (sample SAMN13153374, study PRJNA577476) | soil metagenome | isolation source: 20 cm soil or saprolite under Garry oak tree replicate 1 | place: USA:California | collected 2016-06-15 | reverse complement strand
GCGGGTACAAGTTTTCGACCTATGCGACGTGGTGGATCCGGCAGGCCATCACGCGCGCGATCGCCGACCAGGCACGCACGATCCGTATTCCGGTGCACATGATCGAGACGATCAACAAGCTGGTGCGCACCAGCCGCCAGCTCGTGCAGGAACTCGGCCGCGAGCCAACCAGCGAAGAAATCGCCAAGCGCATGGACATTCCGGTGTCCAAGGTGCGCAAGATTTTGAAGATCGCGCAGGAGCCGATTTCGCTCGAAACGCCGATCGGCGAAGAGGAAGATTCGCACCTGGGCGACTTCATCGAAGACAAGGCCGTGGTTTCGCCGTCCGATGCAGTCATCAATTTGAACCTGAAGGAACAGACTTCTTCTGTGTTGAAGACGCTGACGCCACGCGAGGAAAAAGTCATCAAGATGCGGTTTGGCCTGGACGACGGCAGCGAGCACACGCTCGAAGAAGTCGGCCAGTCGTTCGCCGTTACCCGCGAACGCATCCGCCAGATCGAAGCGAAAGCGCTGCGCAAGCTGCGGCACCCCTCGCGTTCGCGCAAGCTGCGTGCCTTCCTCGAAGGCCCCTCGCGCGACTACCTCTAGCAAAGCGCCTCCGCCCATTCCGGAGGCGCTTTTACTTGCCGTGAAATTCTGAAACGACCTCGATCAACCCCACAATGTTCTGGTTGAACTCGGCTTGTTTCTCCGTAGGTATCCAATATTCGAGGTGCAGTGACCCTCCCACCTTGTGCACAGTGAATTGTGATAGATACTCTGCCTTAACCGCAAAGCGTGTGACATATCCTGCTTTCGAGTGTGAATTCTTTGCGACCAGTCCCGCGCGACTTGAGTCGCGTACTCCTCATTGAGAACCGGATAAAAAAGGGCTGCCCCGGAAGACCAGGCGGGAAGGACCGAAATCCTGACTCTGCGATACGACCCAGTTCGTTCTCTACGACGGGCCGGAACAGAACGGTGGTTTCTTCCATGTTCAATGTTCCCGGAGCCAGGTCGTCGCCCGGCTTTCCCGGGACAGTTAGCAAACCTAGTTTAACAGAATGTTTGTACTGCCGATGACTGCCCCGTGGCCTTACGAGGAACCAACCGTCGGCCTCCAACATTCCTATCACCTCGCGGACTTTCACGGGCCAAAGTTATGCTTCGCGTGCAACCTCGTCAGTCCTGGAGTTTTACGTAACGCTCAACACATCTGTTGGTCGCTTTCAGAATGGCGCAATGACTTGCAGGTATGTATCTCTCATTTGGTGCTGGCGGAATCCTCTTCTGGCGGCCGGCCGAACCTCATGAACATCCGAGCGATCCACAGAACGATGAACGCAGAAAACCCGGCGAGGATGTACCACATGCGGGAAATGTCAGCCCGGTTGTTCGGGTGCAGATTGGATTGGATCGCGTAGTCGAAGGTGAGAATCATAATCAGGAGGACGGCGCAGCCGAACCAGGCAAAGTAGGCGCCCAAGAACTCCATCGTCTCCGCCAAGTGTTCGGGGGCGAGCCAGTAGCGTTTGTTCGGAAGGTTGATCAACTGGGGTGGCAGCGTGGCGATCATCCGCGGGATACCAAATCCGACCCCCGCGGCAAGAACACTCATGGCGACAAAAAGTCCAAAGAACGCCGGCTTCGATTGCCAGCCATTGGCCACGCCGCGCCCGTTGAAGTGCGAAGCTACGACATCGGGCAGTTGAGGGTAGTAGGACGAAAAATAGACCGCCGCGCCCACAGCGAGAACGACAAACAGCAATCTAGGGAGCCTGGCATCTCGCATAGTTGTTCTTAGCGGGAGCGTAAGCCAGAGAGGAGAATTGCACAAGGTTTCTGCGCGCGTCGGTGCTTCGGTAGTCACAGCATTCGCAGCATTCGCCGACTCGCCAGAGAACCACAGCGTGCAGATTGTGAAAATGATTAAACTGAGCGCGCCCCGATGGCCTCCCTGCGTACTAGAATAGAGCGCGGGTGGCAGCGAACGATGAAGACGAAGCGAGAAATTGCCGCGATTGTGTTGGTAGCGCTGCTGGGCGCAGTCGCGTATGGATTGTTCCGCACGGGACAGCCGGCAAGTGCGCCCGCGATGAATACCAAGACCGAGTATGGAGGGCTGGCGCAGGCACCCATCGTCGATCAGTCGCCACTCTTGACTGCGCAGCGGCTGGCGCTGATGCCGACCAGCACGGAGGAACAGCCATTCGCGGAGGAAGCGCTGCGGCTTGGGGACCACGAGATGGACCTTGCCTTTGCAGCGGCGGTGCGTGACGCCGAGGAGCATCCCCCGGTATTAAGCGCTGAGGCGAAGGAGATCCAGGCGCGGCTGCAGCAGGCGGAGAGAGCCGTCGAAGCGGACAAGGCCGAGGTCGCACGGCTCACAACGGCTTTCGAAAAGGCTAGCGCGGACAAGAAGGATGCGTTGGACGACCAGCTTGATGTTGCAAAAGCTCAGCTGGAGTTGGACCAGGACGAAGCCGACGATGCCAAGCAGGACCTGATCCGTTCGGGCGGAGATCCGAAGGGCCGAATCCAATCGATGGTTGAGGAACACGAAGCCGCTTCGCATGTGGCGGATACCATGCATGTGTCGGTCAGCAATGATGTCGAAGCGCAGGGATTGATTCACCGGGTGCAGCGATGGTCGGCGCTTCAGCAGAAGCAGCAACTCCTCTGGCACGCCAAGCAGGACGCGGAGTCCATGGCGAGGTCGCTGACGGCCCAGCACGATGCGCTGGAATCGCAGAGCAGCGCTGGAAAGTCCCGCGCAACACTGACGAGCAAACAAACAACAACGTCCACCGCGGACGCTGGTGGCGCCAGGAAACCTTCAAATCTGAACCGTGAAGAGTCGACGGCTCTGGTGAAGGCGACGAAGCTGCGTGCCTCAGAGCAAAACACTTTGGCAGGTTTTGGCAAGCGGATCGACGACCAAAAACAACTGGCCGAGGTGTACGCCAAATGGACGGAGCTCGTTGCGGCCAAGCAGCGGTCGGTCGTACACCGAATGTTGACGGGACTGGCTATTATTTTGGGAATCTTGCTCGTCGGAATATTTTTCGGTAGCTGGCTCGAACGTTTGCTCGGAAAGTTGTCGCTGGACCGCCGGCAGGTGGAAACGCTCCGCACGGTGACGCGTGTTGCCGTGCAAGTGGCCGCGGTGCTCTTCATTCTGCTGGTGATTTTCGGACCTCCGAGTCAGCTCGGAACGATTCTAGGCCTCGCAGGCGCGGGCCTGACGGTAGCCCTGAAGGATTTCATCGTGGGTTTCCTCGGTTGGTTAGCGCTCATGGGGAAAAACGGCATCCGCCTCGGCGATTGGGTGGAGATCAACGGTGTGACCGGCGAAGTGGTCGAGCTGGGGATGTTCCACACCGTTTTGCTCGAAACCGGCAACTGGACCGATTCAGGCCATCCGACGGGACGGCGCGTGACGTTCACGAACAGCTATGCGATCGAAGGCCACTACTTCAATTTCTCGACCTCCGGGCAATGGATGTGGGACGAATTGCAAGTGGTGATTCCCACGGGGCAAGACCCCTACCCGGTGATCGATGCGATTCAGAAAAAGGTCGCCGAAGCAACATCCGAGACCGCAAAACAGGCCGAGCAGGAGTGGCAACACGTGGCGCGTTCGTGGCAGATGAGCGCTCTCTCTGCTGCGCCTGCCATCAACGTGAAACCGGTCATAGGCGGCGTCGAGATCGCCGTTCGCTACATCACCAGCGCCAACGAGCGCTACCAGTTGCGCGCCAAGCTCAATCAAGCGGCCGTGGATCTGCTCGGACAGAAGGCTGTTCCTCCGCCGGCGGCCCCTGTATCCACGCCCCCTTCCAAGTAAACCAAACCCGCGGTCGACGGGCCGTCACTCTCGACCACTTCGCACGCGAACTTGCTCCCATGTCAGCCCATACATCGGCGGAGCCGGCACGCCGAGCATTCCAAGATAAAGATAGATCTGTCCGCGGTGATGGATTTCGTGCTCGAACATCAAGCGCAGCCATTTCCATTTTGCGATGTCCGCACCGTCAGGCGTCTTGCATTTGTGCTGCAGGTCTTCGTCGCTGAGCTTCGCGAAGATCTCCATCGATTCCGCATGTAGCCGCTCCAGGAAAGCGATGACGTTTTCATAGCCGTCCGCCAGCTCTTTGCCATGAGTCGTGTAGCGGTTCGTGCGGCCCTGCAGTGAATTTTCCCGGGGTTTGACATCCTAAAGGGAGAGGACTCCTACGGACTCCACCGATATCCCCGGCCTGAACGCCGGGGCTTTACGGCTAGGACGGGTAAGTCCAATCCAGTTTGTCCGTTGGAATACACCGTGCCACGCGCATGGTGCGCTCGCCTACATTTCCGAAATATTGCAGGAATGGCTGAATGGTCCGGATTTCCACGGCTGCCTCGCGCTAAAGAATGCTCCGTCAGGGAAGCCTATCGCAAGAGCTGGCGTGCGCGGATGGCAGAGACGGTGGCTCCGGTGTAGAGCACGGCCAGCAGCGCGTACGCTACGACCAGGCCCGCACCCTCGGCCACCCATCCCAGCGCCATACTCATGAAAAGCTGCACCACCGTCGTCAGGATGGCCATCGCGGATTGCGTCCGCCCCATGAAATGTCTTGGCACGATGGTCATTAATGAAGACTGTGCCACGACTCCACCCAGCGCGCGGCAAAATCCAAACAGAATTTGCATCATCACGGCGCCCACAAGAAACGCGACGAACGGAGTCGCCAGGTGCCCCACCGCGAGCCCGGCACATGCCGCAACATACAGAGGCATGCGCAACGCCTGTGGCAGCTGGCTGGCGATGAGTCCTCCGATAATCGCGCCGGTGGCCCAGCCTGCTTCCAGAAAGCCCAGCCCCCGCGGACCGGCCCGAAGAATGTCGTTAGCCAGCGCAACGAGGACGACGTTTGCGCTCACCACTCCCGCCATCATGATGGCATGGGTGATGCCCAGTGCAAGCACCAGCGGTTGCTGCTTCAGATAGGCGAACCCCTCCTTCAAGTCGGCGTAAACGGCGAGCGAGAGGCCCGCTTCAGCGACTTCCGGATTTTCTCCCGTTTCCAGTGCCTCGGCGGTCGCTGCGGTCGCTTCGCTATACTCCCGCGGATATTTCTGGCTCTCCCGCGGCGAGACGTATCCGCGGCGCACTTGATAGAGACAGTAGGCCGACACGAAATAAGTTGCGCCGTCGATGGCTAGAATTCCCGCGATGCCAGCAGAGTTGTAAAGGAAGCCGACGAAGGCGCCCGCAATGAGCATGCCGCTCTGCACTCCCACGAGCACCGCGGCATTCGCGCCGGTGAATTGGCTGGGTGGAATCACTTCCTGCACTAGGGCGTTCACGGTGGCCCAATACATCGCGGAGCCGATGCCGGTAATCAGCGTCATGGCGTAGAGATGCCAGAGCTGCAGATGGCCGCGCCACGCGATGTAAGCCGTGGCGAGGACGAAGAAGCCTCTCACGATGTCGAGCAAGACACCCAGGTAACGGCGATCCAAGCGGTCGATCAACACGCCGCCGAGGAACGGCACGAACAGTCCGGGCAGGGTGACGACGATGACCTGCAGGCTGACTTTCACCGTTGAGTGCGTGGCGGAGAGGATGTACCAGCTCACGCCGGCGAAGTTCATCCCGCTTCCGAAGAGCGACACGAACATGGCGAGAAAAAAATAGCGGAAGCCCCGTTGCGCCCAGATCACCTTCCAGTCCACCGGATTTGTCGCCGTCGTTGCCATGGAACGTATCAGTTTACTATCGCGGGCGCCATCGAAGGGCGAAACGCGTCGTCCAAGTGTTACGCTTCGGAAACAAATCCGCCGATGGGGAGGTGCAGCGCCGTGGGAAACGAAATGAGTTGCAAGGTGCGGTTCGGCAAGCAGGAGTCGGACGGGAAGGCCTTGCTCGAAACGAGCGAGATTCTCTTCCGCGGCGATTTCCGGCTGAAGATTCCCTTTTCCACGGTCAAATCAGCGAAGGCTGTGGATGGCGAACTCCGCTTGCAGACGGCCGAAGGGCTCGCGGTCTTCGAGCTCGGTAATGCCGCTGAAAAGTGGTGCGAGAAAATTCTTCATCCCAAGTCGCGCATCGAAAAGCTTGGCGTAAAGCGCGGAGCGAAAGTTTCTTTGGTCGGCGGCTTCGATGCCGGATTTCTCACGGAAATAGGCAAGCTCAGCAAGTCCGTGAGCAAGAGCAAAACTGCAGCCGATTCGGAATGGATCTTTTTCAGCGCTGATTCGAAGGTAGACCTCGGGGCCTTGCCGAAAACCTCCAAATCAATGAAAGGCGCGGCCGCGCTTTGGATCGTCTATCCCAAGGGTCAAAAACACATCACCGAAAACGATGTTCTCGCCGCCGGCCGCAAGACCGGCTTGAAGGACGTGAAAGTGGTCAGTTTTTCCCCTACGCACACCGCTCTGAAATTCGTAATCCCGCTCTCCCAGCGCTAGTTGGGCAATTTCCACGCGCTGGAAAATCCGTCCGAGTTTCGTGTTTCGAGTTTCGAATTTCGTGTCTATGATGACCGCATGAGCGGATTGCTCGAAGTGTGCGGGCTTACCGTGGAACTGCCGACGGCGTCGGGATGGGTGCGGCCGGTAAACGAAGTGTCTCTGCGCATCGCTGCGGGAGAATCGCTGGGTTTGGTCGGCGAATCCGGGAGCGGCAAAACAATGCTTTCACTGGCGCTTATGGGGTTGCTCCCGCCCGGGACGCGGGTCAGCGGCGAAGCATCGCTTGCGACGGAAGCGTCCATGAAACAGTTGACGGCGTTGAGTGAGCGGGAGTGGCGCAACGTGCGCGGCGGCGAGATTGCCATGGTCTTCCAGGAACCGATGACCTCGCTGAATCCCGTGATGCGCATCGGAGCGCAAATCGAAGAAACGATTCGCGCGCACCAACCAAAGCTTAGCGCCAAAGAAGTGAAACGCAAGGCGGTCGATTCTTTGCGGCGGGCGGCGGTTCCCGAACCCGAGGTCCGCGCGGAACAGTTTCCGCACCAGCTTTCCGGCGGGCTGCGTCAGCGCGCGATGATTGCCATGGCGCTGGCCGCCGGGCCGCGGTTGCTGATCGCCGACGAGCCCACCACGGCCCTCGACGTGACGGTGCAAAAGCAAATCCTCGATCTGCTGGATGGCCTTCGCCGTGAGCTGCAACTCGGTCTTCTCTTCATCACTCACGACCTCGGTGTCGTGGCCCAAGTGGCCGAGCGCGTCGCGGTGATGTACGCCGGACGCATCATCGAAGAAGGGCCCGCGAGGAATGTTCTGGAAAGGCCGCTGCACCCCTACACGCAAGGATTGCTGAGAGCGTCACCAACACTCAAGCGTGGCATGCTCACGCCAATTCCCGGCGCCGTTCCGCAGCTCACGGCACTCCCGCCCGGATGCGCGTTCGAACCCCGCTGTGAACTTCGCCGCGACGAATGCACACTGGCCGTCCCCGCGTTTCGAATCATCGGGAGCGATCACGCCGCCCGCTGCATCCTGGTCTGATGGAAACTCTTCTCACCGTGCGTGAATTGCGGAAGACCTACCGGCGAGGCGGCGGTGTTTTTTCGCAAGGAACCGAAGGCGCGCGCTTCACCGCCGTCGACGGCGTGAGCTTTTCCGTCTCCCGAGGCGAGACCTTTGCCGTTGTCGGCGAGAGCGGCTGCGGGAAAACCACGCTGGCGCGCATGCTCCTGCGGCTGATCGAGCCCGACGGAGGTGAAATCCGTTTCGAAGGACGCGATCTTCTCACGCTTCGCGGAGAAGAATTACGCTCGCAGCGCCGCCAGATGCAGATGGTGTTTCAGGATCCCTTCGCCTCGCTCAATCCGCGGATGCGCGTCGGCGAAATCGTTGCCGAGCCTCTCACCATTCACGAGCCCGGCCTCTCCGCGACGGAGCGCCTTGCGCGCACGACGACGATTCTTGGCCGCGTCGGCCTAGATAAAGATGCCATGCCGCGGTATCCACACGAATTCTCCGGCGGCCAGCGCCAGCGCATCGGCATTGCTCGCGCTCTGATCCTCCAGCCAAAGCTCATCGTTGCCGATGAACCGGTTTCCGCCCTCGATGTTTCCGTCGGCGCGCAGGTTCTCCTTCTGCTGCAGGAACTCCAGCGCGAATTCGCGCTGACCTATGTTTTCATCTCCCACAGCTTGCCCGTAGTGGCGCAGGTCGCCACGCACATCGCCGTCATGCGCGCCGGCCAATTCCTGGAGGTGGGCCGCGCCGAACAGGTGCTCCACCAGCCAAAAAACAACTACACCCGCGAATTGCTGGCGGCCGTCCCCGAATTACCTCGAATGTGACTTCGTCCTGAGCCTCATTCCTGATCCCTATTCGTCCTCTTAGAACTGACCACTGAAAACTGACAACTCCTCTCCCATTGCGCTAGAATCCCTCAACTGAAATATTTCCCGGTACTCGTGCGTAGTCCCGGTCGGAAGGCAGAACTACCTAACCTTGTGGTGGAGGAGTCCTCGATGGCTACAGCCCCTATCCCTGCGCCGGAGCCGCAAGCTTCAATCAGCCCGTTCGGCCGAATCATCGGCGTTTTGTTCTCTCCGAAAAATACCTTCGAAGACATTGCTCGAAAACCTTCCTGGGTTGCCCCCCTTGTCTTATTGACTCTTATTGGCCTCTCCATGAATCTCCTGCTGGCGAAGAAGGCGGACTGGAGATCTTTCTCGGAAGAACAGTTGATGAGTACTTCTCGCGGTCAACAGATCCCCGCCGATCAAAGGGATTTGGCAATTGAGAGACAAGCAAAGGGAAGCCAGTTCTTTTGCTATATACGCGGAGTCCTTGGAACGCCGTGTTTGGCGCTGTTTCTGGCCTTAATCTACTGGGGAGCGTACGCACTCATTGGTGGAGCGCGGCTTACGTTTGGAAAGTCTCTTGCGGTGATCGCCTTTGCGATGGTGCCCGGGGGGATTCGCGAACTTCTGGGAATCCCCATTCTTATCTTGAAAGATCCGAGCACTCTCGGCAACCCGTACAACTTCGTCGGCTCAAATCCCGGGGCTTACATGAGCATGAGCGACGCAAAGTGGCTAAGTGCTCTAGCCTCTTCGTTCGATGTTTTTATTATCTGGTCCGTAGTTTTGACGGCGATCGGTTTTCATTGCATGGACCCGAAAAAACTCCCGATGTCAAAATCGGCCGGCATAGTTGTAGGCGTCTACTTGTTTTTCACCTTGCTGGGTACCACCGTTGCATGGGTTTTCTCCTGATACACTCCAAGAGTGAAGTTTTCCTTTGAAGTAGCGAAGACCGACCCGTCGGGCGCGCGCCGCGGGCGCTTGACGACGCCACTTGGCGCGATCCAGACGCCGGTGTTCATGCCCGTGGGCACGCAGGCGACCGTCAAGGGCCTCACCCAAGAAGTTCTCGAAGAGCTCGGCGCAGAAATCATCCTCGCCAACACCTACCATCTTTATCTCCGCCCGGGCCACGAGCTGGTCCGCAAGCTTGGCGGGCTTCATCGATTTATGTCCTGGCCTCACGCCATCCTCACGGATTCCGGCGGCTATCAGGTCTTCAGCCTTTCCGATTTGCGAAAAATGACCGATGAGGGTGTGCGCTTCCGTTCCCATCTCGATGGCTCGGAGCATCTCCTCACACCGGAAAAGGCTGCGGAGATTCAGCTCGCGCTGGGATCAGACATTGCCATGGTCCTCGATGAGTGCATCGAAACACCCGCGCCCCGCGACAAGGCGGAAGCTGCGCTGACGCGAACCACGGAATGGGCTCGACGCGCGCGCATCTATTTTCAGGAATGTGCGCAACGCAACGGAAATCTCAGCCAATGGCAATTCGGCATCGTGCAGGGCGCGACCTTTGCCGATTTGCGTCGCGAAAGTGCGCGGCAACTTCTCGATCTAGACTTTCCAGGCTACGCCGTCGGCGGCCTGGCCGTCGGCGAACCGCATGAAAGCACCTGCGAAATGGCCGCTGAAGTAACGGCGCTGCTACCCAAGGACCGCCCGCGCTACCTGATGGGCGTTGGCCGCCCGGAACAGCTTGCGGATTACGTCGCGCTGGGCATCGACATGATGGATTGCGTGCTCCCGACACGCGCCGCGCGTCATGCCTGCCTGTATACCAGCGAAGGCCGCGTGCTCATCAAGAACGCGCGCTACGCCCAGGACCAGCGGCCCATCGATCCCCAGTGCACTTGCTCCGTCTGCCGCCGCTACTCTCGAGCCTATCTTCGTCATCTTTTCGCCGCGGGAGAACTCATTGCGGCGATTCTCGCTACACATCACAACGTCCACTTTTACCTTGACATAATGCGCCAAATCCGCGAGGCTATTGAGTTTGGGAACCTAGTGAATTTCTCATCTGACATGCACGCGCGCTATGCTAGGGGTCCCGCCTGAGGGCGGCATTCTGAGGTGTGCGCGGGCCGTCCGCGGGGCGCCAAAACGAATCGAAGAGATGTCTGCGACGCAGGAGCGCAGGTGCTGTGCCTGCGGCGCGGCGTTTCTGTCGTTACTTCTTTGGGGAAGAATGCCTGCGCCGGCCAGAACTCAGTCAGTTCGCACTAACGAGTTGAGCGTAGAGGACAGATGAACCGGAACCGGGCGAAGACACCAGAGTTCGGTTTCAGCATTGATTACTGAGAACTGAAAACTGACCAGTGAAAACGCAGATCGAACGAAGAAGGGCTAGACCAAAACGAAATGAGGGCAGCCATCCTATTACAAGCTTCTGGCGGCGGTTTCGGCGGCTTTCTGATCCCGCTCGGCCTCATGTTCGCTATCATGTATTTCATGGTGATCATGCCCCAGCAGCGCCAGCGCAAGAAAGTCCAGTCCATGCTCGCGGAGCTCAAGTCTGGTGATAAAGTGATCACCAACGGCGGCATCTATGGCACCGTCAACGGTATCGATGGCGATTCGGTCATTCTGAAAATCTCCAGCGAACCGCAGGTTAAAATTCGCATCGCACGTGCGGCGATTGCTCAGGTGGAGGCATCGGAAGATGCAAAATAAGCCCACC
>WNGI01006023.1_pt1 | contig 10983 bp, 11 predicted proteins | sample 5400621 | NCBI WGS metagenome assembly WNGI01 (sample SAMN13153374, study PRJNA577476) | soil metagenome | isolation source: 20 cm soil or saprolite under Garry oak tree replicate 1 | place: USA:California | collected 2016-06-15 | reverse complement strand
GCGCTCGTAGTAGTGGTTGAACGCACCCGCAGCGCCTGATGCTCCAAGCACCGCAAGTGCCAAGGCCGAGGCTTGCGCGACCGAGATGGCAGGGCCTTTAGCCGCCGCCATCCCGGCCAGCGCGCTCGCAGCGACCGCAACGCCGATCCTGAGCTTCAGGAGCGAGCAGGTCATGCGAATTGCGGCGAGCATGGATGTCTTCCGTTGTCACCCGGACGGATGCTCAGCGGAACAGCCAGAGTTTGCCGCCGCGCGCCGTAGGCTCGACATAACAGACGCGACTTGCCTTAGCGCGTCTTGGCCAGTCGCTTCACGCCAACGTTGGATATCTTAAATCCCCGAAGCGCTACGGCACAAGGGTTCCTTGCGCCCTACCTATTCTGACCCCGACCTAGAGTACCGTTTCCTTTGCATTCCAGCGCGGCGGCCCACTCGCACTGTGGCGGGATCGCGAAGAGGCTTATCGGCTGCCTGCAGCGCCGCTGACATCAAGCTTGCAAGATCCGCGCGTGCTCGCCTTCCTGCTGGTATTGTTCGGCGTCAACTTGCTGTTCGGGCTCGGCTCGATCAGCATGGCTGGGGGTCGAGCAGGCGATTGCATGGCAGGCGCATATCGGCGGGTTCCTTGCCGGTCTCCTGGCATTCGCCGCATTCGATCCCATTCCGATCTCGACGGGCGGCGGCCCGAATGGAGGCATGGACGCGCCGCCCCCCAGCGATCAATCTTGATACGATCGCCGGCTGCGCTCTGCTCGCAATGCCACGGCGCTCAAGGCGCCGCTCTCCGCGTGCGCTGCGAATGCGGTGCTCGTGGTGATACCTGCGCGTGGCGGCTATCATCTTGTGCAGACTGTGTAAACTTGTCTGTTTTTGTTTCATGCTGCGGTGCGCTCAGAGGCGCGCGATGCCGCAGGGCGACTCAGAGTTTCGGCAACCGGCATCCCGCCCGATAGCTGTTTGTGCTATGTAAATGCCGTGCCCAGTCGCCGTGATGCCAAATGAGGCGTTGGCCAAGCGCTCGCGCGTTCGCCGCGCGCTCAAAGGGAGGAACTTGGCACCAAATAGCTGATTATTAAAACGACCGGTGGTGCGCTAGGTCGACACGAACGCCGGTCGAGGGAGGCGACCCATGACCGTCAAGACCATTCTGTCCGCCAAGGGCGGCGATGTCATTTCAATCGAGCCCACGGCTACTCTCGAAACCGCGGTTAAAACGCTTGCCAAGCATAGAATTGGCGCACTTCTCGTGCTCGGTCCGGATCGTCGGGTGATCGGAATTCTATCCGAACGCGACATTGTGCGGGTGCTTGGCGAACAGGGCGCCGACGTGCTCGCGCAACCGCTTGCTCAGGTGATGACGCGCAATGTCGTCATATGCGGCCAGACGGAGACTGTCGGCACGATCATGGAGCGGATGACGGCGGGCAAGTTCCGCCACGTTCCGGTCGTCGAGCAGGATCAGGTGGTCGGCATCATCTCGATCGGCGACGTCGTCAAGCATCGCCTGCAAGAAATGGAGAAAGAGTCCGCGGCATTGCGTGACTATATCCAAACGGCGTGAAGCTGCACCCGCTGCGGGCGTCATTCGGCCGCGGCGGGCCATCACCTTCAAGGATTGCGCGACATAGAGCTTCTTGTAGACGCCGGTGACATTGCTGCCGGGACCGGCGCGGCTGTCCATGTATTTCTTGATCCCATTGTACTTTCCTGCGTTAGTATGGGCTCGGGTTGCGGCACGGCGTGATCACAGCGTGATCCATAAGACGCAGCGCGATGCTCCTCTTTCCCGGGAGGCACCAACATGATGTTTGTCCATGCTCTCACGGGGGCAGAGTCGACCTCCGGTCCGCCGGTGATCCGCACCATCGGCGTGATGGACCTCAAGGATGCGCTGGCACGCGGAATGTCCGATTTCTCGGCCATGCCCACCCACGCGTTGTTTCTCTGCCTGATCTATCCGATCGTCGGTCTGATGCTGGCGCGGGTGAGCTTCGGACATGACGTCTTGTCCCTGCTGTTTCCCCTTGCGGCCGGCTTCGCGCTCCTTGGCCCATTCGTCGCTATCGGATTCTACGAATTGAGCCGGCAGCGTGAGCAAGGTCTCGACATTTCATGGGAAGACGCCTTCGACGTGCTGCACTCGCCATCGCGCGACGCAATTGCGGCGCTCGGTCTTCTGCTGCTGGTGATCTTCGTGTTCTGGGTTGCCGTTGCAGAGGCTATCTATATTGAAACCTTCGGCCACGAGCCGGCGGCCTCGATTCCGAATTTCGTTCGCGAAGTCTTCACCACGCCCGCCGGCTGGACGCTCATCATTGTCGGCAACGGCATCGGCTTCCTGTTCGCGCTCGCGGTCTTGATCATCAGCGTGGTTTCATTTCCGCTGCTGCTCGACCGCGATGTCGGCGCCGTTGAAGCGGTGCTGACTTCGGTGCGAGCCGTCGCCGCCAATCCCGCGCCCATGGCGGTTTGGGGATTGATCGTGGCCGGCCTCCTAGTGGTCGGCTCCTTGCCGTTCTTCGTCGGCCTCGCCGTGGTGGTGCCGGTGCTCGGTCACTCGACTTGGCACTTGTATCGCAAAGTCGTGGAGGCGGACCCGAACGCTCGCCATGAACACCCACATCCGCCCAAAAGTCGGCACCGGCACTATGCCGCACAATTTCCAGCCTCCCTCTTCGGGGGCGAGGAGCCGCCAAGGCCACCACCGCTTAAACCGGTGTTCGACCCGGCAACCGGTCGGTGGCGAGCTTCACGAACGGGCCGCCCAGAGCTCATTCTCGCTGGCGTCGCCACGGGAACGATCATGGCTGTAGTCGGAATGTTCTTATCGGCCGGAGTGTGGGACGCACTGGCCGTCGTTTTCGTCGCTCCTATCCTCGTGTTCGTCATCGCCATCGTCGTTGCTGTAAAGTCGTCGGGGGCACCGCCATGACTCCCGATAAGGCTTCTTCTCGATAGTAATCTGGCTGGGCTACGCCGGTCGAAGGAAGAGGTCTAGTACCCGGAATCACAAATCCGCTCCGCGGGCGAAGGTGTCTCTATGTGACTCAATTTCGTCTAACAACGATCACCCTACAGCACTTCGATGCCGGGAGCGGGCGCCGTCCACCACATCAAAGCCGGACTTGAATTCCCACGCCTTGCGCTATTCCGCCTTACGCGCCGCGAAAAGGTTGTAGAGCCACCCAAAGATCGCTCCGCCGATGACGCCATCCACCAGCGCATAGATCGTCCCGGTAACGACCGAGCCCATGCCGGTGCCTGGACGGTAACCAGGGAAGATGGACCCGCACAGCTGAAGAAACGCCTGCCCGTAGCCCGGCCAGATCAAGTTGGCTGCCGCAATGATGAGTATGGAGGCGCCCCATAAAAGGCCGGAAGCCATCGACATCGCTGTAATATTGAGTCGCATGCTGCCTCCGTTTGAGAATCGAGGTTTGGAGCCGAATTTCGATGGTTCAATTCTGTTACCCTGAGTGCGGAGTTGCATCACGTGGGCCGGGTGCGGCAGCTATCCGTGGCTCACCATCTTAGCACTGATTTTGATCAGCTTCTCAACGGATGAGATTTACGATAGGGACAGGGTCACGCTCAACGGACTCAATAATGTGCCGATTGGGTTCCCGCTCCAGCGCTCCGCGAAGGAAGGGCGATATGGGCTGGCCGTCACATCCTATAGCTATCTGCACGGCGTGCGGCGCACCAATAGAAGACCCCCGTTTCATAAATGACCGCTGCACCAGACGTGTTGATGGTCGTCGCTGCAACGGTACCTACGGAATTACTATGAGCCCTCGCGACTGGAAGCGATGCGGCTCATGCTCCGGTTTGGGCTTTCGAGGTGACCGGCGATGCAATCTCTGCTGGGGAACCGGGTGGGCGTATGTCGGTGAGAAAAATTACTGAGCTTCTTAGTAGTGCCTAATGCCTTTGGCTAACACGATATCGGCGACGAGCGTCGAAGCGACAGCGTTCGCCTAACGAAACGGGCGTTACGAAATATCCGGCCGGGATTGCCCGGATCACTCCGCTTTAATGCCGGCGAACTTCACCACCGGCGGCTTCGCGTTCCTCTGCCTTTCGTTAGTTTGCCAGCATAGCCCGACCCCCGCGACCGCCACGGCGGCGGCGGTTCCGGGTAGTTGACGGTGGCCACGCTCGAACAATTATTATTTCTTGTCGCGCGCCGCTTAGTCGCAACGGCGCTCTTTGCGCGTGATTGTGCGACCATCGTCCCGTTCGACCGTGGTGGTCACCATGCGGCAATTTTGCCGTGGGCCGACGGTGACGCCGCCTGGGCCGACGCCGATGGTGACGTCTGAGTCGTTCCGCCGGCGACGGTCGCGGTCGTCGCGGTCCCGCCCGAGCTGAACATCGACGCCTTGGGCCATCTTTAGGGTTTGGGCCTTGGCCGGAGTGGTGCTGACAACGACGGAGCAGTCATCAGCACCGCTGCGGCTGCTGCCACTGCGAAACCGATCTTCATCATTTGGGACTGCCTCCTTGGGCTTGATACAGCCACACAACGGGCCGGAACATGGAAGGTTCCACCGCTGCCAAAGTTCGGAAGCGATCGGAGGTGAGCAGACATCCCACGAACTCATCGGGCGTGTTGGTCCGACGTGATTGACCACAACCGGTCATTGGCCGGATCGTAATCCCGCAGTGCAGCGATCTCCTTCTCCAACGTGGCGTGCTATCATTGGGTTGGAAGCACAGCGGGGTCGGCAGCCCCGTAGATTCAGAACGATTCAGGTTCAGCCCCGTTTTTACTGTGATTGATCACAGTTCCAGTTTCACTCAGGTGCTGCGTAGATGATGTTTCGTCAGGCGGCGTTTTCACCACGGCATCGCTGGGCGGCAGATCGGGCACGTTCGAGTCCGGGTTTGGCTGAAGGAACACAATGTAACCGATTGCGACGCAGACGGTGATGCCTACGACGAGTCCCGCGAGGACTAAACTCCAGGACGCCACAGATTGGGCTCCCTTGACGTGCAAGCTCTGGTCTGTCTGTTGAACCGTGTTCTGAGTTTACAAACTCTTGATTCGGGGCGCTTCGACCGGGGGCAAAAGTTTAACACAAGAATGTCGTCCCGTATTCTTCGACCTTCGGGATGCGTTTTCGTTTGGCGACCGCGATTGGCTCGGCAGTCACGCTGCCAGAAGCCCATTAGGCCGCCTTCGAGGACGACGTAACGAGATAATCTTCTGAGCGCCCACACTTTGGGCAAGTATAAACCTTAAGCCCGTATGGACTTCCAAACGGTGGAATAAGCACCGTCAGCTCCATTTCATCGCTACAGGCTGATGCAGGTTACCGGTCTGTCGCTTCGGGGGCATGGCGCGCACCCTTGGATGCCTAAGCCCCGTTGTCAGGCACCATACAAACTCGGCTAGCGTATGTGTCCTTGCAGGGCTCCTAGAAGTTCCAAAACGAATTCGCCTAGATTTTAGGACGCATTGCCAACTGTTGCCGATTTGAGCCGTTGCTCATCTTGAGTCTGGCAGCTATTGGCACTCAGCGACGAACTGCATTTCGATAGCGGACGGTCGCTTTCGGGGCGAAGCGGACATGCGCCGTAGTGTGGCTTCGACCGCCTCGGTCGCAAATGACCCAACTGTATGGTCCGGCCGTGCGTTGCAAGAGGATTTCGTCGAGTTGGGGGACGTGCGGTCTTGCATCAATGTATCCGGCCTCTGATTGGAGCATTTCGTGCTCCCGGCCATCATGGATATCAGCGCGCGTGCGATCTCATTACCGGATAGGCCTCGAGTGGGCCAGTTGGGTCACCAGTGTCCGCGCGCGCCGGGAAGACCGATCCTCCATCTCGTTTCATCCCCTCGCAGACCTCGGCGGTCCTAGACCTGCTTGCGTTCAATGATCACGCAGGTTAGGCGGCGGCCTCATCGATCCTGCTCGCCTCGAATGTTCGACCGTGAGCAAGGACGCTCCAGGCAATGCGGGCGAGCTTGTTGGCGAGCGCGATGGCGAGGACGTTGTGATGCAGCCGCTTCTTGGCTGCTTCGAGCCACGGCTTGAGCCCGTGACGATGCCAACTCTTTGGCTTGACCAGCACAACCCACGCGGCCTGAACGAACAGAACGCGGAGGTAACGATTGCCGCGCTTCGATATCTTGCCGAGGATGGTGCGGTCGCCGGTGGAGATTTGCCTGGGGACTAGCCCCAGCCAAGCAGCGAAGTCGCGGCCTTTGGTAAACGCATCGCCGGTGCCGATTGCAGCTGCCATCGCGCTGGAGATGATTGGCCCGATCCCGGGCACGCTGACTTTGTATTCGCTCTATTACAATGAGACGCGCACGCACCTGGGGTTGGGCAAGGACGCGCCGCTACGACGATCCGTCCAACGATCTGGGACCATATTCGTTACACCGCTCTTGTCCGGATTGCATCATCGCTACGCGCGGATATGATTTTCGGGAAGGACACCTTCGCGTAATCCGCTTCGGCCTCGACGCATCGAGGAACGTCAGCCAGGTGGGTAATTACAACTCCGTCCGGCGCTTCAAAATCGCTTTGCAATCTGGTTGGCAGCGGTAGTGGCTCTTTGAATGTGGCGGGCTAACGTTCGACTTCGCCCGTACCACTACAAACATCGCATATACGCCGGCCAGTTCCGCCGCATTCTTTACAGTTACCTACTGGAATTTTTTTGCCAGTGCCATGACATGCGAGACATAAGATCGTTCTTTGGCCGTGGCATTTAGGGCACAATTTTGTCGGCATTTTCGCCTCCTAACGTGGCGCCAGCATCCTCAAAATGATCGACGTAAGTCGCCATCGCTCAGTTGGCACCCTGCCTGGCTATGCGAGACGAGAGATCTTCAAGGACCATGCTGGCGCAGGGCTTTTGTGACTCTATGGTCCAGCTCGCGGGCGAACCACATTCCCTTTTACCCGGCATCTCAACAACATTGAATTGGGTCGCCACGGCCGCTCGCGGTCGAGCGTATGGCATTACATGCGACTGGAGCTCGTCCATCGAGACGTGTTGATCCCGGCGGCTATAGCACCAACGAGCTATCAGCGATAAACTGTTCACCGGAGGAGACGGCCATTGGACGTAAATTCTGCCACGCAGTAACGCGAATTTCTGTTCTATCCACTTTGCTCGGAGGCGGCAAAACAACCGAACGACTTCTCGTCCGGATTTCGATTGAAACCCACAAAACGTCACCGGACTTCAATCAAACGGCCGCGGACAACGCGAAAAATAGGATTAAGCAGGCGTTGGGCGAAATTGGTTGTGACGTATTCATCGAAACGGACCGATAGCCTAAGTCTTCTTACGGCTTGTATTTGGCGACATCTCACCTCAGGAAAAGCCCTACCGGCATATAGTCCCTGAAACGCGCACTAAATTTTTGAATCTGAGCGGCGAGGTGGCAGGGCTTGCAGCCGTTAGGGCATGTGCACTTCACTTCGGCGCAAGCCCGCATTCTTAAGAATTACAGCGAGCGTCGCGCGTTCGCTATCTGTGAGCGCATACGCCCCACTCTTGCGATCGTGCACGATGAATCCACGGATGGCCATGGACTGCATTGCTCGAGCGAGAATTCCGACAGCGGCGTGATCGATACCAGTCGCGGCGCAGAACAGAATCACGCGATCCTGCGCATTGAGTTTCGTCGTCGCCTTTGCCATAGGCTACTCCCGTCGCCAGCTCTTGGCGAATACCGTCATCGCGGCTTTCACGCGTCGTCCTGACGATCAGGATAGTGGGTACTGTCCTTAATTTAATTAGGACATTCTAATCTGCAAATTAGGACGGTGTGGGTGTCTGGACGTTTCCGCCCACACGGTGCCCTAAGACTGAGCCCCGCCCCAGCGGGGCTTTCTTTGAGCGCCATAGAGTGAGCCCCAACCGGGGGATGATCGGGGCTCGGGGCTAACGACGGGGGAATCAGGGGTGCGCTCGTCCCTAGCCCACGAGATTATCGGTTGGCTGTAGACCGCTGTCTACAGTCGCAGTCGCAGCGGGAAATTGTCGGTGCAGGACAGGACCCGCGGCGGGATACTGGCCCCCTTTAACCCTCATTGGCTCGTTTCGGATTTGCGGAAATGTCACAGTGACTCGATTTCAAGCTCGCATCGTTGCCGACCAAGCGCGGGAGCACTAGCCTGTGACCATCACCGCTTCGGGGGGCGAAGCGTGACTCAACCTGGAAGCCCTAATCGCCAACCCAACGGCGGTCAGCGTTTTTACACGGCCAAGACCCAACTCGGACATCGGCGGTCCTCGCCAACGGGTAGCAGGTTGTAAAATCGTTCTGCCTATCTCCGAAATCACACCGTGACCTGCGTGCCGACCTCGACCACGCGATCGGTCGGAATCTGGAAATAATCGGTCGCGTCGTTGGAACTGCGCGCCAGCCCGATGAACAACCTATCCTGCCAGCGCGGCATGCCGGAACGCACGGCAAGCCTGAGCGCGCGCCGCGAGAGGAAGAATGAGGTGGACATGATGTCGAACTGCCAGCCGAGCCTGCGCGCAGCCGCAAGCGCTCTCGGCACGTTCGGCCTCTCCATGAAGCCGAACCGAAGTCGAATGCGCGAAAATCTCTCGCTCATCGGCGTGATCTGCACGCGCTCGGCCGGATCGACCCGCGGGAGCGGCGCGTAATCGATGGTGAGAATGACGTTCCTTTCATGCAGCACCTTGTAGTGCTTCAGGCTGTGTATCAGCGCGGTCGGCGCATAGGTTGGATTGGCATTGGCGTTGCTATCGGGGCAGGTTTTGGTGTTGGCGTCGGGGGTTGCCGTGACGGTTGCGGTTTTTGTATTTCGCTCTTCCGAATAGCTGGGCTTAGGCTTCCTCCCTCGGGTCGCGCGCGAGCAGTGCCTGCACGGCGTCGCGCGGCGGAGTGCCGCGGAACAGCACCGCGCAGACCGCGCGGGTATACGCGTCGGCTCCGGGGGGGAATGCCAGCCCTGTCGGTTCCGTCGAAGGACAAACTGGTGAAGGCGGCAATCACTGACAATCACATCGCACGTAGGCTGGAAATGTTAAGGGACTTAGTGAGCGCCGAGTCGGTCCCCTAAGGAGTGGCCGGTAGGTGCTATGAGCGGCCATGTGATGAGGACTGCCTGCAGACTGAGCCGCCGCTTGCCAGGGCTCGCATAGGCCGGCATGTAACCTCTGTAGTGCCTCGAACCGGGAACCCTCCTCATGACCGCCCTCGCCCTCGCCCTTCACACACTCGGCGCCGTCGTCTGGGTCGGCGGCATGTTCGCGATCTATGTCTGCCTGCGACCGGCGCTCGGCACGCTCGAGCCGCCGGAACGCCTGCGGTTGATGCGGGGCACCTTCCAGAAATTCTTTCCCTGGGTGTGGTTGGCGATCCTGCTGCTGCTCGCCAGCGGCTATTGGATGGTGTTCACGGCCTTCAGCGGCTTTGCCGGTGCCGGTCTGCACGTCCACCTAATGCAGATGATCGGCTGGCTGATGATCGCGCTGTTCGTCTGGCTGTTCCACGGACCGTGGCTCGCGTTCAAACGCGCCGTCGATGCCGAGGACTGGCCGCGCGCAGGCGCCAGCCTCAACCGCATCCGCCAGATCATCGCCGTCAACCTGCCGCTCGGCTTGCTCGTGGTCGTCATCGGCGCCAGTGGGCGCTTCTGGCGCTAACTCTCAGTCGGACAGCTTTATTAAGGTCCGTTTAGCGATTCTCTCATCAGATCAACACGGACGAGGTTTTCGGTACACACAACTACTTTGGCAGATTTTGGCAAATGGTCGGCGTGATGGGATTCCCGAATCAGTTTTTCAATGATTCATGAGTGGTCGGCTTTTGGAGGGCCGACCATGGTGGGGACGACGTCGGATTGGGAAGACGAGCTTGGACGCTGGCTTAAGCCGTTATGGATCGCTTGGGTCACAAGGCACGGCGGCGGATGAGCAACTCGCCATGGATCTTGGGAGCGCCCCACAGCCGGTTCTCAAAACTCATTCTTCGGATGAGATCGCGCACCTCTTTGCCGATCTGCGGTCGGCCCCCGAGCGGACGGGATTTCCATCGCCAGTAGGCGGCAAAACCCGTTCGATGCCAACGCACAACAGTCTCGGGCCTGACGATCCTAATGGCGTCAAGTATGCGAGGACAGCGACGATAGAGCCAAATGAACAGAGCACGGTCGGCCCAACGCAAATGCAATCGACGTGGCGCGCGCGGCCTTAGGACATTGAGCTGATGCCGCAGAACCAGGATTTCGGCTTCGAGCTGCGACTTGAAGCAGTCGCACAGCATGCGAACGAAAAGAGGCCAATTGCAATCATGCGGCCATCATGTTCTGATTCGCTGCTGATCGCGAGTCAAATGGACTGAGTTTTTGGAAGCGACAGCCTCCATCAGGGCAGCGACCTCGTTAGATTGCGGAGGCGGTCAGAGATCTTCAGGCCGCTGAACGAGCTTGTAGATCGGAACTTTGGTTGAATCCCAACTTGTCATGATTTGCAGGCAGACCACACATTTTGCGATGTTGCTATCACTCTTAGAAAGCCGCGAATACGTCACCGAATAAAGTGCTCCACAATGAGGACAAAAGAACGTCCTGCCTTCCGGAATTGGCCCTGTTAGAGGCATGTTGGGCGCCTCCGTATTCAGAACCAATATGCGCCCCAAATGAAATAAATTCCAGCGCCGTCAAGTCCTGTCCCTTCCGAAAACTAGATTCGTGCGTATCGATGGTGGTGCGGCATCCGACGAATGGCCCCATTTCGCGCGGATTTCGAGGGTCAGCCTAAATATGACGACAGCAAGCCGCGGCAGAGCCGTCGTGCCGCAGCGCCCGCTGCCGGCAGTCGAACCCTAGACGACCTTGAGCGCTGCCGGGTCTTCCGGCCGCTTATTGATCACCTTGTCGACAATGCCCCACTCCATTGCCATTTCCCCAGTCAGGAAGTAGTCGCGCTCGAGCGCGTCCTCGATCTTCTTGAGCGGCTGGCCGGTGTGCTTCACGTAGA
>WNGI01006022.1_pt1 | contig 10984 bp, 10 predicted proteins | sample 5400621 | NCBI WGS metagenome assembly WNGI01 (sample SAMN13153374, study PRJNA577476) | soil metagenome | isolation source: 20 cm soil or saprolite under Garry oak tree replicate 1 | place: USA:California | collected 2016-06-15 | reverse complement strand
CAGAACGCCGGCGCCGTCCCCGTGGAATATCACGCTCATTGCAACAATGGTCTAGCGACGCTCTGCTATATCGAGGCGGTCAAGCTCGGCATCACGTCGCTGCACACGGCGGTGCCACCGCTCGCCAACGGCTCTTCGCAACCGTCGATCTTAAATGTCGCGAGAAATCTCCGCGCCCTCGGCTACACGCCGGTGGTGAATGAGGAAGAAGTGAAACCCGTCGAAGAACATTTCAACGCGGTCGCGAAATCTCAAGGACTTGCCATCGGCAAACCGTTCGCCTATGACGAGTCGCAATACCTGCATCAAGTTCCCGGCGGCGTGATCTCCAATCTACGCCATCAGCTGCGCCTGGTCGGCAAGGAAGCCAAGTTGCCCGAGACGCTTGAAGAGGCAGCGCGAGTGCGCGCAGACTTCGGCTATCCAATCATGGTCACGCCGCTTTCACAATTTGTCGTGAGCCAGGCGGCGATCAACGTCATCGTCGGCGAGCGCTACAAAGAAGTCACCGATCAAGTCATTCAATACGCACTGGGGATCTGGGGCAAGGAAGCCACTGAGATCATGGACGCCGACGTCAAGGACAAGATATTGAGCCGCGCTCGCGCCAACGATTGGCGAGCCTGGCAACCGTCGGATCTGAGTTTGCGCCAGGTACGGCAAAAGTTCGGCGCGACTATTTCAGACGAAGAACTCCTGCTGCGCGTCTACGCCGGCGCCGACGCGGTCGATGCGCTGACGGCCGCCGGCGCGCCCAAGCCGCAACTCGACGGCAAACAATCGCTGTTGCACCTGATCGAACAACTCAGCAAAAAGAAAGATTGCAACCATATCTACATCAGCAGAGACGGCGTCTCGCTGACGCTTGGAAAATCAGCCAACTCCGCCAACCTGGTGTGACGAAATCATTCCGACGTAGCGGTGGGTTTCAACACTGCCCCTACTTTGCGATCTTTGCGGTTTTCCTAAGGAGCCATCATGAACTACCAAGGCCTGCGCGACTGGCTCGGTAAAATCGACCAGCGTGGCGAGCTCACGACGCTCGAAGGCGTCGATTGGAATCTCGAAATGGGCGCCATCGTCGACGTCCTCTATCGCGAGCATCCGCCTTATCCGCCGGCGCTGATCTTCGACAACATTAAAGATCATAAGCCTGGTTACCGTACGCTCTTCGGCCATTTCGCTTCGCCGCAGCGCATCGCGCTGACACTCGGCGTCGAAGAACAATTCAATCATGTGCTCGAATTCACCCGAATCTATCACGAGAAGATCAAGCATTGCGTGCCGGTGCCGCGAACCGAAGTGAAAACCGGGCCGGCGCATGAAAACGTCGAGGAGAGCGATCGCGTCGATCTTTTAGATTTCCCCGCGCCGTTGCTGCACGAAAAAGACGGCGGACGCTATCTCGGCACCGGCCACTTGGTCATTACCAAGGATCCCGATTCCGATTGGGTGAACGTCGGCACCTACCGCATCATGTCTCAGGATCGTAACACGGCGGGAATCTATATCGGGCCGGGCAAGCACGCCTATATTCATAAGCAAAAATACTTCGAGAAAAATCAGCCGATGCCGGTCAACATCGTGCTCGGCAGCGATCCGCTGATTTGGTTTGCCGCATCATGCCCGGTGCCTGCCGGCGTTAGCGAGTTCGACTTCGCCGGCGGCCTCCAAGGGAACCCCATCGACGTCATTCGCAGTGACATCACCGGCCTGCCGTATCCGGCCGATGCAGAAATTGTTCTCGAGGGAGAAATCAGACCCGGTGAGTTGAAGGAAGAAGGTCCGTTTGGCGAATGGCCCGGGTACTACGCCAGTCCGAAAAGCCTCGAGCCATTTATCCGCGTGAAACGGATTCTTCATCGCAACAACCCGATTCTCTCTTGCGCGAATCCGGCGCGGCCGCCGCACACGCTGACCTTGCTGCGCTCGATTACGCGGTCCGCCCACGTATGGGAAGAACTGGAGAGGGCCGGCGTGCCGGACATTCGTGGCGTCTGGTCGCACGAGCCCGGACCGCGGCAGTTTACCGTTGTCGCCATCAAGCAGCGCTACCCTGGTCACGTCAAGCAAGCCGGTGTGATCGCTTCGCAGTGCTTTTCCGGCGGCTATCAGAATCGCTTCACCATCGTCGTCGACGATGATATCGATCCGACCCGTATCGACGATGTCGTCTGGGCCCTTTCCACGCGCTGCGATCCGGAAACCGGCATCGACATCCAGCGCCGCTGCTGGTCGAGCTCCCTCGATCCGATGATTCATCCGGACTCTAAGGTACTGCTGAATTCGCGCGCGGTGATCGAAGCGTGCCGGCCCTATGAGTGGATGAGCAAGTTTCCCGAAGTCCGAAACGAATCCGGATCTCAGAAAACAGGTTTTAGGAAAATACGGTCGCGCGTTTTTTGGCCTGCGCTGATTTTAGATTTTCTTTTAGAATAGCGCCGTCGTTTATGTCTTTGCACTTTTTGCCGCTTGAGATATTATCCGCGGCGGCAAAGCACGCTGACCAGACGCGCGATTCAATAAATCGAGGAGGAGAAGCGCCATGCCGGAGAAATTTAAGGAATTGATCAGAGAATATCGCGACGGCAAGATCACGCGCCGCCAGTTTATGCGCAAAGCGGCTACGATCACAGGCAGCTTGGTGATCGCCGACAACTTGTTCGAAAAGCTTACGCTTTCTCCCGCGCACGCTGCCGAAGTTGACGTCAACGATCCTGCGGTTTCGTCGCGCGAGGTCGAATACCCCGGTAAAGCGGGAACGGTCTACGGATATCTCGCCCGGCCTGCCACGCAGGAGAAATATCCCGCGATCATCGTCATCCACGCCAACCAGGGACTGAACGATTATACGCGCGACATCGCACGCCGGTTGGCGAAACAAGAATACGTCGCCCTCGCCGTCGATTATCTCTCGCGTCAAGGCGGAACCAAAAAAGCCAATCCAAAAGGCGAAGGGTTAAGCAATATTCGCGAGCTGGCGCCGTGGCAAGCCGTCGCGGAAGACACCGATGCCGGATACACGTATCTGAAAAAATTGCCGGATGTCCGTAGCGACCGGCTCGGCTTGATCGGCTTCTGTTGGGGCGGTGAGATGAGCTTCTCGACAGTCACGGAAGTTCGTGGTCTCAACGCTGGGGTGGTTTTTTACGGGCGCAGCCCTAAGCCGCTTGAGCGCCTCGAAAAAATTCAGGCGCCGGTGCTCGCGCACTACGGCGAAAAAGACCCGGGCGTCAATCAAGACATCCCCGCAACTGAAGAAGCGATGAAGAAATACCACAAGTCCTACGCCTACAAAATCTACCCCGGAGCCCAGCATGGATTTCACACAGACACGTCGCCGGAGCGCTATCACTCCGAGGCAGCTAAGGAAGCTTGGGCAAAAACTTTAGATTTCTTTAAGAAAAATTTACAGAGCTAAACGGACTCGCATGTACTCAAGCCACTGCCCTAACCATTCGCTCGTTGTAATTTATCGTTTGATAAAGTGTTATTGACGCGCAGCAAATTCGTATTTTTAGTCACCATAAGCCCCTTTTAGCGGCGCTACTTATTTCCTCCCGCGCGTAAGATTTTCTCTTCCTTTTCGTTCGGCCCATTCTGACATTTTGTAGTGATTTCGACCACTTCACCAGTGGCGCGCACTTTGCGGTATGTAAGTGTTAGTAGAGAAGAGGGCAAAAATATGAAGTACGGATATTTTGCGTTCGCGCTGATCCTGATTTTGCAGGTGGATCCGTCGTTTGCGTTCGAATTGAAAAATCCTGAACCTGAAAATCGTCGCATGACCATCGAGCTCGAAGTAGTTCCGACACCGCCGCAGAAAGACTTCGAACAATACGTTCAGGAACAGGCCGCTGCAGCGCAACGAGACGCGAAAGAGGCGGGCTCGAAACCCAACGAGCAGCTCGCGAAAAATAAACAACCAAAGCCGCTCAATCCAATGACGCTCTTTCGTTGGTAAGAGAATTCGCACGCGCATTGCGCTGGGATTTTAACCTAAACGATCATCGCCTAATTATCATTCCGAACAATCAAAACAATTAGCGACAGTCCGCAAGGGTGCTTTGCCGCGGATTAGACTTCGGGAGCGGTCGCCATGTCACTTCGACAACTCCCGAGATAAATTGTATATCCGTAGCGGTGTTGCCATCGACTCGGCAGTCCTTGCACTCCACGCGAATTTCAAAGGGATAGCCATATACTGGCAGAACTCGCTTCGGCGGATAAAGCATCTCGCGAAAGTGCCACGCGTAAAGATCGTTCGGCTGCGGCCCGTGCCCACATAAACAACCGTACAAAAAATTCGGGTAATCGCCGAGTCGGCGGTCAATGACGGCAATATCCCATCCGTATCGGCGTCCCTGGGCATCAGCGGATGGGCGAATCTTAGCACCAACTCCAGACTTAAGGATTCGGCTATCTCCGCCCGCGGATCGGTGACTGCGAACTGGACGGACGAATTTTGTCCCAGGGACGCCGCGCTTCCAGCTGACACTTTAAGCCAAAGGCACAGTCCCGCGCTTATGACGCCCATTGATCGCACGCTGGCGAAATCGTTTATCACCTGAGTAGCAATCATTTTGAAAAAATCTTGCCGAACTCTTTTTTCTTGTCCTCGAACGCCTTCGCTTCGAGCACTTCCATCTGCACGTACTGAATCTTCTCCGCGCCGGGCAGCGGCGGGTAAATTCCCTTACGGTTAACGAACTCCCCGCTTTGGGCGAGGATCTTCATGCTTTCGTCGTCGATATAGAAATCGACAAACGCTTTGCCGCCGTTGGGGTGCGGCGCTTTGTTGCCGAGCACGACGAAGTGGCTGTCGCCAAGCATCCTGTCGACCCTGACATAATCGAGCGGCGCGCCGCTTTGCGCCGCGCTGTAAGCGAATTTGACGAACGTGAGGGCGATGGGAATTTCTCCGGTGGCAACCCGTTCCGACGCCGGCAACATCGACTCTACCAGAGTCGGCTTCATTGCCGCCAAGTCACGAATGAACTTCTCCACTCTTTCTTTGGCCATAATTTTGTGCAGGCTGCTCAACCATTGGATCGTGCTCACGTGCAGCGTCGGATCGGCCATCACCAGCATCCCTTTGTATTTTGGATTGACGAGGTCTTCGATCGACTTAGGGGCATCTTCCGGTTTGACCAATCCCTTGTGATAAACGACACCGACGATGCCGTAGCGAGTGATCGGGCCGAAGCGGGGGTCGATCTGATCCTTGGGATACTTTTTCGCCGTCGGAGAATCGTATGGGGCAAGCATGCCGTCATTCGCCATGATAACGAGTGGATCGGAGTTATTGAGCACGACATCGTAGCCGGGTTTTCCGGCGCGATATTCGGTCATCGCCCGATTCATCACGCTCATCGCCGAGGCGCGCCAATACTCAGCCGTTATCCCGGTCTTCTTGCGAAACGCCTGGATCACCCCTTCGACCACCGGAGTCTCGAGAGAGCCGTAGATCACGACCTTGCCGCCTTCTTTCTTTGCCGCTTCTACGATTTTGGCATCTTGAGCGAAGACATAATTCTGCGCTGAGAACGCGCCGAGGACGATCATCCACCGGATCAATTTCATTTCTGCCTCCTTTAACCTGCGGATTGCTCCTAACACGATCGGAATTTTCCCGTCAATGTGAAATTCGAAATTTGTCCGGCGTTGACAGTTGTCAAGACGGCTTGTTATAGCCGAGTCAGTACGGCGCGCGAAAGGATCGAAACCAATGCAAATCATCGATGCCGACGGCCACGTCAACGATCGGCCTTGCATGGACGAAATTTCAAAATACATGCCGCCGGGCAATCGCACCCAGGTTTTCCCGCCATTCGATCATATCCACTTCCATTTTTTGGAAGGCGGTGACAAGCGCTCGCGCACCGGCACTGTCGGACCCAAGGAATGGGTGAATTTTCTCGACGACGTCGGCATCGACTGGACCGTCGTTTATCCGACCGCGGGATTGGCCGTCGGCCGGATTATCGCTGAAGATTGGGCCATCGCCGCCTGTCGAGCGTACAACAATTGGCTCTATGAAAAATTCACCAACGTCAGCCCGCGCATCAAAGGTATGGCGCTGATTCCGATCCAAGACGCGGATGCGGCGTGCGCAGAACTGCGCCGCGCGGTGAAAGAGCTCGGCATGGCCGGCGCCATGCTGCCGTCGAATGGCGAGGGCATCAAAGGCCATTTCGGCGCGAAGATCTACTGGCCGATTTATGAAGAAGCGCAAAAACTAAACGTCCCCCTGGCGATCCACGTCGGGGCGCTCCATCACTTGGGCATGGACGCCATCGGCGTTTATTACCCGGTGCACGCCCTCGGCCACCCGTTCGGCATCATGGCACAAGCCGCTGCGCTGTTGTCCTACGGGGTGTTCGATCGTTTTCCCAAACTGCGCGTCGGTTTTCTCGAAGGCGGGGCCACGTGGGTGCCGTTTTTCATGGATCGCCTCGACCGCTCCTATCCGCACCATTTGCAGGTCGATATCGACGGCAAGTTCTTGCCGAGCTCTCAACCCGATGTCATGGCGAGCGAATACTTCCGCCGCCATATGAAGGCAGGCAGAATTTTTGTCGGCTTCGATTGCGATGACCGCGGCTTGGGATTTGCCATCCAAGAAGCGGGTAACGAGCCGTTTCTTTTCGCCACCGATTTTCCGCACGAAAGCTTCGACGCCAGGCATTGCCGCCACGAGATCGACGAGTTGCTCGCGCGCGAAGACGTCAACCAAGCGGACAAGGCAGCTATTTTAGCGACCAACGCGAAAAGGTTCTACGGTATCAACTAAGTCGTCGCATTGCATGGCGTTGACCTTTGCGTGCTAAACGTTTTGAACCATTTGAACGTCTTGAACGATTTGAACGATAGGAACCACTCCACGGTAGGAAATCACCATGGCTGAATATTTCACTACGGCACAAACTATGTCGCAATCCTCATCCCGCGTGAAAGGTCCGCTCGTGTGGCTCGACATGGACCAAAAAGAGCTTGACGACGCTTACGATCAGACCGTTTACGCACCCAACCAACCACTTATCGCTACCAGACGCAGGCTTGCCAGCGAAGCGATGCTGAAACGGGTCACGCCGGAGCGCATTGCTTATGGAGCATCCGAAGATGAAAAGCTCGACATCTACAAAACTTCGCGGCCAAACGCGCCCATAAACATCTTCATCCACGGCGGCGCGTGGCGCAACGGTCAAGCGAGAGACTCCGCCTATTTGGCGGAAATGTTTATCAACGCCGGCGCCCACTTTGTCATACCCGACTTTGTTCAGGTACATAACACCGGCGGCAATCTAATGCCGATGGCGCAGCAAGTTCGCAGCGCTGTCGCCTGGGTGCACAAGCACGCAGCGAACTTCGGCGGCGATCCGAATCTCATCTACATCACCGGGCATTCCTCCGGCGCGCATCTCGCCGGATGCACTCTCGTCACCGATTGGCAGAAAGATTTCGGCTTGCCTGCGAATGTTATCAAAGGCGGACTCTTGGTCAGTGGTATGTACGATTTGAAACCGGTCAGACTTTCGAAGCGAAGCGAATACGTCAATTTTACCGATGAGATCGAGCAAGCGCTCAGCTCACAGCGTCATTTAGATAAACTGAACGCGCCGATCATCGTCGCCTACGGTACTCAGGAGACTCCCGAGTTCCAGCGGCAGAATCGCGATTTCGCCGCCGCGGTGAAAGCCGCGGGCAAACCGGTCCAGCTGATTATCGGCGAAGGCTTCAATCACTTCGAAATGCAAGAAACCATAGGCAATCCCTATGGCATCGCCGGACGCGCCGCGTTGAAGTTGATGAATCTAACGATGACCTTGCGCTAAGGAGCAAATATGAGCCGACTGCCAGCCGTAAAACGAGAAGACCTCACGTCCGATCATCAGCAAATCTGGGACCGCATTCACGCCAAGCGCAGCGGCGGTGGCGGCCCCTATTCCATGTTGATGCATTCCCCGGCAATGGCCGATCACTTGGCGGCAACCGAAGATTACTTCCGCGATCATTCTCTGCTCGCGGACGCCGATCGCGAGATCATCATCCTGACGGCGGCGCGCGAAGTCGACGCGCGTTACGCCTGGTCGCGCCACGAGATCCGCGCCCATAACGTCGGGATCCGGCCGGAAGTCATCGAAGCCCTACGCACGAAAGCCCCCGTCGACAAATTCGCCGGCAAAGAGCGACTGCTGGTCCAGTTCACCCGCACGCTGCTGCACGAACATACGCTGCCGGATGAGCTATTCGCGCGGATGGAGAGCGAATTCGGCCGGGCCAAGTTTATCGAAGCTGTAGGACTCCTCGGCCACTACATGACCATCGGGACCGTCATTAGAATGTTTGACGTAAAACCGCCGGAAGGAAGCAAAACATTTTGACCGTTACGGAACTCGTTCCTACTTCGCCGGATACCGTTTCGCCATTTCAACAAAGAATCCTTCTTTCTCCAGTTCATTCATCAGGCTCGCATCGAAGAACTGCTCCGGCTTGGCAGTCTTCGCTTGCGGCATTTGCGGCGCCAGCATGTCGAGGATGAACTGAATCCCCTTCGGGGTGAAAGCCGGCTTGCGCGGGATTGTCTTCACGTAATTCTGATACGACGTTTCCAGCACCTCGGGATCGTTGGTGCGCATATATTTGGCGAAGACTTTCTGCGACTCGGCTTTGTTGGCGTGAATGAAGTGAATCGCTTCCAGATATCCTTTCATCGCGTTCTTCACCGTATCGCGATTGGTTTTCAAATAGGCGCGCGAAGTCGCCAGGCCGTTGCCCTGCACTTCGACCCCCAAGTCGGCGATCTGGAGTAAATCGACGAAGCCCATTTTTCTCGCGATCGGCGCCGTCGATAAATTGAAAAATGACGCGTCGATCTTGCCCGCGCTCATCGCTCCCAGCCGCTCGGCATCCGGACCGCCGGCGATCAATGCAACGTCTTTGTTGGGCTCCAGATTGAGGTGCTTGAGCAGAATCTGCGCAGCGTAATGCGTGATCGAGCCAAAGCCGCTGATGCCCAATTTTTTACCCTTCAGTTGTTCTAGGCTGCTAATGCCCGGGCGAACGAACACGACCTGGTAAAATTTATTTTCCATGCTGATGATAAGCACTAGATTGTAACCGGTGAGATTCGCTTGAATCACCGTGCCGACATTCACGATTGGCGGTTCGCCGGTGGCGAGCGCTTGCGTCGCTACCTGGCCCCCACGCAAAAAACCCGGATCGACTTCCAGACCGTATTTTCGAAATAACCCCTGTTCCTTCGCCACCCAAATATGGCTCTGCGTGAAAGCTAGCGAAGGATACCCCATCGTGATTCTCTTAAGCTCTTGTGCTTCGACTGAATACGCGTGAGCAATCAAGATCAAGACGGCGGTTGTGAACACAGACCTAAACATCAAGCCCCCGCTCAAGCTGCTCAAGCAATCGCCACCATCCCGTGCTCGCGCTTAAAAAGCGTTTCCCAGCCACGCTCCCCGACGATCACCGGCCCGCCGAAACTGAATTGAATCTTTTCATCGGCCGACATCGCCAGCGGCTTCCAGACAAGCACGTTGCCTTTTTCAATCGGTAAATCGCGCACACGGTCGCTACGCGCCTGCGCGGTGAACAGCGGCCCATCGTCGCCATAGCCGCAGCCTTGCAGCTGCATGACTGTTTTCATTCCACGTTTGGCGCCGAAGCCATTTACGAAATCGCTCAACGCGCGAAACGTCGTGCCTGGCTTGATCATCGCCGCGCCCGCTTCATAGACTTCTTTATGCAGCGCGATCATCGGTTTCCACTCGTCGGGAATTTTGCCGAGCAATATCGGTTGGCACACTTGGGTCAGTTGCGCGCCGCGAATCGCGTTGATTTCGTCGGTGATCAGCGCGTTGGGCTCGAGGCGCCGCCCAATCGGCGGATTGACATAGCGTTTGGGTTTTCGCGCGCCGATGGAATCGATGGTCAGAGTCAATGGAAAATATTCACTGCGCAGCTCGAGCAGGCGTGACAGCGCGTCGGAATAGAGCGCGCCGGCGTCCACACCGGGGCGCGCGAGCTTGATGAACGTATCGAGTCCGGCTGAGGCAACCTGCGCCGATTCTCGCACAAATGCGATTTCTTCTGCGCTTTTGACGTAGCGCGCGAAGCCGACAACGTCCGTCGCATCATCGAAAGTCGCGTTCGGCAGTTTGCTCTTCACATATTCGAGCGCGGTGTGATTCACCACGCCGTCGATCGAGCTGCAATGCGTGACCGAGCCGCCTTTTAAGCCGGCGACGCCGACCCGCGCGCGGTCCATGCCTAAATCGAGCAGTGCCTCGCCCATCGGCTCAGCCCATTCGCGGCCGGTTTGCCAAGGCTCCGGCACCCATGCGTTAGTGGAGCTGCGGTCAGCAATAATAATCGGCGCGCGGCCATCGGTCGGGAGTGCCATGGCCGAGCATCGGAGCTGCGTCATGTAGCGTCCGTCCGCTCCATTGCCCAACGGGATTAGAATACAGTCGAAGCCGGCGTTACCGGCATTTTCTCTCACCGCTTTCCAGCGCCGGTCGCGCTCCCCAAGCGAATAACCATTCCAGATGTGTACCGTCGCGCCGGCTCCCGGCGGTGCTGTCCAAGGCATGAAAGCTCTCCTTCGGATCGCTGTTCCGAGTTCCGGATTCCAAGATAAGCTCGAAACCCAACTCCCAAAACCTAAAACCTTTTCTAAGTAATCGACACCATTCCCGGCGTGCGCTTCACCAGAGGCTCTCCGCCGTTTTCCGTCACGAGCACGCAGCCGCCCCAACTGGTATCGAATGTTCCGTCCGCGCTGTGCGCAATCGGCTTGACGATGAACACGCAATCTTTTTCGATCAGCAGGTCGCGATTGCGCCCGCCGCGGTTTTGCGGCGTGAAGAGCGGGCCGTCGTCGCCGTAACCGCGCCCGTGCATGAGCAGTTGGCTTTTCATGCCGCGCTTTTCACCGAAGCTATTGACTAAATCCATGAACTGCGCG
>WNGI01006021.1_pt1 | contig 10984 bp, 9 predicted proteins | sample 5400621 | NCBI WGS metagenome assembly WNGI01 (sample SAMN13153374, study PRJNA577476) | soil metagenome | isolation source: 20 cm soil or saprolite under Garry oak tree replicate 1 | place: USA:California | collected 2016-06-15 | reverse complement strand
AGCCGAGGATCCTTGAGAATCGCAACAAGCTTGTCGACGGTTTGACGAACCTGGTCTCCCGGCACTCCTGCGACGACGGAAACCGGCTGCATGAAAAGAAAGATACCTAAACCAAAAGCCGCCATTGCCTTCATCTGCCAAACCCCCTACCTATCACGCCTAAGCTCAATTTTTTGCCAGATAACTTGGTTGACTTCGCCGTGACCGACTAGGAGCAACGAAATCATCTTGCGGGCTCGTTGAGCTAATACCCGCCCTCTTTGAGTCTTTCGATTTCCCTTTGCTGACGATTTATCTCGCTCTGCTCCTGATTGATTCGCTGTTGCTGCTGGTCTTGGTTCATTTGCTGCCCATCGCGAATGCGTTGTTTGCCTCTCTTACCAAGCCTGCGCAAAAAAGCTGCCAAAGTTTGGTTGAGCCTGATTGGTAGAAAGCACGTGAATACAGTAAAATTTTCCGCTGCACGGATCGCTACCGCTCAAGAAAGTGTCGAACATTCGACGCGGCTCGCGACAGGTGTCGAGAGGTTACGACACTTGAATTCAGTCGCTCTTTGACTCCGTAGGCTGACAGATACGCCACGCACTAAGGCGGGTTCTGGTGAAGTGCTGATAAGAGTCCATGCTGCTGTCGTAAACCCTGTGTCGGCGCCAAGGCAGAGTTCCATCAGCACGACAGAGGAAAGTAAACGGATGGTATTGCTCACATCGCCAAAAAATCCAATCCGCATGGAGATCTGTGCAGTCCTGCTGGTCTGCTACTTTCAGCGCCTCTTTGCTCATTGTCATCTGCGGAAAGACGATGCCTGCCGGTATGGTGAGAGACGACGGTCGGGATCAGCAAGGCCGAGACGAGAGAAGGGAAAAGCCAGCGCGGTCCGGAGGTGAGTGCGTCAGGTAAGGCTGTAGACCGCCCACGGCCAGAATCGCAATGAAAGCCGGCCACCGCGGTTCGGAATCATATTGTTGAGCAGGCACGGCTCAGCGTCTCCGGACTGTTCTATTTCATGATTGCAATAACGCCCCAGATCCGACGCTGGACCCTATATCCTGAGTTAGCGATTTCAATCTGAGAGCGCTGAACATGTGTCACGCATTTACCCATTCGAAAAAAATCGGGTCAGAGCTTTCGGCCCATTCGGAAATCTTCTGGGCCTCGACTATTATCAAAACTCCCGCAGGTCTAAAAATTAATCGCTACCTGAGTACCTAACACAAATGCGTTTCGGATTGCGCTTCTGCCGCTGGGCCGGATTACATACTGCATATCGGGCGTTATAGCGAGCCAGCGATTGAACGTGATCTGGTAATTCACCTCGATCACCGTCTCGGCGGTTGTGCGGGGAATATAGCGGCTGAATGTCCCGTAGATGACCCCGGCTGATGCGATGTCGTTGTCGCGGCTAGGAATCAGGCTTTGATAGCTCACGCCGCCGCCCACGAAATAGGGCATGGTGTTGACAGTCGATTTAGGCGCGAGGGCGGTCTCCCCCCAAACCGTTAAGCCTTTCTGGCTGCCGGCGCCTCCGTCGCGGTAAACCATCTGCTGAAACATGCCATAGATGCTGTAGGTACCGCTCTTGGTGGCGTTGGGATTGCTGAGGCTGCTAAATCTGTTGCTGTCATAGAAGCCGCCGAAACTGTACTGCCCTGGCAAACCCGTATCCCCCGGCGCCTCGTTGAAGAGGTAATTTAACTGAACCGCGGATAGCGCGCCCCGGTTGCCTTGCTGGAAGGCGAAGTTGAGCCCGCCCTTACCGCCCAGGGCAGAGCTCTGGTTGGTGTTGAACACGCCGGCCGCCACCTGAAATCTCGGGGTAATGTGGTAAATCGCTTGAGCGCCCCATTCCGCGCCGGGGAGATAAAACGTGAATGTCGCGTCGTTTATGCCGAGAGCGAACAGACCGGGATTGATAGCCGCGTTAACATAATTATAGAGCACCGGCATGATGGCGAAGGTGCTTCCAGGCGCCAGGCGCCCGGCCGCTATCTTGAGTGTGTCGTTAAACAATTGGTGGCGCAAATACATCTCGCCTAAGGTGAGGTTATTCGTGCCGTTATCCGGCGAGGTGTACGCGCTCTGAACCGTAAAGCGGTTCCCGATATCATCAGCCGAGAGGTTCTTGCCAGTGGACCACGCGCCGCCAACGTTGAACGAAAGGCCTGGAATGCCGAGGAGCTTGTAAAGGTCCCAGAAGATCGAGGCCTGTAACGTCCCGCTATAGGTGAATCCTCGTGACTGTCCGCCGCTTGGATTGCCCATGAGCTGGGTCGTATACGAGGCGGTCGGCGTGATCCCGCGCCTGCCCAACTCGATTCGAAATCCCGCCCAGTCTTTGGTCAGCGTTTCTTCGTTGAAGTCAAACGCCTGCCCGACGCATTCGAAGTACAAGCCACTGGGATTGGCGGGAGATGGACAACGCACGGACCGTTGATTAGTCGGAGCGCTTGCCTGTCCGTGTGCCGCTGCGGAAATCCCCACTCCCAATGATAGTGCGAGCAGGAGAAGTATGATGGCTCGCCATGAGCAATGACAGCGAGGATTGCCAATTCGGAATCCCATAAGCCGAGTAAAAAATTCGAAATCTGAATCCCTAAATCCGAAACAAATCGGAAGAGACTAAAAGCTCCGAATTCGAAGCAGCTAAAGCTTCCTCCCGAGTCGGGAACTCCTCCGAGAACACTACCCTTACCGGGAGTCTCGTCAAGGTATAGCCCTCAATCTCGCCAGTCTCATGTTTCGCTATCCGTTCTTCAAGATTGTAAACCCGGAAACTCATGTCCTGTCGCTTCTTGCTCCCTCGCTTCTCCAAACTCCTCGGCAGCTTCCACCTACCTGTTTGGAGCCGTTCGACAAGGCTCAGGGCGAACGGAACTCAGTTATATTAGATCTCCTTCCTAGCCAGTCCAAACCTCTGAAGAGCCTTTATTTTTGATCGTTTGAAGTTGTTTCGGATTTCGAGATTTCCCTTAGCGCCCTTGGCGTTTTTGCGCGAGTCACTCTGCTCACCGAGCTGATTACTGCTCACTAATCACTATTCTGGAGCGCAGCAGGTACACCAACAAGGCAACGAAGGCGGTCACGCTCAGCAAGTACAGCAACCGGGCGTGGCGGTGGAAAAAAGCCGCAATGACGTGGACGTCCCGACCCAAGTAATAAGTCCCGAGACCCCAGGCGCATGTCCAGAGGATCGCGCCCGCGACGTTGTACGCCGTGAAGGTCCACCACGGCAGCTTCAGCACTCCGGCGACGATCCCGTTCAACTGCCTCAGCCCATCGAGAAATCGCGCCAGCAGAATAACCAGGCCGCCGCGCCGCTTGAAAAGATCATCGAGGCGCTGCTGCCGCTGCGGGTTGACCTTGAGTTTGTTCAGCACCACCCGACCACCCCAACGGCCAATCGCGTAGCCGAGGCTGTTCCCGAAGGTGGCTGCCGCCGTTACGAGAAGTAGTAATAGCGTGATGTTCATCCGTCCCGCAGCGGCCTCGAGGGCACTCGCCACGAGCAAGGTTTGCCCGGGCGTGGGGATTCCTATGCCTTCCGCCATCACGGCCGCGAACGCAGCGCCATAACCGTAGCGCTCCAACAGCGGCTGCACTTTCGTAAGTGAGCGTTCCAAGTCCCGTACTGCCGTGCTTTGGTGATGGTCCGACGCGGCGCCTGAGGCGCCACCAGCCGCAATGGGAGAGGAGGCAGATGCAAAGTTCGTATACAAGCTGCTCGAAGCCGCGTCGACTTCAGTAGGAGCGAAGGCTGCGGATTGCCGCCGCGCCGAAAGCCCTACGAGCAGCGCCAGCCAGAAAACCAACGCAACAACAAGACGAGTGCGCACGCAATGGCTTGGACGCATGTGAAAACCCTCGCCTTCAGATAAAGGTCGATCAACAATGTCCTCCCCCTTGAGACACCGTGTCGCAACTCCGTTCATGGTTCGGTAGCGAACTAAATCCCGTGAGACCCTGAGCCGAAGCGCATCAAGCCAGCAGCGCATGGGTACCTTTGAAGCCTACAGAGTATTCTACGACGAGGCTGTGTCGAGCATCATGAGTGCGAACAGAATCGGCAGGTAAAATACTGTTGCTTGCAACAGTTGCCGAGCACGCTGTTTGGAAAGCGTGGACTGCAACGGTAGTTCCAATGCCGCCAAACGAACAGCGATGCACAGCAGAGCAACTCCCAGGAACAGCGCGCCGAAGAAATAAATCCATCCGGCCATGCCGAGAAATGTCGGAGCCGTGCTCACCGGGATCAACGCCAGGGAATAGAGCAGTATCCGGACCGAGGTAGACCTTCCGTCGGGTTCAACCACCGGGAGCATGCGGATGCGCCCCGCCTCATAATCTTCGCGGTAGAGCCAGGCGATCGAAAAGAAATGGGGAAACTGCCAGAAAAAAACGATCGCGAACATGACCAGCGCGCCCCACTCCATGTCGCCTCGGGCAGCGGTCCAGCCCAGCACTCCGGGCATTGCACCGGGGAATGCGCCGACGAAAGTACAGATGGGATGCACTTTCTTCAGCGGCGTGTAGACGGCGAGATAGACCGCAGCGGTCGCCAGAGACAACCACCCCGTCAGTGGATTCTGAGCCAAGCCGAGATAAACAGCCCCCCCGACGGTCATGAGCGCGCCAAGCAGAGCTGCATGCCATACACTCATGCGACCGCTCGGCACTGGCCGGCGCGCGGTGCGGCGCATGCGACCGTCGGTGTCGTGCTCCATCACCTCATTCAAAGCAGCGGTTCCTCCGGCCGCCAGCCCGACTCCCAGGAGCGCGTGGAGCAGGCCGATGGAAAGAAACGGAATTCCAGACTTCAGACAGCCAAAATAATAGCCGCAGCCAGCGGTCATCATGATCAGGCCGGTTACACGCATTTTGGTAAGCTCGGCATAGTCACGCGCGCACGTCACAATGGCGTTCCATGGAACGGCAAAAGTTGAAGTGACACTGCTCATGTGGCAAGAGAGGCCCGCGCACGGCGTGTTCGTGGCGCGGCGAGTAATCGGATGACAAGCACACCCACGGGTAGCAAAAAGATCACTGAGCCTGGCACCCACATGATGACCCCGGCCGCGGCCTGGTCGTCCATGGCTGAGATGCCCCATAACCGCGGGACCGCGGCGTAAGTCGGATAAAGGATGCGCTCGGAAAAAATCAGAAAAGCTGACAAAGCGGTGTTCTGCAGGTCGGCCAGTAAAAGATACGGAATCATCGTCCACCGTGGCCATCGCAGCGGGCTCGGCCAGGGTTGTACCACTGGCCACCAAAAAAGTATTCCAGTGCTAAGAAAGCAGACATGCTGCGCCTCGTGCCAGAGCTCGGCGCGAAGTGCCAGTTCATATAGACCGGGGACATGCCAGGCAACGGTGCTGACGGTGAACGCAACCAAGCATACGACCGGATGGGTGAGGAAACGGCCCAGATATTGGAGCGGCGTAGAGGCGAAAACGTGGCTGAGTGCGTACTGCAATGCGGGTCGCGGCAGTCCGTGCAGTAGCGGTAAGATTGGCGCGCCGAGCAGAAGAAGCGGCGGCACTACCATCATCAGCAGTAAATGTTGAACCATGTGGAATTGCAGCAGCAGTTCGGCCAAAGCGTGGAGCGGCGATGCCAGCGCCAGAAAGAGCGCGAGCAGGCCGGACTGGAAGGCGATCAGGCGCCAAACGCCGAAGCGCTGCGGAAGGCGGCGGTTGAGCTGCCACCAACCGCGCAGATAGATGGTGGCGGAAAGCAGCAGCGGGATAATGATCCACGGCTCAAACGTCCACGATTGCAGTATGGCTGTCATTGCCGGATCTGTACAAGGCGGACCGCAAAACGGAGTGATGGATTGCTGGAGTATTGGAGTGTTGGGTTCTAGGTGCATGATTCCATTACTCCATAATTCCGGTACTCCAATTCCAGTACTCCAGTCATTATCTAGTCGAGTCGCGCGCCGCGGCCGCATGCTCCGACCGCAACGTTTGCATGAAAGCGACGAGGGCGGTCACCTCCTGCGGCGAGAGGTTCTTGCCATAGGCCGGCATGTTGCCGCCGCCTTGAATCACTTGCCGGATCAACTGGTCAGGGGTCAGGCGCGTGGCCACGCCGTCGAGCGCCGGGCCGCGCAAACCGCCTTCGCCGCCGAGACTGTGGCAGTTCCGGCATTGCTTGCTCTGCAGCACCAGCGCGCCTTGCAACTCCAGTGGCGAACGTCCTTGGACGTACTGCACTGGTGTGGGAGCGCCGCTCCACGCTTCCATCTGGGGAGACCAAGGCGCGTAGGTTCCCAGTTGAGTCAGGGTGCCGAGGGTCAGAAACACGAGCAGCACGCCCAACACGGCGACCGGCCGGCGGCGCGCGCTTTTTTCTCCAGTGTTGGAAATAAATGGGATCGCAAAAAGGAGCACAATGCCGACCACCGGCGCGGTCAGGAGTAGAAAAGTCTCCATGTACGGTGGCAGCAACGCCAGCGCGGCATAGATCCAGAGGAAAAAGAAATCCGGCGCCGGCACAGCGCGAATTTGTGTAGGGTCGGGTATTCCTTTGGGTCCCTTGGGACCAAAATAGGCGGCGCAGAAAAGAATGCCGAGCACCACGAGGCCGCTAAAGATGAGATCCTTATCGATGGCTTTTGGATAAAACGGCACTCCTTCTTTTTTCAGAATTACTTCGTATTCTTCGGCGTACGTTTCCTTTCTCACTTCTTGCCGAGGCACGGGATACTCATTGATACCTTTGGTCAACACCAAGCGAAGATGCAGGCTGATGAGCGCGATCAGGAGTCCGGGAATGACAAAGACGTGCAACGTAAAAAACCGCGATAGGGTTTCGCCGGCGATGATCGGGCCGGCAAGCAGCAAGTGGACGAGGTTGCTGCCGATGAACGGCGTCCGACCCATGATTGACGCGCCGATGCCGAGTCCCCAGTAAGCATCCTGATCGAAGCGCATGATCTGCCCGGTGAAAGCCATGCCAAGGGTGAGCAGCAGCAGAATGCAGCCGGAGATCCAGGTCAACTCGCGCGGATATTTGAAAGCGCCAAACAGAAACACCTGCGTCATATGCACGGCCATGATGCCGACCATGAAGTTGGAGCCCCAATAATGCAGCGCGCGCAAATACCAGCCGAGGGGCTGCTGATAATTCAGATACTCGAGACTGGTGTACGCCTCATCGGCAGAGGGCACATAGACAAAAGCCAAACAAATGCCGGTGACGATCTGGAGCACGAAACAAAGCAACGTGCCGCTCCCGAAAACATAAAACCAGCTGCCTGCGCTGGCCGGCACCGTATGGCCCGCGGTGGAAGCGAAGAGCTTACTCAGGTGCAGCCGCTCGTCGATCCACAGCGCGATTGTTCTCAGCATGCGAGTTTCCTCTTGGAATAGAGAGTTCAAGGTTCAAAAGTTCAAAGTTCAATGTGGGGGCGGGGCATAATACGTTGAACTTTTGAACCTTGAACTTTTGAACGCATTCTGTTTCCTAATTAGACCGACTCCGACAACGTCGGCAGCCGCCCGCCGCGCACCCAAAGCCGATCCTGCTCGATCTTGTACTCGTACTCATAGAGCCCGCGCGGCGGCGGTCCGGAAGCGTGCGAGCCGTCTTCGTAAAACGCGCCGCCGTGGCAGGGACACATGAACAGATGCGACTCCGTGAACCAGCGCACCGGACAGCCGAGATGCGTGCAATTGATCGCGAAAACCTGAAATTTCTCGCCCGTGATTCGTCTCACCCAACAGGGGATGTCTGCGGTTTTGCCGTCCCAAGGTCGCGTGTAAGGATTGCGATAGCTCGCGAGGCGAGTCTGATTTTCAGGAAAATTTTCCAGCGCGCCGAGCATGATCCAGGAGCGCGACGGTTGCCGCCGATAAAAGCTCGAGAACACATAGCCAACCACCGGAACCGCCACCAAGGCGCCAGCGACAACATTGAGAGCGGCGCCAAGCATCAGAAGAAAGCCACGGCGCGATATTCCGTCAGGCGCGGTCTGAATCGACTTAGGTTCATTCGTTGCCATAGGTTCTACCTTCAGGCTATTTATGCGCAGCCGCTTGGGAGAGCTGGCTCGGCGGTCGATGCGCTGCGAGCCACGCCACCACGTCGGAAATTTCTTGTGGGCTCATCGGGCGGCCGGAAATATCGGCGCGCCAGTCGGGCATCCCCAAATCGATCCGTCCAACGATCACCGCAGTGCGCAAAGCTTGATTGCTGGTCAGGGCCAGATAGGCCGGATCAATCACCGATCGGCCTTTCGACCCGCCGGTGCCGTCTTTACCGTGGCATTGAGCGCAATAGGTCTCATACGCGGCTGCGCCACGCCGCGGATCACCGGGACCTGAGCCTGCGGCGACGGCGTCCTGAAGACTGTAAGGCGGTAGTGTTACGTTCTTAAATTTTTCCGCCGTGCCCCAGCGATTCCTTATCCCGTCAACCAGCACGTCAATTTGTTTGTCGGTAAGGCTGCCACCGGCCTGTAGCGCGAAGGCAGGCGCCGTCGTGCCCGGCACTCCCTGCGCGATCGCAGCGCGCAGCGCGCCGTCGGTCACGAGCGCGAGATAGATCGGATCGTTCAACGGCCGCGCTGCGCCAAAGCGTCCGTTGACGCCGTGGCAACCAGCGCAGTTCATAGAATAGAGCTGAGAAAAATCTGTGACCTCGGCCGCAGCCTGCCAGCGATCTTCGGGCGTCGGCTTGCCAGGCAAGCCGTCACAACCTCCCAACAACCCGAGAAGCATTAAGACCACAACCCATGGAGTGATGGAGTACTGGAGTATTGGAGTACTGGGTTTCAAATCCATCATTCCATTACTCCATCACTCCAGTACTCCAGTCTGCCACACTGCCATCACCGCTCCTCTCCCCTCCCATGCATCACTCCGGGAGCCTCGATGCCGGCTCTTGCCGCCAACGGCCAGGTCTGCATCGTCTCGACCATTCTTGAATGGTGCACCACGTAGCCCGTGGTGAGTCCGAAGGCGATCTGTGAGGCGATAAACCAGAGCCAATCAATGCGCGCATTCAGCGCCGGATTGATCAGCCGCAAGGTTGCCCAGATCAGTGCCGACCAGAGGACTGGCGACATGAAACTGCTCCAGAACGCGGCGCGCCGCGACGGCAACATCGGCAGCAAAATGGCGAACAGTAAACCGACGAGAATCGAGATCAAGCCGTGGCTGATCAAGGCAACGACAAAACCCGCGCTATTGAAGGCAGCCAGGTGCGCGACGTCTGCTTGCGCCAGGGAAGGCATAGCGACTGCCGCCAGCAGATTAATCGGGTACCAGATACTGCGATAGCCGATGAAACCATAGACACACGCGACCATCGCCATGGCGACCGCGCCGACGATACCGCCCTTGATGCCCGACGAATAGGGATGAATCTCGGCCGGAATATGCACGCGGTGGCCAGCCACGCCGGGATGGAGATAGGCGATGGTTTGCGGCGCCGGTGTAATCGGCCGGGCGCGTTGCTCCGGCGCGCGCAGGCGCACCACCTCGTGTTGTTCCACCGGCAGCACGTCGCGAAACCAGCCTGCGGCGCCGGCTAGAGCGACCACCAATCCCACGACGCTGAGCGCGGGATGTATGACCAACCCGGCGCAGATCAAGGTGATGCCGAACGCGCTGACGAAAGGCCAGGCGGTGCGCGCCGGCAGAATAACGTGATTGGGATCTTCTTGTTTTTCGGCCATCGATTTCTCCCCGCGTTCAGCGGCCGATCACGTAAACCACGCTGAAGACGACGACCCACACCGCATCGACAAAATGCCAGTACCACGAGATCATCTCGATATGCTCGGCGTGCGCTTGCTTCACGTAGCCGCGCAGGCTCAAGATCAAAACCAACCCAAGCAGGATCAAACCGACGATGACATGGCTGGCGTGCAAACCGACCACCGAGTAGAAGGTCGTGCCGAAAAGATTAGTGCTGATCGTGAGATGATCTACAAAGATCAACCGCTGCCATTCGAAAGCGGTGGAGCCGAGAAACGTCGCGCCGAGGAGAATCGTGATCAACCACCAGAGCTGGAATCCCGCGCCATGTTCGCGCCGCAAGGCGCGCTCCGCTAGCGCGATCGTCATGCTGCTCGCCAACAGACAAATCGTGGCGCGAACCGGTATTTCCAGTTCCTCTGCCGGATAGGGGCCGGTGCGGCTTTTGCCGATATAAAAGAGGTACGCCACCACGAAGATCGTGAATAAAGCCGCCTCGGTGCAGATGAGGCAGATCACAGCCACCTTGCGGCGAGAAGGCAGCGTCCAGTCGGCCGATTCAGCGGCAAGAGCCAAAGTATTTGCATTCGCCATCGCTACGCTCCCGGTTCACTCGTATTTCCAGTCGGGGTCTTCGGGATGCTTCAAATCCCACAGCGGACGGCGGCTACGTACTTCCGGCAGCGTTTCAAAGTTGTACTCCGGCGGCGGCGAGGTCGTGGACCACTCCAGTGTCCAAGCGTCCCACGGATCATCGCCCGCGGCCTGACCATGCCGCAGCGAGCGCAGGAGATTGACCGCCAAGCAGCCGACGCCTATGGCTTGAAAGACAGCTCCGATGGAAGAGATCAGATTGTAGATTTCCCAACCGCGGCCCGGATCGTAGGTGTAAATGCGTCGCGGCATGCCGAGAATGCCGGCGATGTGTTGCGGGTCGAAGGTAAGATGGAATCCAATAGCGAAGAGCCAGAAATGCCACAGCCCGAGCTTGTGATTCAGCAGTCGGCCGATCGCCTTGGGATACCAATAGTAGATGGCGGCAAACATCATGAAGATGAAACTGCCAACCAAGGTGTAGTGAAAGTGCGCGACCACGAAGTAGGAGTCGGTGAGCTGCCAGTTAAACGGCGCCACGCCGAGCATGACGCCGGTCAAGCCGGCGATGAGGAACTGAAACAAAAAGCCCAGGCAAAACAGCATCGGGATTTCGAAGCGAATCTGGCCGCCATAGAGAGTTCCGAGCCAGTTGAAGATTTTAATCCCGGTCGGCACCGCGATCAGCA
>WNGI01020306.1_pt1 | contig 10987 bp, 9 predicted proteins | sample 5400621 | NCBI WGS metagenome assembly WNGI01 (sample SAMN13153374, study PRJNA577476) | soil metagenome | isolation source: 20 cm soil or saprolite under Garry oak tree replicate 1 | place: USA:California | collected 2016-06-15 | reverse complement strand
CTCGAGCCGATTTTGCGCGCGGCAATCGAGCAGCGCAGACCTGGCGTGCTCCATCTGCGGCATCGTCTGACGGCATTCCGGCAGTCGGACCGCGGCGTCGTCGCGCGCTTCGACACCCCGGATGGCGCGCGCGAAGTGGAAGGCTCTTATCTCCTGGCCTGCGACGGGGGGCGAAGCACGGTGCGCACGCAACTCGGCATCCCGGTGGAAGGAGAATCCTCCGACGAGCGATGTCTGCTGGTCGATGTCAAAGTCGATCTCGATGTCGTCAATCCCCGCGATTACCCCTATCTCGCCTATTTCGCCGATCCCCTTGAGTGGATGATCCTGGTACGCCAGCCGCACTGCTGGCGCTTTCTCTATCCCCTTGCTCCCGGCGTCCCCGAGCCCACGGCTGCCGATTTCCGCGCAAAGGTCATTCGCTTCATCGGTCCCGTCGACCAGATGGAGATCCTCAATACGATCGTCTACCGCATTCACCACCGCGTGGCGACGCAGTGGCGCCGCGACCGCGTGTTCCTCATGGGCGATGCCGCGCATCTGATCACGCCCATGTGGGCGCTCGGCCTCAATACGGGAATTCTCGATGCGATCAGTCTGCCGTGGCGACTGGCCTGGGTGACGCGCGGATGGGCAAGCGACGCGCTGCTCGACGGCTATGCGCGCGAGCAGCGCCCGGTTGCCGCCGAAGGCTCCGGCGAGATGGCGCGAGCAGCGCACAGATATATGGCCGGACAGGCCGCGGGCGTGAAGGCGATGTCGGGAACGGCGTGGGCCAACGCCGCAACGCGAACCATGCTGGGGGTGAGGCTCGGCGTCGACGAAGCGGGCGACTGGTCCATGGTCAAGACCGACCGCGGGCCGTTCCGCGTCGGCGATCGTATCCCGGACGCATTGCTGCACGGGGCCGAGGGCCGCCCGGTCCGGCTGCACGATCTTGTCGATGACAGCTTCGTGGCGCTCTATTTCACCGATGTGCGGCGACGGCCGGAGATCCCCGCCAATGCTCCCGGCCTCAAGCACCTCGTCGTGTCGCACCGGGATGCTCCGCTCGATGGCGGGCTGCGCGATCGTTCGCTGTTCGATGTCGGCGACCGCTTTCGCCAACTCGTTGGCTGCCCGAGCGATACGCTGGTCCTGGTCCGTCCGGACGACCACATTGCTGCGATCGCCTCCCTGCGTGCCGCACGGGCGCAGGACCTTTACCGGCGGATAGTTGGTCAGACAAACGTCGGCGTCAGCCGATGAGAGATCACGTCAAGGAGACTACAACGATGCGTGCGCTGGGACCAATCGGCGACAAAATCCTGTTCGAGAACGAATTCGTGCGGGTGTGGAGCGTGACGCTGGATCCTGGCCAGCGTCAGCCATGGCACCAGCATCTGCTGCCGTACCTCATCGTGCCGCTGACGGAAGGCAGGAACGAGATGACGTTCGACGACGGCCGCGTCCGCCAAACGCAGGAAAAGCCGGGGGAGGTGATCTGGCGCGAGCCCGGCATTCCGCACGAGCTTCTCAACTGCAGCGATTGGCAGTACCGCAACGTGCTCGTCGAGATCAAAGCGGGCGCGCACGGTGACGCGCTGCAAGCCAATCGCCCGGCGGAATGATCCGTTCAGTTTGTCATTCCGGCCGAGCCGCGATAGCGGCGAGAGCCGGAATCCATAAGCATAGGCAGTGGTTATGGATTCGGGGCTCGCGGGCACACGCAGTCAAGCTTGCGCAGGCTGCATACACTTGCCTGCGCTGCCCGCGCCCCGGAATGACGAGTCAGAATTTACAAAGGGTAATATGACATCCCGCCTCGCATCCAGGAGCTAGCGCATGCCCAAGCAGCAGATCACGTCGGCAAAGATCCGTCAGCCGTCCGGCCATTTTTCGCACGCGACCATGGTCGAGGCGCGCGGCCGCATCGTCTTTATTTCCGGTATGACCTCGCGCCGGGCGGACGGAACGATCGCCGGCATCGGCGATATCGAAGCGCAGACCCGTCAGGTGTGCGAAAACTTGAAGGCCGCAGTGGAGGAGGCGGGCGGCAGCATGGACGACATCTGCCGCGTCGACGTCTACGTCCGCAACATGGAGCACTTCGAGCAGATCCACAAAGTTCGGCGCGAATATTTCCGGCCGCCCGCACCGGCCTCGACCATGGTGGAAGTCTGCAAGATGACCTCGCCCGAGTATCTGATCGAGATCAACGCCATCGCGGTGATTGGCGAGTGAAACATTCGTGACGCAGCGACTCTCACAGCGGAATTTACTTGACAAGCATTGGTTGCAGTAATCAACTTTAACGCGCAGACCGACTTTGGCTTTCAATCGGTTGAGGGGGAGGCCACCCGTGTCGGCGACGTCATCGGCGCAAAGTCATGGTGGCGCGCGAACGGTAGATTGTCGGCCGCAGCTGTTGCGTCCCGTCCCGCCTGATCCGAACGCCGACGCCGTCGACCGATTGCTCGCATCGCCGGTGGGCGCGCGCTTGCTCAGTCGGCAATCCGGCCGCTCTTGCACCGAGCATCTAGGTCGCCCGTCACTGCAGGATGGCGCCCTCGCCACCGCCAAGTGTCGGCGCGCGCTCATGGGAGAATGATAGTCATGCGCAATAACCGCTCTGCTGCCGTGGCCGTTCTCGGCCTTGTTGGAGCGCTTAGTTCTTTTCATTCATTGCAAGCGCAGGCGCCGGTGCAACCGGCACCCACCGCGCAACCTCCAAAACCGTTGGGCCAGCCCTGCAATTTGATAAGCGATTTGGTACCAGCTAATCCGCCAAGTCCGAAGCCGCCAACCGATCCGTCAAAGCTGACGCTGACACGCGTCGACGCGACAACTAAGAATATGATTTTGAATTCCGGTCTCCCATGCCAGGAGATCGTAAGCACCCAGGGCCCCGACAAGACGAAAACTCCGCTCGAAAATCTACAGCGTGGATTCGATTTCTATTCCTGGCTGACATTTCTCGCGTTGAATTCTCCCGCCGACGGGAGCGGAATCGATCAGTCCAAGCCAAACACGAAAACGAAATGGGAGGACAAGGCAAATTTCAAGCAACTCCTCGACGTGATGTTACCGGGAGGCGCCGCGTCGGAATGGACGGATAAAATCCCTCCTCCCCCAGGATGCAAAAGTCAATTCGAGGCCAATCCCGACCTGATGGTCATCGACATGATCGAGGAGACTTTCAATCAGCCGTTCAAGACCGGTGCATTGATCGACCAGCAGGGAAATTATGCTCTGTTCGATATTCTGATGAACCGACAAATGTTCGACTACATCAAGAAGCACAAGCTCTACAGCAAGAGAGAACAATTGAGCGCCGCCAATTCCAACCTGAAGATCGATTTTCCCGCAGGGGCAAATCCCCCCGACGGTCAGGTCGAGGGCGGCGATCCGGGTGGCATCATTATTAAAGTGTCGTGGAAAATCCTGGATTCGGATCAAGAGAAGCGAAAATTCCACACTGTGGATGCGCTCGTATCCCTGCCGCGTCACGATGCAACGACAGACCCGCCGTGTTTGCGCAAGACGCTCGGCTTAATAGGCTTCCATGTGATGCATAAGACGAAGAGCCGGTTGCCGTGGATATGGACGTCGTTCGAACACGTCGACAATGTGCCCGAGGAACAGGAGGTCAAAAGCCGGAAACTGAAACCGTCCTATAGTTTTTATAATCCTCGATGCAATACCACGACATGTCCGGTGAACCAGACCCCGCCGCGGCCGTGGGATCCGACGCCATCGCTCGGATTAAAATTCCACAGCCCATTCAAGAGCCAGATCGTTCGCACGACTTCGTTGACGGACGACACAAAGAAAATGAACAAGCAATTTCTGGGCATCCTCAAGGGTACCGTGTGGGAAAACTACATGCTGCTGAGTACGCAGTGGCCGAGCGATTTCAATTGCGGAAGGAAAGTGGCGTCTGATGCCAAGCCAGAGCTCGATCCCAACACTGACGCTGAGAAAGAGCCGGACATGAACTGCGCGCCGGCTCCGACCTTTCTCGCGAATTCCACGCTTGAAACCTACAGTCAGGGGTCTGTCCCCCTTGCTTCGTCCAGCTGCATGGCCTGTCACGGTAACGCGACGAGTTATCAGCTGCCCCCTCCCGACGCCAATCCCAACGCCAAATTTTTCAACCAGTCAGACTTCACGTTCATCCTGGAAAAAGCGCGCTGAGTTGCGAACGCATTGAAACGTGAAAAGGCCGGTTCGAGCGCAGGAAGCCAATCATGAGCCATTTGCCGTATCCGAGACCAAAATCGATCGCGCAAGGGAAGAAAGAAGATGAAATGGTGGGCGCCTTCACCCGCCGCACGGTCCTCGCTGGCGCGGCCGCCGCCACTGCTGCAATGTCTGTCGGCGCCGTTGACAGCCCAGCGAGCGCGCAGACTCGCCAAGACATGATCCTGTTTGTGTTGCTGTCGGGGGCGCTTACCGGCATCGCTGAAGCGAAATTGGCGCCGGGATTCCGCGCCGTGCCGTCGCTCACCGACATTGACCTGGAGAAATCGGAGCCTGGGTCCGATCCGGTTGATATCAAACAAGAGTACTTCAATTGGGTGAACAAGAAACGCCAGGCCACGCTCAGGCGCTTATTGCAAATTACCAAGGACAGTCCGAAATCATCCGATCGCTCCCAAGCTATTATCGACAAGGTGCAGGCAACGCCGGATACCAAGTATCTGGCGCGCAGCATTGTTTTGATGTGGTATTTGGGCGCTTGGTACGACCCGGATAATTTGCGCTATTGGGCGCGTCCACCGAGCCCTCGCACTGATTTCATAGGCAATTAGGTCCAGAGGAGCCGCCAATGGCCGCTGAATCTTGCATCGAATGCGATGTCGCGATCGTCGGTGCCGGCTTTGCCGGCGCGTTGATTGCAAATGAATTGGGCAAAGCCCGCAAAAAAGTTGTTATCCTCGAAGCCGGCGACCCGGTTCCGCCCAACATCAACGACTTCATGCGGCGGTTCTACATGGCCCCCGCAAAGGTGCCGGAGAGTCCTTACACGCCCGAGGTTTTCGACGCAGCCGGCAACCTAAGCGATCCGAGCAAAATGAATGCCGGGCGGCCGACGGTGCTCAGTCTTCTCCGCAAGGGAGGGTTCGGCGATTGGACCGATCCGAAGCAAAGCTATCTCATCCAGAAAGGCCCGCGGCCATTCGCTAGCACCTATGATCGCCTCGCCGGGGGAACGGCGCATTGGCTGGGCACCTGCCTGAGGTTCGTGCCGGCCGATTTCAGGATGAAAACGAACTACCCATCCGTCCCGCAGTTCGTGGATTGGCCGATCGGTTACGACGATTTGAATGATTGGTATGGCAAGGCCGAAGCGGAACTGGGGGTGTCGGCGGATCTGGAGGAGCAAAAGTATCTCGGCATCCAATTCCCGGCCAACTACAAGTATCCGATGCCCAAGATCCCGAGCTCGCTGGTCGATCTTGCTGTTGCTGACGCGCTAAAGTCATTGAGCGAGGATGAGACCAAGTTCTTGGAAATGGAAAGGCCGCCAACCGAGATTCGAGTCAGGAACCTTCCGGCCGCGCGCAATTCTCAACCTTATAAGAACCGTCGCGCCTGCGCCGGCAACACGAATTGCATTCCGATCTGTCCGATCCAGGCGAAATACGATCCCACCATGACGTTGAATGACGCGACAAATACCGGATTTGTGCAGATTATGGACCGAACAGTCGCCAGCGATATCGTCGTTGGGGAAAATGGACGCATCAGCCAGATCAATTTTATACGGCACGCAGGACCGAGGACGAGCGGATGCGTGAAAGCCAAAATCTACGTCATCGCGGCAAACGGTATCGAAACTCCACGGCTGCTGTTGATGTCGAAAAACGGCGGCCGGACGGCCAATGGCGTCGCGAACAGCAGCGACATGGTGGGGCGCAACCTGATGGATCACCCCTATTACGTTGCCTGGGGTTTGACGCCGAAGCCGGTATATCCATATCGCGGCCCGCTGATCACGTCGGGCATCGGGGATTTATGCGATGGACCGTTCCGCGCCAAACGGGGTGCATTCCGTATCGATATCGGCAATGAAGGCTGGAATTTCGTGGTCGGCGGCGATCCCAACGTGACGACGCTTGATTTGGTCAACGGTTTGAACAAGAGCAAAGTTAATGTCGGAAACGAAGCTCTGTTCGGGAAAAAGCTGGTCGAGACGCTAAGCGACAAATTCACGCATCAGTTTCGCGTCGGTTTCCTCGTCGAACAAACCCCGGATCTCGACAACCGGGTTACGTTATCGGAATCGTTTAGGGACGGTTTGGGCCTGCCACGGCCGGAAATTTCCTACGATCTCTCGGACTATACCAGACAGGGAATTGTTGCCGCACACCGGATGAAGACTCTCCTGTTCAAGAAAATGGGAGTCAATGACTTCACCGAGACGGTGCCAAAAGACGAGCCTACGCGGTTCGATGTGCTCATCGACGACAAAATCGTGAGTCTGAGCTATGTCGGCGCCGGACATATTATGGGAACCTGCCGAATGGGCAGCAACAAGGACAGTTCCGTTGTAAATTCCGATCAGCGGTCATGGGATCATGACAATTTGTATGTGGTCGGAAGTAGCACGTTTCCGACTGGCGCGACCGCCAACCCGACGCTGACCATCGCGGCGTTGTCGCTGCGGACCGCGAACAAGATCCTGCGAGAGGACCTCAGATGACGCGCCGACGGGGAGGCTGAGAATGTTCGCCGTTCGGATCGCCCCAGCGCTGCAGCAAAAAGATCGGCAACGCTTCGCAGCAGGGCTCAAGCACACGCTCGCTGTCGCGCTCGGCGCCGTCGCACTTGCCGGCACGCCGGATATCACCGGCGCGGCGGATTGCCCGGCCGAGACGCAGGTGCGGGTTCCACAGGCGTCGGCGCCGCCGCTGAATATCGACAAAGTCAAAGAGGCGCTGCTCGCCTACCAGGCCAAAGACTACGACGGCGATGTCGCCGCGGTCTTCGCCGCCGCGCGTGCCTATGTCGAGCGGCGCGGCGGTGAGGTCAGCAAGCCCGCGCTCGTTCTCGATATCGACGAAACGTCGCTGTCGAACTGGGCGAATATCAAGGCCAACAATTTCGGGTTCATTCGCGACGGCGCCTGCGATCGGCTGCCGAGCGGCCCGTGCGGGTTCAAAGCCTGGATCCTGCAAGCTGTGGCACCGGTGATGATGCCAGCGCTCGACCTGTTCAACGCCGCAAAAGCCAAAGGCGTGGCGGTGTTCTTCATCACCGGGCGCCGCGACAGCGAGCGGCAGGCCACGCTGTGGAATCTCGACCGCGCCGGCTACGAAGGATGGGCCAAGCTCGTGACTCGTCCTGACGAAGACTCGCACGCGACGGTGCAAGCCTTCAAGACCGAGGAACGCCGCAAAATCGCGCAGGGGGGATACACGATCATTGCGAGCATCGGAGACCAGCAGAGCGACCTCGACGGCGGTTTCGCCGAATGCACGTTCAAGGTGCCGAATCCGTTTTACTTCATTCCGTGAAAACGGAAGCCTCCGCTCATGTTAGCGCCGGAGCCAAGCCAGCGAAGGCGCGTGTAGGATGTGCGCATGCCTGCAATCAGCGCGAGCGGCGAACTCGGTCTGCCCCCTCCCCCGCTTGTGGGGGAGGGGGTGAGCTTGCACACATCAATCTTTTGCGTGCCCCCTCCCTATCCTCCCCCGCAAGCGGGGGAGGGGACCGCACCGAGTCCGCGGCCTCATTATGCCTCGGTACAAACGATCACGCTCTACAGCTTGTGCGGGGAGCCGCGATAGCCCTCGAGATCGGCGTATTTGAAAAAGCTACGCGCCTCTTCGAGACATTCCTGGTTGGTCAGCACGTCGCGTTCGTCGGGATGCTTCTCGTTGGGAAATTTAAGCGCCATGGCATCGAGCTGCTTGCCGCCTGCCTCGAAAATGTCGCGGGCCGCATCGGTGCACAGAAATGAGGTGATCGAGGGATCAAAGTCGACGACGGTCTTGTCCGGCGAGATGAAGAACGCGCGGGTCGAATCATTGCGCGCCTTCGCATCCTGAATATCTTTCACGAAAGCCAGATTCGCGTCGTTGAGTACTTGGAACTGCTGCAGACCGACCGCGGACGCCGGAATCGGCTTAGGCGCTCCCGGCAATCCGGAGACCGGGTTGGCCAGATTGAACATGATGTTGCCGATCATGTAGGCGGTGAAATCGTTCTGCAGATAGACCACCTGCTTCACTCCGCCCAAGGACATCACACCGGAGCATTGAGCGCAGGACTCCAGCGAAGTATAAAGCGTAACGTTTTGGAGCGAGACGGCACGCGATTTGTCGCCGATTCGTTCGCCGGTTTTCCAACTATCGAAGATATCGGTGAGGCTGAACAGACGTCTGACCATGCGCGATTCGGCATGCTCGGCCGAGCTTCTAAAGAAATCGTTGTGATTGAAATCGAAGTCGATGATCTCGCCGTTGCCGTCGACGGCGACGCAGGCGATGTTGTGGCCGACGTATCGGTCCCAGTTGATCCGCAGCCGATCCGGATTCTCGATCATGTCGCCACGGTAGCGTTGCGTCGGCTGCACCGGCTGCACCGCCTCCATCTGCTTGACGCGCCGCGGGTAGGATCCGAGCGGTCCGCGCTTGTTGCCGTTCCAGAAGCGGACCATCAATTTCATGAGCAGGTGGCAGTAGATGCGATGCCGCTCCTTCACCGCCTCGTTTGCCAATTCCGGCGCGGCTACAATGGGGTCCACCTGCACCACCTCGCGCAGCGGCTTTGCCCAATTTTTGGCGAACGGCTCCTGGGCATCGAAGCCCGCAGGCGGCGACGTCTGCGCCTCGGCGGTTGTCAGCGTGGCTCCTGCCAGCGCGCTTGCGCTGCCGGCGACGCCTGCGGTTGTGACGATGAAGTCGCGCCGATTGATCTGATCACGGTCGCTCATGGCATGCCTCCTCGTTCGACTGATCGCCGCGGAACGCAAACCGAGACGTTTGGCGCAGGGCGCTGCCGTTCGCAAATCCGTCGCCTCCCGGCCCGGCTCATCCGCCCGCGAGCTCGGTGCGCGCTCTGAACTCCGCCGTGCCGGGAGTGTAGGCGCCCTTCACCCACGCATCTCTGCTTCGTTTGAGGGTAAATGCCTCTGCGCCGCGATCCTTCTTTCTTCGTCCGCCATGCGCCAAGTTCCAGAGCGCTCGCGCGCGATAGTGCTCGTAGAGACGCATGAATTCCGCGAGATAAATCCGCGCCAAGTCCGGATTGCCCTTGATCTCGAGCAAGTTCTCGTCATTGCGATGCGTCGAGTTGTTGCTGAGGTTTGCGGAGCCGGTATAGATCGTGGGATTGTCGGTATTGCCGTCGATGACGATGAACTTGTGATGGATGTGCACCGCCGGAGGGCCGCCTTTCTTCTGCCCCGGCTTCGGCGGCGGCAGCGTGCTCATGCTGCTCAGATCGACCGAGCTCAGCTCCGGCAGGAATTCGGCGGGCGTCGCACCGGGACGGAAGAACGAGTACGCCAACACCTTCTTATCCTTCCTCGAGCGATTGAACAGCGTCACCTTGATCTGCGTGGCGGCGCTCGGCTGACGCGGGGCCTCGCCCGAATCGGAACGATCGTTTTTTTTCGTGGTCGGGTCCGAGATCTTGTTGAGCAATCCGTAGAGGAGCTTCTTGCGATCGCTGGTCGCGAGCAGCGACGTGATGAGTTGCGGGTCGGTGGGATCGAACATGCAGAAAATCACCGAGCTCTTCGCGCCCTTGACGGCGGCGATCACGGTGTCGATCGACACCCGTTCGTCCTTCGGCTCCGGCGAAAAGAACACCCGCACCGTCGTCCTTCCGATTCTGATCGGTCGAGACCAGCCCGCCTCTTTGGCGGTTTCGCCGACGGTCGGGTCGTCCGCGATCAGCTGCTGCCTCTCGACGTACAGTTTTGCAAGCTGCGGCGAATTGAAAATGTGAACCAGGTTGGCTTGGCTGGTCAGTCCTTCCAGCGTGAAGTTGGCCGAGCCCAGCAGCACCCGCCCCCCCTTCACGTCGACCAAGAACTTGTCGTGCATGATGTTGGTTTTCGTACGAGGCTTGCCCTCGAAGCGCTTGGACTTGAGCAGCTTGATTGCAGGGCGGTCGGTGGTGTCGTTGCTGCTGTCTTCGTAGACCAAGGACAAATCCCCCTTGAAGCCCTTGAGCGCGGGAACGACCCAGCGCTTGTCGGTCAGATGGTAGATGGCGCCGCCGATCTCGTTGGCGCCCGACAAGATGCGCGCGAACGAATCCTCCAGGCTGTTGGCCAGCCAATCCATCACTTCCGGGATTTTTGATTGCGGATCGGGAAATTGCCGCGAGAAGGCCTGCGAACTGACGACGGCGCGGTTGAACCAGGTCGCGATCCCGTCTTCCTCCACGCGCGGAAGCGTCACGGAAATCGTCGTTTCCGCGTCGTGCTGCAGAACGAGATCCTTGGGGCCGGTGCCGCGCACCGGCGTGATCGTGTATTTGAAGGTCTTGCCGCGATCGGCGTCGTTGATCCCGCCATCCCACCACAGAAATTTTTGCAACGGTGCGACATTGCTGGGGAGCGGCTGTGAGTTCGGTCCCGGCGGGTTAAACCCGATCTTGTTGAACAGATAGCCGTCCTTCTCTCGGGGATTGAATCCCGGACTGCGAAGGATGGCGAATCCCAAGAAGTCGGCAAATCGTTTGCCGGCGGGCCAATCCATCGCCAGCAGGACGAGCGTGGGCGACGTGTACGCCCGCGCCGCAACCGCCTTGCCGTCGCCGGACGCGCGGCGGTCGCGCGGAGTTCGTGCCAATGGCTCCTCCCCTGCAAAGCAAACGATCGCCTGGGTTGAAAGTTTGATTGAAAAAGTCAGCAACTGCAAGTATCGGTAGAGCAACGCACGAATGCACGGATGACGAGGCTGCGAATGCGTCAAACGCCGCCGCCTGGATAGCGTGGCGCAATGCGCGATCACCGATGCAGGGGCTCGCGACGCGAGCGGGGGCA
>WNGI01006015.1_pt1 | contig 10990 bp, 13 predicted proteins | sample 5400621 | NCBI WGS metagenome assembly WNGI01 (sample SAMN13153374, study PRJNA577476) | soil metagenome | isolation source: 20 cm soil or saprolite under Garry oak tree replicate 1 | place: USA:California | collected 2016-06-15 | reverse complement strand
GGGATCTTCACCAACGACGAGCATGTCGTCGAGGCCGGTGTCGGTGCGCTGGCGATCGTCGGCGTCGCGCAGCCCGCTCAGGCGCTCATCTTCACGCTCGGCGGCGCGCTGCGTGGGGCGGGGGACACGCGCTTCCCGCTGGTCGCGACGATCGTGAATTGGTTCGTCGTACGGCTGCCGCTCGCCTACGTGCTCGCGTTTCCAGTGGGGCTTGGCCTCGCTGGAGTGTGGGCCGGGATCGCCGCGGACTATTTCGTGCGCGCTGCGCTGCTCGCGTGGCGATTCAATTCCGGAGCATGGCAGAGGGTACGCGTGTAACTTGCTTGGTTACGGTGCCCAGGGCGGGACTTGAACCCGCACGCCTTATTCAGGCACATGCCCCTCGAACATGCGTGTTTACCATTACACCACCTGGGCTCACAGCACCGATTCTAGCAAACGTCAACAGCGGTGGCGCTCTGCGTAGTTCAACCAGATCGCGCGCTTTCTTTCGAGGCAGGGCGCGTCGGCAGAGTAGATCAGGGGCAGGAGAACAAGTGAGCTGCGCTTCCCGTAGCGAAGTTCGAAAAACGGATGGCGATTCGGGCGCGGAATCTTCGTCTTCAGCTCGGCCAGGTTTCCCCTCTGTCCGGTGAGCTTGACCAGCCGTGCCTGCAGCCACTCGAGATGAGGCCGGCTCGCGGACTTGAAGCTCGTGATCAGGTATTCCCAGTAGTAATCGGTCCGACGGCCGGTGTCAGCGCGATAGACCTTATTAATGACGCTTCCATCGCCATCGAGAAGACCGCGAGCGAGGGGTATCAGGAACTCGTCGGGAACGGACAGCGCACCGATCGTCAGGCTCTTGCGCGGCGTAAGACCGGTCGAGCTGAACCACCCGTAGAGCAGCGAGTCGTGAAACTGGGTGTAGTAGGCGATACCGCCTGTAGCCGTGGGATGACTCTTTACTCGATTCTTGCGACCAAGTAAGCGGAGGTAGGTCTCGACCAGCTGCCGATCACCGGACTTGAAGTTGATTGCGCGCCGTCCGGTTAAGAGACATCCGTCCGTCGCGGTTAGGCCAACGATGTAAGCCATCTCATCAGACCAGACGAGCGGGAGTGTTGTGAGTCGAGCAATCGGCCAGCGGCAGAGCTCTAGTGGAGTGCGCCGCACGTACTGCTTCCCACGATGCGCCTCGGCCATGCGTGCAACCCGCGGATCGGTCGCCTTGGTGAGCCCTTTTGCCCATCCCTTGCCCACGCGCGCAACGTCTCATGAGACAACCTGTCGCCGCAAGCCCACGAATGTGACAATGCCGTCGTCAAAATGTGCGAAGCCCCCGCACAAAATGGCGACAGCCCTAGCGCGGCCCTCGCTTTGGCTTCGGCGACTCGTTCTTCGCCTTGTCCTCAGGCGGATAGGGGTCGTCCCGGTCGACGATGTCTTTCTCGCGCGCGATCTCTGCGAGGTCTTCTTCTTCGACATCCATGAAAGCCTTACGCGCCCGCGGTACGGCGCGGAGCAGCTCGTCCAGCTTCAGATGCATGGCCTTCGCGTCACGGTTCTGGGTGTTCTGGATGATGAAGACCATGAGGAATGTGATGAGGGTGGTGGCCGAGTTGATGAACAACTGCCAGGAGTCTGAGAAGTTGAAGATCGGACCGGTGAGTGCCCAAACTAGGATGACGCCCACCATCACGAGGAAGGTCCAATGGTTTCCAGCGACTTCCGACACGCGGCTGGCCGCGCGCGTGAACAAATGAGTCACGCCGCCCGTCGTCTTCGGCCCTAGCCCCTGCCTGACCCGCTGTCTCTGATCGGTCCTTGCCATGACTGACCAACAAAGCAAGCGCAGTGCCAGCGACCTAAGATCGGACGATGCCCATCGCGCGCTGCCCGCGGTGCCGCGCCGAAGACATCAGCGCCGACGCACACCCGACCCGCCTCCTTCAAAACGGCACGACCGTGCCGGTCTTCGTGTGCCGCAACTGCTTTCGCGCGGCCGAGCTCGAGTTCCAGATCGCGTGCGAGACGAATCAGATCCCGTACCGGCGCCTGGCGATCCGCGAATCGCTGCGTCTCCTGCGCGAGTTCTACAGGGATCGCCGTGTCGCGTCCCCCGACGATCCGCGCGTCGCCGAGGCGCTCGCGGACATCGAGCGCCGCCTTAGCATCGAGCCGGTCGAGCGCGCTTCTAAACTCGACGCGTGAGCCCGGTCCGTCCAGACCTCGCGCTCCTCTGGCCGTCGTACACGCTCTTTCCGCTCGCTGGCCTTGGCATCCTCGTCTTCGGGGCAAGCGCGGGTGATCCCACGATGGTCCTCATCGGGCTCCTGCTCCTGGCGGCGAACGCGGCCATCGTCGTGAACTACGCGTACTTCACGAAGCTCGTGATCGAGGAGGGTGAGCTCGTGTATCGCACGAACTTCGGCACCCGAGTCGATCGAGTTGCGCTCGGAGCGCTTCAGAGGATCGACGCGAAACGCTACCCGGGCGCGCATTCCGGCGTCTCGGCGCCGTTCTTCGTCGCGCGGGGGCGGGACGCGACGGTCAAGGTCAACACCAAGCCCTACCGCTTACGAGACTTCAGACAGCTCATCGACCTGTTGCGATCCGCGAACGCCCGGGTGGAGCTCGATCCGTTCTGGGCTCGGGTCGCGGCGGGCGAAGATCCCTCGAAGGAGATCGAGCTGACGCCTCGCAGCCGCCTCTAGCGGGACGTCGCCAAACGGCGTAGCTCGATCGCCGTACATCGATCCCACACCACGCGCAGCCCCGCGGACTCGGCCCGGCGCGCCGCGGCCTCGTTGCCGAGATCCAGCTGGAACCAGATCGCCTTCATCTCCGCGGCGATGGCATCGTCCACGACCGCGTCGAGGAATTCGCCGCGGCGGAACACATCGACGAAATCCACGGCGGCGTCTTTCGGTATGTCAGCCAGTCGCTCGTACGAGCGCTCGCCTTCGACGATGGTCCCAGCGAGCGCGGGATTGACCGGGATGACGCGGTAGCCGTGCGCGCGAAGCGTGCGTGAGACGGAGTTGCTCGGCCGATCCGGGCGCGGGGAATAGCCGACGACGGCGATCGTATGAGATGACGCGAGGAGGTCTTCGATCAGTCCGGGGTCATTCATTTTCGCACATCAGGTGTCCAAGAAAAAGACCTTGTCGCCCATCTCCACCGCAGGATAATCGCCATGAGATGCCCCCTCGCGCGCCGGTCGTCTGGACTACCACCGCGGTCCGCAGCGAGCGCTTTCGTCAGCGACTCGACGAGCGGCATCGCGACCTCAGCATTGAAGCGAAGGCGCGCGGGCGCACGTATCGGCGCTCGCGAGGAAATCCCACGAGCGAGGAGGTCCGTCGTCTGCGTGCGGACTTCCTCGCAGCACTGGGGCGGCTGAGCTCGTTTGAGATCGCGATGGGCCGGCTCGCGCGATGCCGGTACGACCTTCAGCTGACAGAACGTGCCGACGACCTGTCGCGCGATTACTTCCAGCTCTGGCATCTCATCGCGCGTCGAAGCGGAGGATCGTGGCCCGAAGAAGAGCGCGATGCCGAGCGGCTGGACTACTTCGCGATGCAGCTCGGCCGGCTCGAGGGCATCGCCGACGCGCTGGTCCTCGCCGGACGCAATGTGCGTCTCTTTCCGATGCCCGCGGTGCCCTGGCTCAACGCGCAATAGCTCCGGCCGTCACCTCATACTTGTGAGTGCGGGCAACTAGCTCAGCTGGTGAGAGCGTCTCCCTTACAAGGAGAAGGTCGCTGGTTCGAGTCCAGCGTTGCCCACAAGGTGCTGGATCCACGCTCGACGGCCTCCCGGATGCTCGCGCAAGACCATGGTCAGGCGATCGTCGAGACGGCGCTCGCGCTGTCGCTTCTGATCTTCACTTTGCTGGGTGGCGCGGACATCGCGCGCGTCTATGCCGCCCAGCTCGCCGTCGAGAACGCAGCGCGCGCCGGTGCGGAAGCCGCCGTGATGCGAGTCGCGACGACCGATCCGGCGATCGTGTCATACGCCTCGGACGAGCTCGGCCGGGTCGCCGGCGTTGACGCCAGTCAGGCCACGATCACCGTGACGCACACGACGGGTTCGGGCGGCGAGTCGCTCGTGAACGTCCGCGTCAGGTATACGTTTCGCACGCTGACGCCCTGGCCGGGCATCCCGAATTCTCTGGATCTGGATCGCACCACCACGTTCCGGAACTATTCGTGACGCTCCTTCAGCGCGAGCGCGATCGCGGGCAGGCCCTCATCGAGATGGCGCTCATGCTGCCCGTGCTCGTTCTCCTGCTCGTCGGAGTATTCGATCTGGGGCGTGCGGTCTGGCTCTCGAACACCCTGGCCACGGCGGTGCGAGAGGGCTCGCGCTATGGCGTCGTCCACGGCGCACTCTCGACATCTCCTACTGGCCCGGGATCGGCGACGTACACGGCGCCGGACGTCGATACGGCCATCGCTTCACAGGTGGAGCGCTATGCGACCGGCGTCCCGGATATCACCGTGAACGCGAGCTGGCCCGACGGCGACGCGAACCGCGGCAGCCGGATCGTCGTGAGCGCGAGCTTCCCATTCACGCCGATTCTCGCCGAGGCCTTCGTTGGGAACGCCCTGCACGTCACGCTGCGGTCGAGCTCGACGCTCGTGATCGAACAGTGAGACGTGCGCACACGGATGAGGGCGGCCAGGCGATCGCGGTCATCGCCCTGGCGATCGCGGCCATGCTGCTGGGCATCGGGCTCGCGCTCGACACAGGGCAGCTGTTCGTGTCACGTCGCTCGATGCAGACGGCGGCGGACGCCGCGGCTTGGGCCGGCGCGAGCGTCCTCTTCGGCGGCGGCAGCGCGACCGCGGCGCGGTCGGCGGCCGTCCTCGACGCGTCGCGCAATGGCTACGCGGCCGATGCGGTCACGACGATCACAACGGCGTCGCCCCCAACAACCGGCGTCACGGCGGGGGATCCCGGATCGATTGAGGTCACGGTCACTCAGTTGGTGAGCACCATCTTCCTTCGGGGCGCGAACGGCGGACGAACGGCGGTCTCGGTGCGATCGGTCGCGGGGATCGCGCGATCGGGCAATGGCGATGCCGTCGTCGTGCTCAACTCGTCGTCCCCTGGAACGCTCGACCTGGCGGGCGGCGCCGATCTCACCATCGTCGGAAGCGGATCGGCCACGAACTCGACCAGCAATAACGCGGTGAGCATCGGCTCCGGCCATCACCTTACGGGGATGTACCACCGCGTCACGGGTAACGTGACGCCCGCGATCGCTGGCCGGATGTCGCCCACGCCTACGGTCGGAGTCGCGGCCACGGCTGATCCGTTCGCGACGCTACCTGGACCGTCGACCACAGGGCTCCCGCTCTTTTCGGGGCAGAGCATCTCGGGTGGGACCGTGACACTCAACCCGGGTGTCTACAGCGGGCTCGTGACCGTCGGGAGCAGCGGGATCGCGCGCCTTAATCCCGGCGTCTATGTCTTCCAAGCGGGCTTTCGAAGCACGAACAACGGCTCGATCGTGCCTGCAACGTCTGGTGGCGTGCTGATTTACAACACGTACTCCAACTATCCATCCGCTCCTGGCGCATTGCCATCGTGCGGAAGCATCTCGCTCGCTGGCACGGGTCAACTGACGCTCGCGGCCAGCAGGTCCGGCTCGTACGCCGGCATGGTCCTCTTTCAAGACCGAAACTGCGCGACCGACGCGGCCATCACGGTTCGTGCGAGCACTTCCTTCAGTGGAAGCGCTTACCTTCCGGCTGCACTTCTTACGGTCACTCTGGCCGGAGCCTCCACCATGACCTCGCAGATCGTCGCGAGTCGCCTGAGTGTCACCGGCGGCTTCGTGCTGACGCTGAACTTCACGCCCGAGTCGGTCACCGGACGGCGGGTGCCCGCGCTCTTGGAGTGATCGCTACCGAGCCTCGATGCGCCGTGCCTCTCCGCTGAAGCTTGCGCCCTGCGATCCGGAAGCACGCTCGTCGCCAGGAGCCCGTAGCAGGAGCTGAATGTTGCCACCGGCAGCTTGCAGCGCGGCGAGTCGCTCGGCGGTGGCGACGTCGATTCGCACCGTGTAGACGGTGAGCGTACGTGCGAGGACGGGGACATTCTCGACGACTACGCGGCCGATAAAGTCGGGCTTCGCGGGGTCGACGAGGGCCGTGTTGAGGGTATACAGGATGTCAGCGTGGTCGCCGGCCGTGATGGACCCGCCGGCCGCGTTGGCGTCAGGCACGTTCAACGAGACCGCGCGATATGTCGGGGTCGAACCGGAGGGTTGCGATCCGGGCGGAAGAACGGCGATGTGCACGCCATCGCTTCCGGCGATGGCGATCTTCGTCGCGAGAAGAGGCTCGTTCGCCGTCAGGCTCACCGTGGTCACCTGACCCACACCGTCGGCCACCGCGTGCAACGCAGTCTTCGGTGAGGCGTCGCGTGGCAGCTGCACGATCTTCAAGTCACTCGCGGTGAGCGCGGTGCGCGGCTCGAGATCGCGTGAGGCGACGAGAACGTCGATCGTTGTGATGTCGGGTGCCGGACCGGCGCGCGGCGTGGCCGCATAGAGGTAGGTGACGATCGCCGCGACCAGCGCGAGCACGAGACCAAAAGCGAATAGCACTCGAGCGACCCACCGCGATCGGCTTGCCTTGTAAGGGTCGCCGAGAAGGATTCGGCCGCTCACCGAGGCCTTATCGTGTCGCCGCCATCGCCGCGGAGTCTAACGGCGACGTGAAGGCTGGAAGGGGGCCAATGCCCGGCCAGAAGATCCTCTGCGTCGACGACGATACTGCGATGCGCGACGCGTACCGCGTCCACCTCGAGGCACGAGGCTATCGGGTCACGGTGGCCGCGAACGGCCTCGATGCGTTGAAAGCCACAGAGACCGGGGGCGTGCCCGATCTCGTGCTCACCGATGTCGGCATGCCCCTGATGGACGGGCTCGAGCTGATCAAACGCCTCAAGGAGGATCCCCGTACTGCGCGGACCCCGATCGTCATCGTTTCCGAGCAGAAGAGTGAGCAAGACGCGCTTGCCGGCTATGCGCAGGGCGCGGATGACTACCTCGCAAAGCCAGTCGACATGGCGATCCTGGTCGCGAAGATCGAAACGATCCTTCGGCAGATGCGCCCCGACTTGCAGCTCATCGCCGCGCCCCCGCCATCGCTACGAGGGACCGTGATGGCCTTCGTCCATGGGAAGGGTGGCGTTGGTACGACGACGCTCGCCGTGAACGTCGCCGCCGCTCGTAGTCGCGATGGCGCGTCGACCCTCCTCATCGACCTGAATCTCCAGTTCGGCAATGCGGCGATGTTCCTCGACCTGCATCCGCGTTATACGATCGCGGACCTCGCGCGTCTCGGTGCCGCGGGGATCACCGACGAGCTGTTCGCGCAGTTCCTGACCGATCATCAAAGTGGGATGCAGATCCTTGCCGCCCCGCTCTCGCCTGAAGAAGGTGCTCTCGTCGGCGTCGAAATCATCCAGGAGGCGATCGAGCTTGCCCGCAACCAGCGTCACGCCGTCGTGATCGACCTGCCGACGACGCTCGACGACGTGACGTTGGCTGCGATTGACACCGCTGACGTCGTCTGTGTCGTCACGGCGCCGCACCTCGCCGCGCTTCGCGCCACGACCGATCTGCTCGCGACGCTTTCGCGCATCGGCAAGTCCAAAGGGCAGACGATCGTCGCGTGCGCTCGCATCAGGCCGAAGGGGATAGACGACGCTGCATGCGCCAAGTTCCTGAAGCGGAAGATCGACGTCGTCGTCCCGTACGCGGAAAAGGCCGACGCCGCCGCCGATCTCGGCCTTCCCTACGTGCTGCTCGAAAAACCGGACCGGACCGCGCTTTCGCTCAAGCAGCTCGGAGCGAAGCTGGGGACCTTCAGGGCGGCGCCCGCCTAGGGCCCACGGCACGTGATCCTGTCGCCGTGCTCGGAGTGAGGACCAAGCTCTAGCCCGAGCGCTAGCCAAGGTGACCCGCTGCCTCGAGATTACGAAACCGTCATGAAGCGCCGGGAGCCCCGCCCTAGCGTCCCTCGCCGACCCAGGGAGGGAAAGTGTGACCGCACTTCGCCCGCGAGCCGTTGGCGTCCTCGTTGCCGCGCTGCTATTTGCTGTTACCGCGCCCGGTCCTGCCGCTGCTACGACCGTCGACACGGTGGTCCAGTGGAATGGATACGCGACGACCTCGCTGATCGACCGCGCCAGCCCTACGTCGAACGGTGCCCCGCCCGTGTCCGGGCTTCACCTGGCCATGGTGCACGGGGCCGTGTACGACGCCGTCAACGCGATCGACGGTGGATACGAGCCGTACCTTGTCTCGCCGCCGGCGATGCGTTCGTACTCGAAGGACGCAGCTGCCGCGACCGCGGCGTACCGGGTCCTCGTGGATCCCTCTCTCAAGGTCTCAGAGGCCCGAAAGGCCGAGCTCAAGGTGCTCTGGGAAGACTCACTCGCGCCGATCCCTCCGGGTCCGGATAAGGAAGGCGGGAAGGCCGTCGGTGAGGCCGCCGCGGCTGCGATGCTCACCGCGAGGACGGGCGACGGCCGCTTCGGGAGCTTCACCTTCACGCCTGGCTCCGGCGCGGGTCAATGGAGACCGGAGCTGCCCTCATTCGTCAGCGATCCGAACGCGTGGGTCGCGCGCGTCAAGCCCTTCCTTGTGAACAGCCGCGATCAATTCCTCTCGAGCGGCCCCGACGCGCTCACAAGCGCCGAGTACGCGGCGGACTTCGCTGAAGTGAAGGCGATCGGATCCCGGACGAGCACGACGCGGACCGCCGACCAGACGGACGCCGGACTCTTCTGGACCGACAACGCGATGGCGATGTGGAGCCGCATCTTCCGTCAGGTGTCAGCCGCTCGCGGCCTGACGCTCGTCGAGAACGCGCGATTCTTCGCGATGCTCTACCTGACGGGAGCCGACGCGCTGATCAGCGTCTGGGCCGACAAGGCCTACTGGAGCTTCTGGCGACCGATCTCCGCGATCCGTGGAGCAGCCTCGGACGAAAACGCCGCGACCGAACCGGACCCGGAGTGGTTCCCGCTGTTCAACACCCCGCCGTACCCGGAGCATGCCTCGGGCCACTCCAGTCTCAGCAGCTCCTTCGTCCAGACGCTGCAGGACTTCTTCGGAACGGACAAGATCGCGTTCAGCGACGAGAGCAACGCCACCCACACGACGAGGAGCTTCGCGCGCTTCTCGGATGCGATCCAGGAGATCATCGACGCGCGGGTGTACGTGGGTATCCACTTCCGGCACGCTGACATCGCGGGCGCGAACATCGGTAAGCACGTCGCGCATTGGCGGGACAAGCACTACTTCCATCCGATAGACAACCTAAAGAAACACTGATCGCCGAGGGAAAAGGGAGAGTTGGGCTCGTAGCCGCCGCTCCTGGTTAGCTCGGACCTAGAAGATCTCCGGGCACCAGGGGTGGCGGTCAGCGGCAAAGACCGCATCAGCACATGCGGCCGCGCCTTCCGTCAGTTCCTCGACTCTGCCCGCGCGGATAAGCTCGCCGAACGTGAATCCGCCGAGGTAGACGGATCCCAGATCGCGAACGTCGAGTCGCATGCCCGGCGACTCGCGCGTGCGTGCCGCGTGACCACCGGCGACGCGCCAGACGCCCTCGTTCCAGGGACAGAAGGCATCGCGGACGTCGATGACCACTGGAGCGTCGGTCGCATAGGAACGGGCCGAGAGCGCCGCGCCGACATCGACCAGTCGGCACCAGAGGGCGTCCCCCACGCGATAGCCCATGCGTCGCGGCTCGGCCAACAGAAAGAAGAGTGGGTGGTCGGGCGGGAGCAGCGAGGCCTTCAGCTTCCCAATCCAGTCGATGTCGAGCAGGAACCGCCAGATCTCAGCCGTCGCGCGCGGCGTCGCCCCAAACGCCTCGATCACATTCAACGTGCCGGTGTTGATGCCGCCCTCCCAACCACCTTTGATCCGGTAGAGCGCGTACCCCTGCGGCACTCCGTCGATGTCGACCACGGCCCGGACCTGTGGGCCTGCGCCCTGGCGGTCCTCGGCGGGATCCCGAAGCTGCCTGAGCTCCCACCAGTCGCGCGACCGCACGTACATGCCCGGCGTCTGCCGCCGCACTCGGTCGTAGACCGGAGGTATCGTCTCGAGGGCCTCCTCGGCACTGACGAGGCGAACGCTGCCGCGTTGCTCGAGCGGCAGCGCGAACTGCCCGCGTTCTCTGGCGATCTCGATGTCTCCCGCGAGCGAGGCCATCCCGTAACCGAAACGTGGGTAGATCGGTGCCTCCGCCGCCCACAGCAGCGCGAGCGGCTCGCCCACGCGGTGGAGTTCATCGAGCTGAGCGCGCATCATCGCGGTCAGCACGCCGCGCCTCCGGTGTGTCGGGAGTACACCGACGACGGTCACGCCGCCACAGCGCACTGTCGCGCCAACCGGGACGGTCAGCTCGAAGGCAAACGAGCCGGTCCCGCCGACGATCTGATCGCCCGACCATGCCGCGTACATGCGGTCGGCTCCGAGCAGCTTCATGAAGCGCTCGGTCCCCTCCTGGCGCTGCTCGAACCCGAAGTAGTGGACGATCGCGCCAACCGCGCGCTTGAACTCGTCGAGATCGCGGGTGACCTCGACGCGGATCTCCATCGCGCAAATCTAGACGTAGAGTGACCTCGACATGACCTCAGGTCGCCACTTTCTGCAGATCCCGGGTCCGACGAATGTCCCGGAGCGAGTCCTCCGAGCGATGGACCGGCCCGTCCCGGATCACCGCGGACCGGAGATGCCCGGCCTCGTCGCTGAGATTCGCGCCGGCCTGCGCACCGTCTTCAAGTCTGAACGGGGCGAGCCGGTGATCTTCCCCGGCAGCGGAACAGGAGCCTGGGAGTCTTCGCTCGTCAACACCCTCAGTCCCGGCGAACGACTGCTGAGCTTCGACAACGGGCACTTCGCGAGGCTCTACGCCGAAGCCGCTCGCCAGCTGGGCATGCAGGTCGACGAAGTCAAGCTGGGATGGGGTGA
>WNGI01016638.1_pt1 | contig 10991 bp, 11 predicted proteins | sample 5400621 | NCBI WGS metagenome assembly WNGI01 (sample SAMN13153374, study PRJNA577476) | soil metagenome | isolation source: 20 cm soil or saprolite under Garry oak tree replicate 1 | place: USA:California | collected 2016-06-15 | reverse complement strand
TATGGTTACTGTTGTATCGGCGTTTCCGAAGGATTGAAGAACGCGGATGGAGCGTTGATGGCCGAAGCGGGATCCAAAGACGCATTCGGTCACGCGCAGCTGGGCGGTGTGGGGCCGATGATCGCGACGCTGACTAAAGACCGCCTCGGACACAAGTATCACTGGGCGGTTGCCGACTACCTGCAACGCGCGGCGCGGCATCTGGCGTCGAAAACCGACGTCGAGCACGCCTACGCGGTGGGAAAGGCGGCTGTGGAACTGGCTCTCGCTGGCAACAACGCGGTGATGCCAGCGATTATTCGCACTTCCGACAAGCCGTATCGCTGGAAGATCGGTGTGGCGCCGCTAGACAAGATCGCCAACGTGGAGAAGATGCTTCCGCGCCACTACATTACCGCCGACGGATTCGGCATCACCGCCAAGGCGCGCGCCTACCTTGCGCCGCTCATCCGGGGCGAGGACTTTCCGCCGTTCAAGGACGGGATGCCGCAATACGTGCGACTGAAGAATGCCGCGGTGCCCAGGAAGCTCGCCTCCGATTTCAAGATCTAATCGCGCCCGGGACGCACGATGGCCAAGCTCGTCGACTATTACTTCACGCCGGTATCTCCCTACACTTACCTCGGTCACGAGCGTTTTCTCGAGATCGCCGCCAGGCATGGCGCGACGATCGCGGTCAAGCCGGTCGACTATGGGCGCATTTTTCCGGTATCGGGTGGCCTCCCGCTCAAGCAGCGCGCGCCGCAACGGCAGGCCTACCGGTTGATCGAGCTGGAGCGATGGTCGAAGCACCTCGGCAAGGCGCTAAACGTCAAGCCGAAATTCTTTCCTGTTCCCGCTGACATGGCGGCGAGGTGGATCATCGCCGCGCAGGCAGGCCGCGGCGATGCCGACGCATTGCGAGATGACGCCGGCGCGCTGCGTCTGACCGGGGCCCTGTTGCGCGCCGTCTGGGCTGAGGAGCGCGACATATCCGACGAGCCGACGCTTGTCGCCATCGCCGCCGGAGAGCGACTCGATCCAGCGCAGCTGGCGGCCAGTGCGGCTTCACCTGACTCCGCAGCGCGCTACGACGCGTTGACGCAGGAGGCGATCGACCGCCAGATCTTCGGCGCGCCGACCTACGTTTATCGCGACGAGCCTTTCTGGGGACAAGATCGGCTCGACTTTTTGGACCGTGCGCTGGCAAAATAGCGTGTTTACGGGCTCGGTCGCGATTTTCTGAAGTATGGCGGCGGCGAGACCCGCGGCAGCCAGCGATCCGGCCGGACCGGGCGTCAAGCGCGCGATAAGAATAACCGGCGGCCAAGCGATCCGGTCGTCACGATCCGTTGTTTGCCATTTTGAGGGGTGTTCATGTCAACCGCACTGATCTTCGCGCTCGTCTGCGCGGCCGCCGCGCTCGTCTATGGTGGCTGGTCGATAAGCTGGATTCTGGCCAAGCCGGCCGGTAACGAGCGCATGCGCGAGATTGCCGCGGCGATTCAGACCGGCGCGCAGGCGTATCTCAATCGTCAGTACACCACCATAGGTATCGTCGGCATCGTGCTGCTGGTCATTATCGCCTGGGCGCTCGGCGCGCGCACCGCGGCGGGATTTGCGGTTGGCGCAGTGCTGTCTGGACTGGCCGGTTTCATCGGCATGAACGTATCGGTGCGCGCGAACGTGCGCACCGCGGAAGCGGCGCGCACGGGACTCAACGAAGCGCTGGCCGTGGCGTTTCGAGGGGGAGCGATCACGGGGCTACTGGTCGTCGGGCTGGGGCTGCTCGGCGTCGCGGGCTTTTACTTGTTCCTGGTGCAATCGGCGACGTACGCGCCGAACATGATGCGCGAGGGCCTGCATACGACCATCGAGCCACTGGTGGGGCTCGCCTTCGGCGGATCGCTGATCTCGATTTTCGCGCGGCTGGGCGGCGGAATATTCACCAAGGGCGCGGATGTCGGCGCCGATCTCGTCGGCAAGGTGGAGGCCGGCATTCCCGAAGACGATCCGCGCAATCCCGCGGTCATCGCCGACAATGTGGGCGACAACGTCGGCGATTGCGCCGGCATGGCGGCCGATTTGTTCGAGACGTACGCGGTGACGATCGTCGCCACCATGCTGCTCGGCGCGCTGCTGCTGCCCGGCAACGCCGAAGCCGCGGTGACCTATCCGCTTGCACTCGGCGGATTTTCCATACTCGCTTCGATCGTGGGCTGCTTTTTCGTCAAGGCCCGCGTCGGCGGCAAGATCATGAACGCGCTTTATCGAGGACTGATGGTCGCCGGCGGCATTTCGGCGATCGGTTTCTGGTTCATTACCGACAGGATGATGGCCGGCGTCGCAGCGAGCCATCCCGAGTTGACCACGACGCATCTCTGGGGCGCTGGCCTGATCGGGCTGGCGCTGACCGCAGCGATGGTGGTGATCACGGAGTACTACACCGCCACCGAATTCAAGCCGGTGCGTCACGTCGCCGAGGCGTCAACCACCGGGCACGCAACCAACATCATCGCCGGACTCGGGGTGTCGATGAAGTCGACGGCGTGGCCTGTGATCTCCGTGTGCGTCGCGATCCTCGCGTCGTACTGGCTGGCCGGGCTCTACGGCATCGCCATCGCCGCCACGGCGATGCTTTCCATGACCGGGATCATCGTCGCGCTGGATGCCTACGGGCCCATCACCGACAACGCGGGCGGCATCGCGGAGATGGCAGACCTTCCCGCATCGGTGCGCGCAATAACCGATCCGCTCGACGCGGTGGGCAACACCACCAAGGCGGTGACCAAGGGCTACGCCATCGGCTCCGCGGGACTGGCTGCGCTGGTGCTCTTCGCCGATTACACCCACGCGCTCGAAGGCTCGCACATCGACGTCACCTTCGATTTGTCGAATCACATGGTGATCGTCGGTCTGTTTCTGGGTGGATTGATCCCGTACCTCTTCGGCGCGATGGCAATGGAAGCCGTCGGCCGCGCTGCCGGCGCAGTGGTGGTCGAGGTGCGACGGCAGTTCAAGGAGATTCCGGGCATCATGGCCGGCACCGCCAAGCCCGAATACGACGTCGCGGTGGACATGCTGACCAAGGCGGCGATCCGCGAGATGTTGATCCCCTCGCTGCTGCCGGTGCTGGTTCCGGTCATCGTCGGACTCGTGCTCGGACCGCAGGCCCTTGGCGGCTTGTTGATGGGCACGATTATCACCGGATTGTTCGTGGCGATCTCGATGACCACGGGCGGCGGCGCCTGGGACAATGCCAAGAAATACATCGAAGATGGACATCACGGCGGCAAGGGCTCGGACGCGCACAAGGCCGCGGTGACCGGAGATACCGTCGGAGACCCATACAAGGACACAGCAGGCCCGGCAGTGAACCCGCTGATCAAGATCATCAACTGATCAAGATCATCAACATCGTCGCGCTGATGATCGTGCCGCTGCTCGCGACCTATGGCCTCGATCGCAGGCCGCCGACTCGAACAGCGGCGCCCATCGTGATCACACCGCCAGCGCTTGCCTCCGCAAGCACGGCCGCCGCGCTGGTCACGCCGATCAAGCCGGCCGGGGATACGACCAGCGCGCCGGGATACAGCTCGACGCTTGTTCCGTCGACCGGGGGAGCTGCGCCGGGTATAACGAGAAAGTGAAGCCGCCAAACCACATTCTACGTCCGACGCGAAAGAGGGGGTGCCGCATATCACAGATGTCCGGGCAATCATGAATTCTGAATCTTCCACGCCGTCCGCCTTGACCGTCGACGTCGGCGACGAAGGCGATCGCGCTGCGCTTCACGGTTCGCTGGACATACGCACGCTTGGTGAGGCGGAAAGGTCCTTGGGGCATTGGCCGAAGAAGCGCAAGTCGGGCGCACTCGATCTAAGGGACTTGAGCGGCCTCGACACGCCCGGCGCGTTGTTTTTGTGCGGGCTTCGCAACAAGGGTATCGAATTGACCGGCATTAGCGCCGACCACCGGGCGTTGCTCGATCTCATCGGTGGGCTCGAGCTGAAGCCGCTGCCGACAGTGGCGTCGGTTCCAAGGTGGCGGCAGCTCGTCATCCAGCTTGGCAAGGGCGCCGACGACGCCTGGCATGACACGCTCGACGTCATCACTTTCGTCGGGCGCGCCCGCTACCGATCATCGGGCTGATGGCGGTCATGATCAGCATCGTCATCGGCTACCAGGGTGTGGCGCAGCTGCGTCCCTATGGCGGCGAGGACTTCACCATCAATCTGGTGGCGGTGTCGATGTTGCGCGAAATGGGCGTGCTGATCACCGCCATCATGGTGGCGGGCCGCTCGGGCTCGGCCTTCGCCGCCGAGATCGGCGTGATGAAGGCACGCGACGAGGTCGATGCGCTCAAGGTGATGGGCATGGATCCGATGGAGATGCTGGTGGTCCCGCGTCTGATCGCACTGGTCATTACGCTGCCGCTGCTGACCTTCTTCTCCGACGTCATGGGATTGTTCGGCGGGGCGATGATTTCCAGGTTTCTTCTTGATGTATCGCCGTTGCAATACGTGGAGCGCGTGCATCAGGCGGTAGACGCACGCGATCTGTTCGTCGGCCTCTTCAAGGCGCCAATCTTCGGCTTCCTGATCGCCGTGATCGGCTGCATGCACGGTCTCAGGGTACGAGGATCGGCGGAAAGCGTCGGTGGCGAGACTACCCGTGCCGTAGTCAAGGCGATCTTTGTGGTGATCGTGCTCGATGCATTGTTTTCCATCCTGTTCGAGAAGCTCGGCATATGAGCGCGCGGAAGCAAAAGCACGGCGAGCCGCTTCTTTCCGCGCGCGGCATCGTCAACCGCTTCGGCAAGCAGGTGGTGCATGACAAGGTCAGCCTCGACATCCTGCCCGGCGAGATCATCGGCATCGCGGGTGGATCGGGATCGGGCAAATCGGTTCTGCTCAAGACGCTCACCGGCCTTCATCGTCCGGATGCGGGGGAGGTCCTTCTGAACGGAAAGCGCATCGATGAAATCGGCCCGGCGGAAAAGGCATCGCTCATCGGAGTGCTTTTCCAGCAGGGGGCGCTATTTTCCTCGCTATCGGTAGCGCAGAACGTAATGCTGCCAATACGCGAGCACACCGATCGGACGCCCGAAGACCAGGAAAGAATCGCGGCGATGAAGCTCGAGCTTGCCGGCTTGTCGGCCGACAGTGGCATCAAGCTGCCTTCCGAGCTTTCCGGCGGCATGGTCAAGCGTGCTGCGTTTGCGAGAGCGCTCTCGCTCGACCCGCGGATACTGTTCCTCGACGAGCCGACCTCCGACCTCGATCCGCTGACCGCTAGCGGCATCGATGCGCTGATTCAGCGGCTCAACCAGAGCCTGGGCATCACCGTCGTCATCGTCACCCACGATCTTACGACACTGTTTACCATCTGCCGCCGAATCGCCGTGCTGGTCGACAGGAAGATCATTGTCGGAACGCTCGCCGAGCTGATGCGGTCCGACCAACCGTGGGTACACGAATTTCTGCACGGTCCGCGGGCGCAAGGCGCGATGACCGCGAGGAAGGATGGCCATGGAAACGGATAGACATTATTTCATCGAGGGCTTGTTCATTATTGGCTTTTCGTTTGCCGCGGCGTTTTTTTTCGTATGGCTGCAGACCTCGGGTCATCGCGACGACGTGCTCTACCGCATTCATTTCAACGAGTCCGTCAGCGGGCTTGCACTCGGCGATCCGGTCAAGTTTCACGGCGTCAACGTCGGAACCGTCAAGGCCATGGCCCTCGACGTTGCCGATCCGCGCAAAGTGCAGGTGGATGTGAGCCTGCGCAAAGAGGCGCCGGTCAAGACCGACACCAAGGCCAGCCTCAAGCTCAAGGGCATCACCGGCGTTGTTTTCATCGAGCTCAACGGCGGCGCTCCAAACGCGCAAACCCTGGCTGCCGTGACGCCCGAAGGCCGGATCCCGGAAATCGCGTCGGAAAAGAGCAGCCTCACCACCGCTCTCGACCAGCTGCCGAGGATCCTCGAAAAATTCTCCGCCATCGAGGACCAGACCAAGAAAGTCGTGACCGACGTCGGCGAAGTCACCGGCAAGATCAAGGAAAATCCCTTATTGCGACTCGGTGCGCCCAGGGAAAAAGCCGCGCCCGCGCCGGCCGAGTCGACGACGACTCCGCCGCAAAAGGAGAAAGCATCTCGCGGCCGATAATGCGGACGCGCCGCGATTCCGTCCGCATGGCCGCTGCGATGATCGAAGGATAGAGCTATTGCGTCGGACGCTTTTGCGCCAGCATGACGCCGTCGCCTACCGTCAACAGGCACGCGTCGACGCGCGCGTCATCGCGGATTTTCGCGTTGAGCGCCCGTAGCGCGTCGGTGTCGGCGTCATGGACTTCCGGGTCGGCTACGCGACCGGACCACAGCATGTTATCGAGCGCGATCAGGCCGCCGGCACGCAAAAGCGTCAGGCACGATTCGTAATAGGCGTCGTAGTTGGTCTTGTCGGCGTCGATGAATGCGAAATCGAACGTTCCGGCGCCACTTTCTCGAATCAACGCAGTCAGCGTCTCGGTTGCCGGCGCGAGCTTGAGCTCGATGCGATCGGCCACACCGGCCTCCCGCCAGTATCCGAGAGCGATGTTCGTCCACTCTTCGCTGACGTCGCAACAGACGAGCTTGCCGCCGGCGGGCAGCGCCGACGCAACGGCCAGCGCGCTGTATCCGGTGAAGGTGCCGATCTCGATCGCCCGTCGCGCTGCCAAAGATCGCACCAGCATGGCGAGCAGGGCGCCCTGATCGGCGCCGATTTGCATGCCGGCATGGGGAAGGTGCGAGGTCTCCTCGCGAAGACGCCGTTGCAACGGCGTCTCGCGCGAGATCTCGACCGCTAGATAGCGTTCGACCGCGTCAGGAACAAGGGATCGGCTCATGACTCGCAGGATGCCGCCGAATCGCGCGGTGCGCAACCGCTCGGCGCGCGCCGGGGAGATCCGGCTTCAGCCCTTGTCGGATCGGCCGTAAATTCTCATCACGTCATCGACCGACAGCATCCCCTTCTTGCCCTTGTCCATCTCGTCGAACTTCTTTTCCATCAGCATCATGAAATCTTTCTTGGTGATCATGCCGTCCTTGTTGGCCATCTTCGTCACTTCCGCTCGCGATGCCATCATGTCGCCGTCGGCGGCGAGCGCGGGCGCGGAAAGCGTCGCCATCCCCAGCATCGCGGCAAAGGACAGCGCTTTCGCGGTCTGTTTCAAGTTCATGTTTGCTCCTCGTGTAGTGAAGGTCGGGTCAACGCCCGGTTTAGCTGCACCGAGCGCGAGCGCTTGTCGCTCAGGCTCTTGGTCGACGCGGACCGCCATTGCTTACAGCGGAAGGTCGCATTACGTTCACGCGGCTGGCGCGTGCTTCCCGACTTTTGACCGACCTCACTCCGTGGCGCGGTAAAATGGATGCAAGGCCTTTATAGTTCGCGACGATGCATTCCTGTCCGCCGTGTGCCATTCCGTACGCCACCTTTGGCGCCGCTGCCCGGCATCCACTGCGAGAGGTATCGACGTGCCCATGCCGGGCCAGATCGGAGCCAGAATGAGCGCCATTCACGTTCACCGCCTGACCGAGGCCGCGCGGCCGAAACTCCTCGAACATTTTCTGCGTCTTGATACCGAGGATATCCGATTGCGGTTCGGCTTGCCGCTCGGGCCCGACGCGATCGCGGCGTACGTTCAGGGTGTCAATTTCGACACCGATGCCGTCTTCGGCGTCTACGAAGACGAGCTGGGTCTCGCCGCCGCGGCCCATGTCGCGTTCGGCGCCGATGGCGCCGAGCTCGGCATATCGGTCCTTCCCGGGCATCGCTCGCGCGGAATCGGAAGCGCGTTGTTCGCGCGCGCGGTCGAGCACGCACGCAACCGTTTTGTCACGCGCATGTACATGCATTGCCTGTCGGAAAATGCGGCAATGATGCACATCGCGAGGAAATCCGGGATGAATATCTGCGTCGATACCGGCGAAGCCGAGGCGTTTCTCAAGCTCGAGCCTGCAGACCAGGCGTCGCTCAGCGGCGAGCTGATGGGACAGCGGCTCGCGCTGTTCGACTACGCATTGAAGACGCAAGCAGCGGCGATGAGGCGTATCACCGAGTCGTTCGGCGGAAAACCGAGGTGAGCAATGCCTTATCCAGGACCCTGCCATGCGGACGATTGCGATCAGTCGCCGTGAGAGCGCCGCGTTGCCACTGATATGGCAGCGCTGACTTCGCCGCCAGAGCATCACTTCGTAATCGTCGGCGGCGGTGCCGGGGGGCTTCCGCTGGCGACCGCGCTGGGCGACAAGCTAGGCGACAAAAACCGGGGGCACGCCGATATCACGCTGGTCGACCGGTTCGAGACGCATCTCTGCGGCCTCGATGTTTCCGTGCGCGCTGATGAACGCGTCACCGCCGTCGATGCCAGCGGAGTGCACACCGCCAACGGTGGCTTTCTGCCTGCCGATCTGGTGGTTTGGGCGGCGGGCATTCAGGCACCCGGCGTTCTCGCTGTGATCGACGGTCTCGAGGTCAACCGATTGCATCAACTGGTGATGACCGAAACCCTGCAAACGACGCGCGACCCTGATATCTTTGCGTTCGGAGATTGTGCCGCGTGAGCAGGCGTCGCTGCTTCGCCGCAGCATGCTTGCGCGGCTGGTGGGGAAGACGCTGCCCGCATATCGCTATCCCGACTTCGGCTCGTTGGTATCCCTCGGAGGGGCGATATACTTCGGCGTCTTTCTGAAAACCCTCCAGAAGCGATGCGATCAGAACTGCTCTCGGCCACCATTCTGCTGATCCTGGTGATCGATCCCTTCGGCAATGTGCCGCTGGTGGTGAGCGCCCTTCGGGCGATGCCGGGACCCCACCGCATGCGCGTGGTCTTGCGCGAGTGTCTGATTGCCTACGCGGTACTGCTGGTGTTTTTGTTCGGCGGTCACGCCTTTCTGGACTTGATGCACCTGTCGGAAACATCGCTGTCGATCGCGGGCGGAGTGATTTTGTTTCTGATCTCGCTGCGAATGGTGTTCTCGCATCCCGAAGGCATCTTCGGCGACACGGTCGGTGCCGAACCCTTCATCGTACCGCTGGCAATACCGGCGATCGCCGGGCCGTCCGCGCTCGCGACAGTGATGCTGATGGGCTCACGCGATCCCAACCAGCTCGGTATATGGGCCGCCGCCCTGAGCGGCGCCATGATCGTCACGACGTTGGTGCTGCTGGCCGCCGATCGCTTGCAACGGCTGCTCGGCGAGCGCGCCGTGCGCGCCTTCGAGCGGCTGATGGGACTGGTGCTGACCGCGGTTGCGGTAGAGATGCTGCTCGGCGGAATCAAAAGTATCGCGACACAATTTCACTAGTGCGCCTACTCCCCTCACCCAGGACGCAGCCACCCGTCTTCGCGCCGCACCGCGCCCACGCGTTCGAGCTCCTCCAGCAGCAGCTTCGCGAGTGCCGCAGCGGGAGATTTCACGTCAGCCGTCCGAGAAAGCCTTCGACCAAAGCGACGCGCTCCTCGAGCGTCGGTGCCGCGCGCTCGATTCTGACTCGATCCGGACCGGCGAAGCGGTAACGTCCGTCCTGCTGCACCAGCGCGATCAGCTTGCCCGGGTCGAAGGAAGGATCGCGGCCGAACTGGACCTGCGTGCGTTCCGGTCCGGCGTCAACCTTGACAACGCCCAGCGGTCGCGCGACCAGTCGCAGCCGGTGGCAGGCAAGAAGCGCCTGAGTTTGCTCAGGCGGCAGGCCGAAGCGGTCGATCAGTTCCTCCTGCATCTCGGTCAGCGCCGCGGCGCTGTCGCAGTTGGCGAGCCGCTTGTACAACACGAGACGTTCGTGCACGTCGTTGCAATAGGTCTCGGGAAGCAGCGCCGGAACGTGCAGATTGATTTCTGTGGTGACGCCGAGCGGATCGATCAGGTTGGGCTCCCTGCCTTCCTTCAACGCGTCGACCGCGGCCTTGAGCATATCGGCGTAGAGCTGGAAACCGATCTGCTGCATCTCGCCCGACTGCTCGTCCCCCAGCACTTCGCCCGCGCCGCGTATCTCGAGATCGTGCATCGCGAGGTAGAAGCCCGATCCCAGCTCCTCCATCAACTGGATCGCCTCGAGGCGCTTCTTGGCCTGCACCGACAGCGCTTCTTCCGGCGGCGTCAGCAAATAGGCGTACGCCTGGTGATGCGAGCGTCCGACGCGGCCCCGCAACTGATGGAGCTGCGCGAGGCCGAATCGATCGGCGCGATGAATGAGGATGGTATTGGCGGTCGGCACGTCGATGCCGGTCTCGATGATGGTCGAGCAGAGCAGAAGATTGGAACGCTGCTGATAGAAGTCGCGCATCACGCGCTCCAGCTCGCGTTCGGGCATCTGGCCATGAGCGATCGCCAGCCGCGCCTCGGGCACCAGCGCGGCAAGCCTTTCGCCCATGGTCACGATGGTGTCGATGTCGTTGTGCAGAAAATAGATCTGGCCGCCGCGCTTGAGCTCGCGCAACGCCGCCTCGCGCACGATGCCGGAGGAGTATTGCGAAACAAAGGTCTTGATCGCCAGCCGTCGTTCCGGGGCGGTGGCGATCACCGAAAAATCGCGCAGCCCCTCCAGCGACATCGCCAGCGTTCGCGGGATCGGCGTCGCGGTGAGCGTGAGCACGTCCACTTCGGCGCGAAGCCGCTTCAGGCGCTCTTTCTGGCGCACCCCGAAGCGATGCTCCTCGTCGATGATGACGAGTCCCAGCCGCTGGAATTTGACGTCAGGCTGGATGAGCTTGTGGGTTCCGATGACGAGGTCGATCTGTGCCGAGGCAAGGCCCTCGAGCACGGTTTTGACCTCGGCGGTGGAGCGGAAGCGGGACAGCTCGGCGAGCTTCACCGGCAGATCGGCGAAACGATCGGAGAAGGTCTGGAAGTGCTGTTCGACCAGCAAGGTCGTCGGAACGAGGACCGCGACCTGCTTGCCATCCGCCACCGCGACGAATGCGGCGCGCAGCGCCACCTCGGTCTTGCCGAAGCCCACGTCGCCGCA
>WNGI01006411.1_pt1 | contig 10991 bp, 5 predicted proteins | sample 5400621 | NCBI WGS metagenome assembly WNGI01 (sample SAMN13153374, study PRJNA577476) | soil metagenome | isolation source: 20 cm soil or saprolite under Garry oak tree replicate 1 | place: USA:California | collected 2016-06-15 | reverse complement strand
ACGTGGAAACTTCCGTTAAAAATCGAATGGAGCATCCGGTCGCACTTCTTTATCAATCTGCGTGGGCGGAAGTTGCTCCAAGCGGTTCCATTCGACCTGCAATTCGTCTGTCGAGTAGAGCAACAAACGGCCAAGCGCCGTCGAGAACAAACCCGCTTCCACCTTTAAGCCGGTGATCTCTTCGACCGCTTTCCAATAAGCCGCCAATTGCGGACGGTAACGCCCGCGAAAAGCTTCCGACTCGGCTAACGCGACAGCGTTCGTTTTCCAATCGAGAAGGAGACAACGGCCCGCCTCGCGGTCAATTTCGTCGCTAGCGAGAAAGCGGGCGATGCTCGCGTCGCTAAACAAACTCTGGCGCGTCGCGGTCCAGTCCTTCGTCGCGGCTTTTGCGTCGGGAGAAATCGGCAATTCTTTTTCGAATAACTTTTGCGCGGAATCGATCCCGCCTTTCCAATCCAAGCGCTCGAAAAATTTGTGCCACCAGCGGCCATAGAGCGTGGCCAGATTATCGAGCCGCGAGCGCGTCCGCACCTCTGCTGGAACGTCTGAATCGAGCGCGCTCGGTGTGAGCTTGCGCACGAATTCCGAAGCGCGTTTCGCGGCGCGCTTGAGTTCGCGAGAAGTTAACGGCTCGATTTCGGCGCCGTTTTTCTGCGACGCGTGCCCCACGGTCGGGGAAGGTTCGAGGACTTCATCGATCGTGCTGCTGTGTTGATCGAATTCGCCGGAATAAGAATCCTTGTCGCGAATCAGCCGTCGAAGTTGAGCTGTTCTCGGCAGTTTGCCCTCGCTGTTGGTGAAGATTTCCTGATCGAGCACAATTACGAGCGCGTGGCACGCCCGCGTTGTTGCGACATAGAGAAGGCGTTCAAGTTCCTGCTGTCGGGCACGCTCGATCGCGTCTTTCAAATCCTTCGATTTGTCTTCTTTGCCGAACGCGATAATCAGTTCGCCATCCACGGGCGATTTCACGAAATGCGGATAACGCGGCGAGGGCGGCCGCAGCTCGCGAGCGAGGAATGGCACGATTACCGCCTGCCATTCTGAGCCTTTTGCCTTGTGCGAAGTGATGAGTTGGATCGCGTTGTCGTCGGCGGAAAAACGGACGGCGCGCGGCGTCGCGAAATCGTTTCGTAAGTGTTCGGCGAACTCTGCCAGGATCATTCCGTTCGCTTCCGCTTCCGCCGCTTGTGCGAGCAAGGCATCGAGTTCGCGTGCGAGATCGCCGAACTCCGTCGCGGGCAATAGAAGCAAACGCTCGCGCAATTGCGTTTGTTCGATGATCAAAGTGACGGCGTCGAATAACGCCAGACCTTCCGCGCGTTGGCGAATTTCTGCGAGCGTACGCAGGCGCGACGAAATTCTTCCGGTCGCCGACAAAATCTCGTCGATGCGAAATCTCGCTTTCTGCCCTTCGGAAAAGACCGCAAGATCGTGATCGGACGCGCCGAAGATCTCGCGTAGGACGCCGACGATTTCGTAAGCATTGAGCGGGTCTGTCATGATCGTGAGGAGCGCGGTCAGCCACGCATAAGCCGGGCTGTCGCCTTTGACATCGTTTTCAGATTGGATCGCCACCGGCAAACCGACGCGGCGTAACGCTGCGGCCGTCGTTTGCAGCCAAGCTTTGCGTGGACAAAGGATCGCCACTTCCCGCCACGAATCGGCCGAAAGTTTTTTCAGTCCTGCGTCCTTGATCCATCGCGCAAGATATTGCGCTTCGATGCGCGCCTTTTGGTAGTCCTTCAGTTTTTTTCCTTCCGGCAACAACTCCTTCGCGACAAGCGGCACGCGAATGACTTTCCCGGGAAGAATTCCCGGGCGCGGTTGCAATTCGACGAAGCGCACCTGTCCATCCTTGTTATTCAAAATCTCACGGAACGTTTCGTTAACGAAATCGAGCTGCTTCTGGTTGAGCCGAAACGTGACGCCAAATTCCAAACTCTCGCCGTGCTTGTCGGCAATGAGCGCTTCATGGACAGCTCTGTAATAATTCAGGTCCGCCCGCTGCCAGTAAATCGATTGCTGGAAATCGCCGACCATGCAGAAGTGGCCGGGCCGCGGACCCAGATGCCGATCTTGCAACCAAAGGCCCCTCGCTTCCGGCTGGCGAGTCGCTTCCAGCAGCACGGAAAATTGCAGCGGCTCGGTGTCCTGCGCCTCGTCGAGAATGACACGAAAGCTTTCTTCGCGGATCCTCTGCGCGGCGATGGGATGTTGCAGCAACTCTTGCGCGAGCGCGATTTGATCTGCGTAGGTGACGAGTCCGTGGTCGAGTCGAAAGTCGAGATAATCACGTTGCACCTCCGCGGCGACGCAGGTGGCGGCGTCGCAGATCCATTTTCGCAAAGGCGCAAATTTCTCCCGCCAGAGCTGAGTGAATTTAGCGGTTGCCGCCGTGAAACAAACTGGCCAGCGCAGGTATTCCCAATCGCCGCCGAAACGCCTTTCCCACTCGCGCAATTCCGCCTGCGATTTACTGATGTTGTCGTTTCCCTTTCCCTTATCCGACTGTGAGTAGACTTCCGCGAAATCGACAGTCGGACATGACGATGTCGGTGGCACGCGTAACGCAGCTGAGCCTGCGCGTCGAGCCAGCTCCATGAGGTCGCGCGCCTGCACGAAACGCAGAAGCATTGCACGGTCCTTGTCGCCCAAGGACCGGCCAATTCGAGTTTGGTTTTGTGCAAACTCCTGCCAGAGGTCGTCGTCGTCTTCGACCAACTCGAGCGGGGCAGGCAAACCAAGATAATGACCGAAGTCGGTCAGGAGTTTCATGCAGAACGAATGGATCGTACCGAAGAAGGCGCGATTGAATGCAGTCTGCACTACCTGTCGCAAATTTTCCTCGAGCAGAGCTTGCCGCGTGCGCTGTTGCATTTCGTCCGCCGCACGATTGGTGAAGGTGACGACTACCAGATAGGGCAGACTGTCCGCGGCGTTCGGCGAACGCGCGATCGACAAAACGCGCTGCGTGATCGCAGTGGTTTTGCCCGAACCGGCCGACGCGACCACGGAAAAATTGCGGTCCAGCTCGCTGGCAAAACGAGCGCGTGCGGATTCGTCGCGCGGCTTCACCATGTTTCCCACTCCTCTTTCTCAAGGACGAGCGCGGGATGCGTCAGCGCCCATTTATCTTCCAAAATGTCGTTATCGATCAGCAACGTCGCGAGCGGATAGAACGCGCTGTAACCAAAGGCCGGACGGATTTCACCTTTCATTCCGAAAACCCCGGTACGCTGCATTTCCGCCAGATCGCCAAAGACGTCGGTATGCGCTGCTAGATCGACAACGGACAATTGTGGCGCGACGTTCTTAACCACGAGCGAAATGATGCTCACGCTCACTTCGGCGGCGCGCAGCTCGCGCATGGCTAGCGCGTAAAGACCGAGCTGCAACGTTGTGCCTTTAACCAGATTGTCGTGCAGATCGGAGGCCTTGAGTTCCTTGGTCGAACCGGTTTTGTAATCGACAACCCAAATCTTTTGCCCGGCGAAACTGTCCGCGTCATTTTGCGCTAGCGCCAAATCGATTTGGCCGTGCAACTCAAGCTCCACACCATCGGCAATTTTCACCGCACCTTCGCGACCAACGGCCACCTCCGTCGCCATCCATTCCCACCCTTTCGCACTTCCGATTTTGGCGCCGAGGTACCGCGAGAGATAACGCGCGTTCAACCAGCCCGAAGTCCACCAATCAGGGACGACTTTGCCTGACAACTCGCAAAGACGCCGAAGTGCCGCACAGCGTTCGTCCGCGGCAAGCCGGATGCGCTTGTCGATCTTTGTTAAGGCCGGAAACACTGAGAAAATCCTCCCGTCCCGGGCTTCGACAATATTCGCCAGCCAGTCATGCACCCATTTACCTGTCGTCGCCGTCCACGAATTCGCGGCGTCCTCTGGTGCTTCCACGCCGAGATAACGCTTCATCCAGATAATTGCTGGCGACGAAACCATTCGTTGGAGATCGCTCACACTCAGCGTCGGCACCGGTCGATACGACTCGTTTGGCCGCAATGAGAAATCATATTCACCGGCAGGTTTGGAGGAGTCACGGCGGGTGTTGAACGCTATGAGCGTTTGCTGCACGTCCGTCCCTACCGCAGCAGGCTTTGGCAACAGCGCGGTGGCGCGTTGCAGATTTTTTAACGTCGTTTGGGTGAGCGGCTCAGCCCGCGTTTTGAGATAAAGTTCGGTAAAACATTCGCTCGGATTCCAAAAGCGCTCCGGCGCATCTTCCTGCACCAGACTGGCCGCGACCGTCACTCCTTCGCTGGCCGATTCGAGGAGTGCATCGAATTGCCGCAACGCGATCGCGCGTTGCTCGCCCGGCCCGACATAGAGCGAATGGTTTTCGCGCACACTGGTGTGGCCCTCGCCCTGGCTTCCCTGGCGCGCGGCGCGCTTGTTGAGATGTTGCACGCTGCGATTGAAAGCATGAATCTCTTCGGCGCGTGCGAACTCCGCTCCGGCCGGCGGCGGCCATGCCCCTTCGTTCCAACCTGCAAGAATCAAGTGCGACCATTCCTGATTTTGCGCGCGCGCCACCGTGAGCAATTGCACGCGCGCATACGGATGGTCGCCTGCAACAGAGCGGGCGGCAGCGGAGGTCGCAGCCGTTTCCTCCAGCCAGCGCAAAAAAAGCGCGCGTGAAAATTTCACATCGAGACACTGCGACCAATCACGCGCGACGCTGGCAAGTTCGAGCGCGTGTTGCTTCCAGTCGAGATGGGCGAGCGCGGTGTGAGTCTGTTCGAGAAATTGCGCGAGCGTCGCGCGCGGCGGGAGAAACGGCAGCGCCCGCAGAGCTTCAGCGGCCGACTGAGATTTGTCGTCCACGCGCGTGGCACAGAATCCGCGCAGCAGTTCGAGATCGTCCAGCAACACCTCCCTGTAACTTTCGCGCAGAATTTTTTCGAAGACTTGCCGGCTGATTTTGGGCGATACGACCGCCGGGTCGGGCAACGCATTTAGAAAACGCAGAAAGGAAGTGAGTCGTGGTGCGCGTTGCAGTTCGATCCAGGCCTGCCACTCTGCCGATTCGAAAATGCCGGGAACAATGTGGCCGAGCCCGTCATTGTGCGGGATTTCAAGCCGCTCCAGTGAGCTCGCGACCAGCCGCGGCAACGCCCCGCTGCCGGGAAAAATCACGCCGAGCCGCGTGCATTTCTCATCTGCCAAATAACGAACGCATTGCCGCGCGATCGCTTCGGCTTGTTCCGAAAAGTTTGTGCCGATCAGAAAATCAAAGCGCTTCGTCGTTTCCGCGCCTCCGCGCATTTCCATTTCGCTGAAAAGCGAATCGCCGAGCGTGGTGGTCGCTCTCGGCGCGCGTTGGGCTTCGCCACAAACTTCTTCCCAAGAGCCGATCCAGCAAAGATCGACATCGGAAAAGTTTTCTCGCGGTTCTTCGAGCACGACCGTGGCGTTTTCTGCCAGTTCGACCGCGGCGCGCAGGAGAAACCACTCTGCCCAATGGGCTCCGTCGAATCCGGTGATAAGCACGTGAGAAAATTCCCTGACGCGTGCCGCTTGTTGCAAACGCCTTCGATCAGTCTCGCCGTGAAGTACAAACCCGCATTTTCCCAGCAGTTCGTCAAAACGCTGAACCACTGGCGCAAACGATGGCAGTCCGAGTTCTTGGAATTTCCAACCGGCAGTTTCGAGACGATCCAATGCGCGCAGCAATAGCGCGGGCGCACGAGCAACAGCTTTGGCAGCAAGTGCTTCAGATTCGTTAGGCAGATCTTCCATTTCGCTAGCCGCAATTGCGAGCAGCAAACGGAGATGTTCAGGCTCAGCAGCTGGGGTCGCATCATCCAGCGCGAGCAACGCACGTAAACTCGACGGTGTCACAAACCGCAAACCCAGATGCGAACAGCCCTTTGCGATCAAGCGCGCCTTAAGATCGTTGGCCTGCCCTCGCGTGGGAACGACCACTAGCGCAGGCAACTCGCGTTGCCACGTTCCGGGCAAAACCTGGTCGAACCAGGGAGCGATCGCGTTGCCCCAAGCTTCCTGCAGGGATGGTACAACGAGCAGAAGTGGCCCCGATCGCTTCACACGCTAAATGATTCTGCCAAGGATCCTTTTGTCCTCCACGCGTCGCGTAACGCCGTCTCGATCCAGCCGCTCGAGTAAGGGCACCATGATACGCCGCGAACTCTCAAGTGCCTGACGCAGCTCGCTTACGGTAGCCGGTCCATGTTTGGAAATGAATTCGGTGATTCTCGCCTTCATGTGTTCGAAATTATCCCGCAATAAGACTGCATCCGGACTCACTCCGATCACTTCTCCACTGTCAATCAAAAAGCGGAGAACATGCTGCGCGCGTCGATCCGGTTCGATTTCACGGCGTGGCGGAGGATCGAATGGTTTATGCGAGAGCGATTCGCGGATCTTTCTCTCAACTGGTTCGAGGTCGGCCGGCAACACCAGTCGATGAGAAATCCGCGCTATGGCTGAACCTTTGCGAATAAAATCCTTAACGCACAAATCCGCTATCAACGCTTCGAACACATTCGACTCTTGAACGCGCAGCGTCGAACGAAGCTCATTCAAATCAAGACCGGCGCGCTCCGGATTGCACTTGTGCGCTTCATCGATCAAATTGGTTGCCCGCTCTCGCAGCTGCTGCCAAGTCTTGCGATCCGTCACTATTTCGCTGCAGAGCACAATTTCGCCGGCGCGTTGCAGCCGCGCTAAAACTTCGGAGATTTCGCCGTCGCTAAAAGGCGACCTGTTCAACAGAGCCTTTTTCAGCACAAATTCGCGCAGCGCAATCTCAGAACGAACGCAAACATCGATGTCATGCGGTGCGGTCGCACGCGCTCTCAGGAATTGAGTCTGCGCGGCAGACTGGAAACTCGCGCGATCGGCCTCGGGATCGAGCACCGTGCTGCCAGCAATAGTGTTTTGTTCAGAGGAATCGCGCAAAACGAATCGATCGCCGACAAAAGCCAGAATAGGTGACTCCAGCCGCAACTGAGCAATCGCGCTTTGCCCCGCCGCGAGCACAGACCCATTCAAAAACGTGATCTTTGCAGCAACGCGACTTGTTCCAAAATGAACTTGAACGGAACTGCCGTTCTTGATTGGGCGGGCTGCAGGAGAAATTCGGTTCACGCGCGGGGACCTTTCGATAAGCACGTCGATTGTGGCGTGCGGACTGCCGCCTTCCCGGAGCGTGATGACGTCGCCACGTTGTATTCCGTTCTCGCCAACCGAGAGATCAGGCAGATTCATCGCTATGCGCATTCCCGGCTGCGCGATCTCGATATCGCGGCCGTGGTTTTGAATGGAACGAATCCGAGCTGAAAGATTTCGCGGTTGAACGACAACATCCTGGTCCCCTCGAATTGAACCGCCGCTCAAGGTGCCCGTGACGACTGTCCCGATCCCACGAAGCCTGAATGCACGATCGACAAAAAGCCTCGGTTTTCCGATGTCGCGCGGCGGCCTTAATCGGGCCAGCTCGTTCGCTAGCGAACTTTTCAAATTTGAGATTCCCTCGCCAGTACGGACCGAAGTCGGAATGATTTGGCTATTTGTGAATGGAGTTCGTTCCAACTCCGCACGGATTTGAGCAGTGACGCGATCGATTTTTCCTAAGTCGGATTTCGTCAGCGCGACGATGATTCGCTGAATGCCGAGATAGATCAGGATCTGCAGATGTTCTTCTGTTTGCGGCATCCAACCGTCATCCGCCGCGACAACCAGCAGCGCGAGATCAATTGAGCCGACGCCCGCAATCATGTTTCGCACAAAATCCTCGTGACCCGGAACATCGACAATCCCGACGTGGAATTGCTCGCCGTTGGGTCCGGTGAGATTCAGCTTGGCAAAACCGAGATCGATGGTGATGCCGCGCGATTTCTCTTCGGGTAAGCGGTCGGGATCCGTTCCGGTCAGCCCTTTCACCAGCGCGCTCTTGCCGTGATCGACGTGACCGGCTGTGGCGATGATGAAATGGCGAGTGGTCACTTCATGCATGCTGCGCGAATGGCGGCGACGACCAGATCGTCCTGTTCCGGAAAGATTGTGCGCACATCGAGCTTGAAGCAGTCGTTCGCAACGTAACCGATGACCGGAGGCGTTGCGCTACGCAGGCGGGAGGCGAATTCGAGTGGTGAACAATTCCCAGGAACGATTTTGATGACGACGGACGGCATCTTGGATTTTGGCAACGTGCCGCCGCCGACTTTGGCGACGCTGCTGCCGACTGCGACTTGCAGATTGCAGCTCTGTTGGGAGAGCTGATCACAGATTGATTTAGCTCGAGCGCGTAATTCGTCTTCTGAGATTTGCAACAGCCCAAGCGTCGGGATTACACCGGGCTGCTGGTTGAGATGAAGATCGACTGTCGCTTGCAGCGCCGCGAGACAAAGCTTATCGCAGCGCAGCGCGCGAAAAAATGGCTCGCGTCTCAGCGCGCCGATGAACCGCTTTTTGCCGGCAATGATTCCCGCCTGCGGGCCGCCGAATAACTTGTCACCGCTGAAGCAGACAAGATCGACGCCGCTTTTCAACACATCGGCAGGCGTCGGCTCGTGGTGGTCGATTCCGAATTCTTCGGTTGCCGCAACGGCCCCGCTTCCCAAATCTTCGACGAACGGAATCCGTTTTCTTCTCGCGAGCTCGCTGATCTTGTCGGAAGAAGGTGATTCGACAAAGCCGCTCATGAAAAAATTGCTGCGGTGGACCTTCAGAATCATTGCTGTGTTCTGACCGATGGCATCTGCGTAATCGTCGACGGTTGTCTTATTAGTGGCGCCGACTTCCCGCAGCTCCGCCCCCGTTGCCTCAATTATTTCACTGATCCGAAATCCACCACCGATCTGGACCAATTCGCCACGAGAAATGACCACGTCGGTTTTCGTTTTTGTGAAATGTCGAACAATCAGCACCAATGCGGCTGCGCAGTTGTTTACCACGGTTGCTGCTTCTGCTTTACAAAGCAGCGCGAGCGCATTCTCAATGTAACTGCCACGCTGGCCGCGTGCGCCTGTTGTAAGATCGTATTCAAGAGTCGAATAACCTGGTCCGATTTCCTTCAGTGCACGGATGGCTTCGCTTGCCAGCGGCGCGCGCCCAAAATTTGTATGAATCAGGATTCCGGTACCGTTGATGATGGGCTGAAGCCTGCTGGCACTGAGTTCCTCAAGTGAGCGACGGACAAGAGCCACAATCGATTCAAAGTCCGGCACCTTTTTCGTTACGCGAATCCCCGCCAGTTTGCGACGGATAACATCGACAACGACCGGCCGCGGCAGATCACAACGGCCTAACGCGTCAAGAATCCTGTCAACAGCGGGGATTTGTCGCCGCCCGTGTGCATTTAGCCTGTCATGCATATCAAAGGACCACGGCGCCGGGATGGTACGATTTTTCCGATTACCGCAGTGGAGGGCGAGCCGGCTTTTCGCAGCACGCTCAGTACTTTCTCCAGATTCGTTTCGGTGACGCAAAGCAATAATCCACCGCTCGTCTGCGCGTCTGTTAGGAGAACTCTGCGCGTTTCATCCGTTTTGCCCCAATCCGCGATTACGGTCGTGGCGTGAAGATTTTGACGACTCCCTTCAGGTAGGCAGCCCAGCTCGATCAGCTCACCGATCTCATCGCTGATCATCGGCACGTCGCGAGCGTTAATGTCGGCGGAGACGCGACTAGCGCGGCACAAAGAAACGAGGTGCCCGATCAATCCGTAGCCCGTGATATCCGTGGCGGCGCGGACAAGGCGACGCTCGGCAAGTTCAGCGCCAGCGATGTTGATCTTCGACATCAGGGCGACCACTTTTTTCTGAAGGGCGCGCGAAGCGATTCCACGTTTGATCGCGGTGGTGGCGATGCCGGTGCCGAGTGGTTTCGTTAGGACAAGCAAGTCGCCGGGATGCGCATTCGCATTCGTGGTAACATGCCGAACATCGACGACGCCCGTTACAGCAAGCCCATAAATCGGCTCAGGATTACGAATGGAATGGCCGCCGATGATGACGCATCCCACCTCAGCTGCCTTGGCGAGACCGCCGCGCAAAATGGACGAAATCACTTTTGGCCTAATGAGATCCGTTGGAAACCCGATAATATTTAGCGCGGTCAATGGGCGACCGCCCATGGCGAAAATGTCCGAAAGCGAGTTGGCTGCGGCGATTTGCCCATAAGAAAATGGGTCGTCGACGATTGGCGTAAAAAAATCGACTGTTTGCACAAGAGCCCGATGACGGTCCAGGCGATACACACCGGCATCGTCAAAAGTGTTCGAGCTTACGAGCACGTTGCGGTCTAGTGACATGGGAAGCTGCGGCAAAACTTGTCGCAGGGCTTGTTGGCCTAACTTCGAGGCTCACCCGGCACACGATGAAAGCGAAGTCAGTTTTCGGATTTGCTCACGCGACATGTGGTTCACCTCCTTTCAAATTGTGGATTGCGGATTGTAATCCGCAGTCGATTAAGGCGGAGAGGATAGGAATCGAACCTATCTCGTCCCGCCAGGCGGGACGACGGCGGTTTTGAAGACCGCGAGGGCCACCAGGCACCCTTCACTCTCCAAGAAGAAGAAAACGTCCAAGGCCCAACATCGAACATCCAACGCTGAATCTTTCGCGCGCGAAGCGCGTTTTGGAGTGCGGCGGCTTGACGCCGCTCTTGAAAGCTTCGCCAGCCAGCAGAAAACGAAGTGCGCAGCTGACTATTTTGCCTTCTTAATCGCCTTGACGATATCGTCGAAGTCCGGCCAATCGCCGGTGTCGAGTTTGGAATGGAGCAGTTTGCCATTGGCGCGAATCTCGAAAGCGCCGCCGCTCGAGGGAATCAGCGTGAGCGACTTGATGCGCTCGCCGAGCTCAAGAATCTTGGCCGCCAAACTGACGGCCTTCGGCGTGTAGTTTCAAACGACGCAGTATTCGATCGAGACTTCGGTTTTCACCGACAAACTCCTTTCCGAGAATGAAGTTATCGATGCGGCGATTGGCGGTCAAGACATGCGCAAGA
>WNGI01006014.1_pt1 | contig 10992 bp, 8 predicted proteins | sample 5400621 | NCBI WGS metagenome assembly WNGI01 (sample SAMN13153374, study PRJNA577476) | soil metagenome | isolation source: 20 cm soil or saprolite under Garry oak tree replicate 1 | place: USA:California | collected 2016-06-15 | reverse complement strand
CTGGCGTGTTGAGCGCGACGCGCAGCGGATGCACGTTCACGATCTTCAGCCCGGGCTCGTCGAACGCCGTCCGCAGGGCGCCGAGCTCCCAGGGCAGGCCCGCGCCGGAATGCACGTCGTCCTCCCAGAACACGGGCAGGCGCACCGTGCCTACGACGGTGCGCAGAGGCGCGAGCATCGGCTGCAGGAACGCGAAAAGATTCGAGTCATAGCGGAAGCCGGCGTCGCTCATCTTCCGCAGCATCCGCGTGTCGTCGTAGAAGCAGTGCGAGCGGAACGAGGCCGCGTCGGGCCAGAGCGCCTTGGTCGTCGCGATGACCTCGTCGACCGTCGCGCCGTGCGTGCTGCCAGGCAGGAAGTTCGGGTGAAGCCCCACGTCGTCGCTCGAGACGACGTCGCGCACACCAAGACGACGAGCCAGGTATTCGGACCGATGCGTGAGGAACGGCGTGAGCGGTACTCCGTATTCGTCCGCGAGCTCGTACAGGTCGCGGATCGCCCAGTCGGGCGCCCATTCGATGTCGGTGGTGAAACACAGTGGCGACGTCTCGTGCGTGTAGGGACGGACCGCGTCGACTGGCGTCGGTTCGAACACGCGCGAATCCTACGGGTAGAGTGCGCGCCATGAAGCTGAGCGAAGTCGCGAAGAAGGCAACGCTCCGCGTCGTGCGCGACGCGGACTTCGACGACCTCGCGCTCCTCGGCGCGATCGACGGTCGTGTGCTGGTCTACGCCGGCGACGCGCGCGCGCTGGAGCGGCTCGCGAGGACCACCGCCGCGGCCGCGGTCGTCACCACGGCCGAGCTTGCCGATGAGGTGCCCCCGTCGCTCGGCCTGGCGACCGCTGACCATCCCGAGGCCGCGTTCTACGACCTGCACCGCTGGCTGCACAGCTCGAGCGACTTCTACTGGCGCGACTTCCCGTCCACGATCGATCCGAGCGCGCGCGTGCACGAGCGCGCGTTCATCGCGCCGCGCAGCGTTCGCATCGGCGCGCGCGCCGTCGTCGAACCGAACGCAACGGTCCTCGAGCGCGTCACGATCGGTGACGACGCGATCGTCCGGGCCGGCGCGGTACTCGGCTCCGAAGGCTTCGAGTTCAAGGGCCCGGCGATGCGCCAGGGCCGCACGGCGCGCGCGCAGTGGGATTACGGCCCGACGAACGTGGCCGTACCGCACGCCGGATCGGTCGAGATCGGTGCGCGGGTCGAGATCCAGGCGAACTCGACCGTGGACCGCAGCCTGTTCCGCCTCGCCACGCGCATCGGTGACGACACGAAGATCGACAACCTCGTGCACGTCGCGCACTCGGTGCGCATCGGGGCGCGCTGCCTCATCGCCGCCGGAGCCACGCTCGCGGGGAGCGCCGTGATCGGTGATGAGGTGTGGATCGGGCCGCATGCGGTGATCTCGAGCGGCGTCCGGCTCGGCAATGGTGCGGCCATCGTGATCGGCGCGACGATCACCAAGGACGTCGCGCCGGGCGAACGCGTGGCCAGCGACCTGCACGTCTACCGCTTACCCTGAATCGCACCCACACGATTCCAGGAGGTCCCTCTGAGCCATACGGTCGTGCTCGGCGGCGGCATCTGCGGGCTCGCCGCCGGCTTCACGCTGGCCGAGCACGGCGAACGCGTCACGGTCCTCGAGGCGCAGGACTTCCTCGGCGGTCTCGCGACGACGCTTCGCGGCTCGACCAACGCCGGCTATGACTTCGGACCGCACGCGTATCACGCGCGCAATCAGCGCGTGCTCGACCTGTTCAAGGAGATCGCGTCGGACGGCTTTCCCGCGCAGGCGAAGAACGTGCGCATCAAGTTCCGCGGCAAGTACTACAAGTACCCGCTCGAGGCGCTGGACATCGCGCGCAGCATGTCGCCGCTCCTCGCGGCGCGCGCGTTCTTTGACTACTTCGTCGAGGTCGTACGCATGCGCGTCCGGCCGCGGAAGATGGTGTCGGCCGAGGACTGGGTCATCCAGGGCATGGGCAAGACCCTGTACGGGATGTTCTTCGGCCCGTACACGAAGAAGGTCTGGGGGATACCGCCCTCGCAGCTCGCGGCGTCTTTCGCGCAGCACCGCATCCCGCAGATCAATCTGTGGAAGGTCGCGGTGAGCTCGTTCCGGAAAGGCCTCGACAAGATCACCGAGGGCGAGCACAAGTACGCGCCGCTCGTCGTGCAGCTCTACTACCCGCCCAAAGGCGCGGGTCTGATCTCGCAGCGGATGGCCGACCGCATCCGCGCGGCATCGACGGACAACCGCGTCGTCACCCGCGCTCTCGTCACGGCGCTCGAGCTCAGCGGTGACCGCGTCAGCGCCGTTCGCTATCGGCGCGTCGCGTCGACGGCACGGGACGGGCAGCTCTGCCTCATCGCGACCGGGTTGGAGCCGGGGCTCGAGCCATACCGCTTCGACGGCGCGGAGGAGCGGATCGAGTGCGACCGCGTCGTGAACACCCTGCCGCTGCCGGCGCTCTTCGCGCTGCTCGGCGACGGCGTGTCGCCCGCGTCGCGCGAGGCGGCGCGCCAGCTCCGCTTCCGCGCGCTCACGGTCGTCGGTCTGCGCTTTCGGAGGCCGAAGGTGCTGCCGGCGCAGTCCGTGTACTTCCAGGACAAGACCTTCAACCGCGTCTCGGAGACGCGGAACTACGGCGGGACCGAGATCTGCCCGCCGGATGAGACGGTCGTCCTCTGCGACATCACGTGCGAGGTGGGCGACCCGATCTGGACCGCGTCCGCCGCCGACCTCGGACGGCGCTGCGCGCGGGAGCTGGCGGCGGAGGGCTTCTGCCGCGAGGAGGACGTCGCCGAGTGCATCGTCCTGCGCTCGACGACCGGCTACCCCGTCTATCGCGTTGGTTTCGAGGCGGTGATGGACACGCTGATGGGCGAGCTGATGCGCTTCGACAGCCTTGTGACCGGGGGCCGGCAGGGGCTCTACAAGTACGTCGACATGGACATCGCTTCGGAGATGGGGATCGCGATGGCCGAGCACCTGCTTTCGGGACGGACGAAGCAAGAGGCGATCGGCGCCGTCGCCTACGAGGACCGGCTCTTCGCCTAGCCCGCGCGCCGCAGGCCGTCACAAAACGCTCGCATCGCACGTTCTGGCGCTTGTGAGGCTCCTCACGTTTTTCCTGACACTCGTCCTTTCGCTCACCCTGGTGCCGGCGCTGGAGCCCGGCGGAGGCGGCGCCGCGGCGCAGACCCTCGCGAACGGCTTCACCCTCGTCGGCGACTTCCGGGGGAACGGCACGCAGCAGATCGCCTCGATCTACGACCCGAACGACGACTTCGGTCTGCGGATCGTCGTGCTCGACCGCGGCGCCGATGGCAAGTTCACCCACACCGAGTGGTTCCTCGAGGGCGCGAACCACTTCGACGTCTCGCGGATGAAGCCGGTCGCCGTCGATCTCAACGGCGACAAGAAGACCGACATCGCGGTCCTCTACAACGACGGCGGCGTCACCGTCCACATCGTCGTGTGGCTCTCGACGGGCACCAATTTCGCGTACACCGGGAACGCCGGATGGTGGCGGCACACCAACTTCGACTGGAACCGCGCCCAGGGTCTGCTCGCCGGTGTCTGGGACGGAACGCCGAAGACCGGGCTGCTCATCCCGTACCAGCTCGATAACTTCCAGCTCAAGTTCCTCTACCTCATCGCCACCGGATCGGGGCTGTTCTACGCCGGTGACGGCGGCGCGTACGACTCCGGTCCCGGTCAGATCGATTCGTCGAAGGCGCGCTTCCTGACCGGGCACTTCACGCGCACCGACGGCGTCGACCAGGTCGCGATGATCTACCAGTACCCGAACTTCCAGATCAAGGTCCACATCTTCGATCCGTCGCCGCGCGGGCTTCAGCCGATCGGCGGATGGACCGGCATCTGGTCGTCGCCCACCGGCTTCTTCGACATGACCAAGGCGAAGTGGGCCGCGGCGGACGTCGACGGGGACGGCCTGACCGACATCCTCACGATGTATTCGTACGGCGACGGCAGCACGCGCGTCCATCTGCTGTCGGCCGCATCGCGCTTCGCGCTGCGCGATGTCAGCGGCGTCGCGACGTTCGGACCCGGGCTCCTGACCTGGAGCAACACCGGCATCGTCGCGGGCGACTGGAACAAGGACGGCAAGGCGGACGCCGCGACGATCTCGGCGCTCGGCGATGGCACGACGCACGTCGGCGCCCTGACCAACACCGGCACCGCGGCGTTCACGTTCCAGCCCGACACTTGGATCACGCCGCCGGGCGAAGTGCAGAAGCTCGCGTGCGTTTCGTGCTGGCCACTGAATGGGATGCCGGTGGTCGCCGGTGGGCCGAACCCGCTGCGCCGGCCACTCGCGGTGAAGATCGACAACGCGCCGACCGCGCGCCCCCACTACGGGATCAGCCAGGCGGACATGGTCATCGAGCTCCTCGTCGAGGGCTTCATCACGCGCCTCGCGGCGTACTTCCACTCGCAGGATCCGGACACGATCGGGGCGGTCCGAAGCGTCCGCTTCTCGGACCGTTACACGACACCGATGGTGCGCGGATCGCTGGTCTTCTCGGGCGCGTCACAGCTCATGGAGGGTCTGGTGCGCGGTGACATCGAGCGCGGCGCCTACGTCGGCGTGTCGCCGCAGCTCGGCCAGGGCAGCACCTTCTATCGCACCAACGTCGACGGAAAGGTCGCCCCGCACAACCTCTTCACGTCGTCGCAAGCGCTCCGCGAGGCGACCGCATCCGTCGGCGGCGGCGGCCCGGTCGACGTTCCGCGCTGGGACTTCCTCGCGTCCGCCAATCACGCGGACACGGCCGGCGGATTCATCGGCAGCATCCCCGCGAGCAACATCCTCATCCCCTACCGGCTGGACGCGCGCGTGCTGTATCACTACGACGCCGGGTCACACACGTACTCTCGCCTCCAGAGCGCGAGCTCCGCGCTGAACTACGTCCCTGAGGTCGATGGCATGAACGGGCAGGCGATCGCCGCGCGGAACGTCGTGATCATCAATACCGACATCTGGGTCACCGACGTGGTCGACGACGCGGGCGGCGCGCCGAGCCTCGACATGCGACTCACCGGCGTCGGCAAGGCGAGCATCTTCCGGGACGGCCAGCGGCAGGACGGCACCTGGTCGCGCGCCTCGTACACCGACCCGTTCGTCTTCACGAACTTCTACAACCAGAAGATCTACCTCTCGCCCGGGCAGACCTGGATCCACGTCCTCCCCGCGGACTGGGACGTGCCCTCGAGCTAACCCTCGGCCCGTGTAGCGAAGCATGACGCTCGGGCTCGCGGACGTCAGGCGGCGAGCATCGCCGCGTCCGCGGTCGGCGCGCGATTCTTCCGAAAGCCCGCTGCTAGCTGATCAGCCGAGGAACCCGATGATCGCGCCCTGCACGATCGCCGCGACGACGGAGTAGCCGGCGGTGATCGCGTAGAGACGCGGTGGTCGTCCGGCGAAGAGCACCTCGGCGAACATCGCGCTCGCGACGAAGCCAAGCCCGACGTAGAGACCGATGATCGCACCGGCAGCGCCGCTGTTGGCGCCGGTTTGGCCCAGGAACCAAGACATCGTGATCGCCTGAACGAGCGCAGCGAGCGCGGTGAGCGCGTAGAGCGGCCCGACCTGCATGCCTTCGCCCATGGTGTGCCCGGAAAGCTTCATCCAGCTCTTGCCGAAGGCCCAGTTTCCGTACCACAGGGCTCCAATGACCATGTTCGCGATGACGGCGATGATGATGGCGAGCCAGTTCACCTTTCCCTCCTAAGCGTGACCTGCTCCCCCGCCGCAAGGCTAAGGCAACGGCACAAGCATTGGCACCTCCGCTGCATATTTCTCGTACTCGGCGCCGAACTGTCTCCGCAACAACCTCTCCTCAGCCCGGGCGCGGAGGTAAAACGCCGGATACGTGACGAGCAGCGTCCCGGCGATGACGAGCAGGTTGCCCGTGGCGAGACAGGCGCCCGCGAAGTGCAGCCCGAGCCCGCTGTACACGGGATGGCGCACCAGACCGTACGGCCCCCGGCGCACCAGCTCGTGACCGGCGTGCACCTCCAGCACCAGGTCGTAATGCCGCCCGAGCGTGGCGATCGACCAGAGCGAGAAGACGATCCCGAGGGCGCACAACGCGATGCCCAGCCACTGCAGCGCTTCCGGCACGGCGACCTCGGGACCCGGCCGCAGGGCGATGACGACATAGGGGACGGGGAAGAAGTACGGGACGAGCGAAGGGAGGCCGCCCGCGGTGTGGATCGTCGCGCCGCGACGCCGGAGCGCCCGGCGCTGCGCAAGCTGCGCCGACACCATGAAGAGGACGCCACCGCCGACCGCGACCGCGGTTATGAGATCGCGCGTCGCAGACGCTCCGCGGAGAGGGCATTCGATCCGTCCTCGTCATGGCGGAAGTACGCGTACACGTCCTTGCCCGAGCCGAGGATCTCCCGCATCCGGACCGCCCAGGCGTCGACCTCGTCATCGGTGTAACCGGCGCGACTCCGCAGGCGCGCGTACGCGAAGTCCGCGGTCGTGCCGAGAGTCTCGACCGGCGACGGAGCCTTCTCCCCCTCCGCGTGGACGAGCGCGACGTTCGCCGCGCGAAGCAGCTCGTAGACGTCCGCCACGTACCACGACGGGTCGCGCACCTCGAGGACGCACCGCACGTCGCGCGGCAATGCCGCGAGGAACATCGCGAGTCGGTCGTCGTCGCGCTTCACCCACGGTGGCGTCTGAAAGAGGACCGGCCCGAGCCGCGCGCCGAGCATGCGCGCGCGTTCGAAGAAGATCGGCAGCGTTTCGGCGGGCTCGCGCAGCTGCATGCGATGGGTGATCTGTTGCGACGCCTTGAGCCCGAAGACGAAGTCGCCGGCCGTCGCCGCCGTCCACTGCGCCACGTTCTTCTCGGTCGGCAGATGGTTGAAGGTGTAGTTGATCTCGATGGTCCCGAAGCGTGTCGCGTAGTAGCGCAGGAACTCCGCGCTCTTCGTGCCCTCGGGATAGAACTTCGGCCGCCACGACGCGTACGACCAGCCCGAGGTGCCGACAAAGGCGCGGCCGCTCACCGCCGGCTCATTCCTCGGCGCTTTTCACCGCGTGCCGACCGAGGACCGCGTACGCGATGCCCGCGACCAGCGAGTTGGCGCGCTTGAGGTTCGCCAGCAGGTCGAGGTGGATGCTGGACGTGTCGATCGTTTCGCGCAGCCCCTCGTGCAAACGCCGGATGTGCGTCTGTCGTAGCTGCCGCTCGAGCACGTTGACCACGCTCTTGTGGCGGATGATCTTCTCGGCGATCGTCGCGTCGTTCGCCGCGAGCGCGGACATCGCGAGCTCGAGGTTCTCGAGCACCTTGGAGTGCAGCTCCCGGATCTCCGACCAGCCCTGCTGGCTGAACACATGATGCCCGGCGATCTTCTTGGCGGCGAGCTCCATGAGGTTCTTTTCGATCACGTCGCCGATCTCCTCGAGGTTCGCGATCACGAAGATCAGCGCGGTCTCGCGCTCCGCCTGCTCCTCGGTGAGCTGCTGTTGGCCGACGCCGATGAGGAACTGCTTGATGTCCTCCTCGAGGCCGTCGATGACGTCGTCGCGCGAGATGACCTCGCGCTGGAGCCCTTCGTCGTTGTGTTCGAGCACGGTGAGCGAATCGCGCAGCGACTGAAGGACGACGTCACCCATGCGCAGCGTCTCGCGGAGGGCCTGACCCAGCGCGACGGCCGGCGTGTCGATGGTCTGCGGGTTCAGATAGATGGCGCCCGTCGCTTTCGTCGCCCGGTCCGGCACCAGTCGCGTGAAGAGATCCGCGGCGATGTTCGTGAACGGCAGGAAGACGGCGGCGAGGATCACGTTGAAGAGCGTGTGGGCGTTCGCTATCTGTCGCGGCACGTCAGGCGCGGTCTGGGCGACGAGGTCGGTGAACAGGCCTGCGAAGGGTACGAACAGGATCACGCCGACCACTTTGAAAGCGGCGTGCGCGGCAGCGACGCGCAGCGCTTCGGCGTTCTGACCGATAGCGGCGAAGAGCGCGGTCGCCGCGGTGCCGATGTTCGCGCCGAAGATGATCGGGATCGCGCCCGAGAGCGGCATGATCCCGCTGGCGGCGAGCGATAACGCGAGACCGATCACCGCCGCGCTCGAGCGCACCAGCGCCGTGAACACCGCCGCGACGAGGAACAGGATGAGCGGCTGTCCGGTGAGGGCCGTGAGGAGTTCGCGGAACAGCCCGCTCGTCGCGAGCGGCGCGGTGCCGTCGGCAACCAGCTTCATGCCGAGGAAGAGGAAGCCGAAGCCAAGCACCGCCTGACCGATGTAGCGGACCGTCCCGCGTCCGATGGCCGAGGTCACCCACCCCAGGAACACGACGAGCGGTGAGACCGCGAGGAGATCGAAGGCCAGGAGCTGCACCGTGACGGTGGTACCGACATCGGCGCCGAGGATCACGCCGATCGTCTGTCGCAGCGAGAGGAGGCCGGCCGAAGCGAATCCGACCAGCATCACGGTGGTGGCGCTGGACGACTGGAGGACCGCGGTGACGCCGGCGCCGACCGCGAGGGCCTTGAGCCGGTTTCCGGTGAGCGTCGAGAGGACGTGCCGGAGACGCGTTCCGGCCGCGCGCTGCAGGCCCTCGCCGACCAGACGCACCCCATAGAGGAGGAGTGCGGTGCCACCGAGGAGCGAGAAGAGGACGAGGTCGGCTGAGGTCATCGGGGCAGTATCGCCGGGCACCCGGACCCGGCGCTCAGCGTGCGACGGTGAGCACGGTCCTCCCTGAAGCCCCGGCCGCGAACACGACCACCGTGGCATCACCCTCGTTCGGCGGCGCGGCGAACGCGATGCGCGTGTTGCCGAACACGTCCGTCGCGGCGCTGCCGATCGGAACGACACCCACCGACAGGGTTGCGAGCGTGCCGACCTTGCCGGCACCGTTCTCGGTCACACGGATCAGAGCGCTCACGATCTCGCCGGGGCGCACCTTCGCGCGATCGAGCGTGACCGTCACGAGGGTCGCCGCGGCAGTCGGCGCGCGGAGCGTCACGCTCGACTTCTTCGTCGTTTCGTTCCCCGCGCGGTCGCGGGCGACGACGGTGATCGCGACGGGGCCGACCGGCGGCGTGAACGATTCGCTGAACGAGCCGTCCTGGCCGGGCACGATCGTGCGTCCGTTCACGGTGACCGTCGCACCGATCTCGGCCGTCCCCTGGACGACGACGTTCGGTCCATCGACGGTGGAGTTGTCGACCGGTCCGATGACGTCGAGGGTCGGCGGCTGTCGGTCGAGGATCACCGTGTAGGCGGAGCGCGCGATCACATCCTTCCCGGAGAGGAGCGTGAGGCCGATCGCGTTCGCTCCATCTTTCAAGGTGAGCGACGCTGCGAACGTTCCGGTGTCATCGATCGTCGCGTCCGCGATGACCGCGGCATTGAGCACGATCTCCACGCTCCGTCCCGGCGCCAGCGCGAAAGACGGCACGCGCCCTGAGAGTTGGAGCGCGGTATCGCGGGTGAAGTCGGGCAGGCCGTTCACCACCGGCTCGGCACCGCCGACGCTGTTACCGCCGCTGCTCGGCAGCTCGATCTGAGCGGTGCCGAGCTGGCCCCCGAGCGACTGACCCACACCCTCCGTGATCTGCCGAACGCCGTCGCTCACGGCAGAGCCGATGAGAGGTCCGGTGAGAAGAAGGAAGGCGCCGGCGACCGCGAGGATCGCGACGTCGAGGATGACGGTGCGCCGGCGGAGGCGTGGGGCGATCCCGACCGAGCGCGCGGTCGCCCGATAGGTACCGCGTGAGACGCGGGGACGACGCCCTGGAACCGCTGCTCCTGCCTTCACCCAATCTCCCGTGCGCTCTGGTCCAAGATAGCGAAAGGGCGCCGGCCCGATGGCCGCCGCCCTCCGCTGGTGGGTGGGATGAGGGGCATTCAGTTGATGGCGGGCACCCTAGGGTCCCTAACGCGGCCCCGCCGCGTCCGTTTCGTTCTCCCCACAAAGTTTAGTGACGACTGACCCTGCGGCCGCGACTGTACTCCCGGTCCCCTGGCTAGGCAAGAGGGCAAAGGGGGGCAAGCCAGCATCGGTCGGCCGACCGACACCTTTATGCGACACTCGGAAGGTGACCGACGAGAGCCGCGCGAAGGTCGCCACACGCGGACTCGAGGGCGTCGTGGCCACGACGACCGCGATCTGCAAGGTCGAGGACAACAGCCTCGTCTATCGCGGCTACTCGATCGACGAGCTCGCCACGAAGGCCGAATACGAGGAAGTCGCTTACCTGCTGCTGAACGGCGACCTTCCCACCAAGGAGCAGCTGCGCGATTTCAAGGCGGAGCTCGTGAAGCACCGCACGCTCTCGCCGTTCCTGCGCAAGATCCTGCAGGAGATGTCCGAGAGCGGTACGGCGATGGACGTTCTGCGGACGGTCGCGTCGGCGTCGGCGGTCGAAGATCCGGCCGAAGGCGACAACTCGCCGGAGGCCGAGTACCGCAAAGCGATCCGTCTCACCGCGAAGCTGCCGACGATCCTCGCGACGTACATGCGACGCCGCCGCGGCGAGCAGCCGGTCCCGCCCGATCCGTCTCTCGACCACGCCGCGAACTTCGCGCGCATGGCCGGCGTCGACGATGGGCATCCGCGCGCCGCCGAGATCCTCAACACCTGCTTCATCCTGCAGGCCGAGCACGGCCTCAACGCCTCGACGTTCACTGCGCGCGTCGTCGCGGGCACCAACGCGGACATGCACGCCGCCGTGACGGCCGCGTTCGGCGCGCTCAAGGGTCCGCTGCACGGCGGCGCCACCGACACGACGATGAAGATGCTCGAGGAGATCGGCTCGCCCGACCACGTCGAGACGTTCGTCGACAAGGCGATCGCTGCGAAGTACTTGTTTTCCGGCTTCGGACACCGCGTGTACCGCACCGAGGACCCGCGCGCCAAGTACCTTCGGAAGTTCGCGTTGGAGCTCGCGAAGGACTGGAAGGGCAAGCCGTACTTCGAGATCCAGGAG
>WNGI01006012.1_pt1 | contig 10994 bp, 15 predicted proteins | sample 5400621 | NCBI WGS metagenome assembly WNGI01 (sample SAMN13153374, study PRJNA577476) | soil metagenome | isolation source: 20 cm soil or saprolite under Garry oak tree replicate 1 | place: USA:California | collected 2016-06-15 | reverse complement strand
GAACCCCGCGGCCGCAGCGGTGACGGGTATCGAGCCCGAGGAGGCGCTAGCCAGGCGAATCGAGGACGTGCTCACGGGGTGGCCTACCGTGGCGGAGCTCGTTCCGATCGCGCCGAGCCCCGACCCAGGCGGTCCGTCATCGAAGACGCTCCCGCTCGAGCTCGGGGGCAAGGAGCTGTGGCTCTCGATCTCGGGCGTGCGGTTCGTCGACGGCATCGTCTACGCCTTCCGGAACGTGACCGAGCAGCGCGCGCTCGACGAGCTCAAGGGCGAGTTCGTCGCGACGGTCTCCCACGAGCTGCGAACTCCGCTCGCCGCGATCTACGGCTCCGCCCAGACGCTGCGGCGTGAGGACGTGACGCTCGATCCGGAGACGCGGGGTCGGCTACTCGAGGTGATCACGGCCGAGTCGGAGCGCCTGACGCGGATCGCCGGCGACATCCTCCTCGCGAACACGCTCGCCTCCGGCCGTCTCCGCCTCAACCACAAGAGCGTCGACGTGGCGACGCTCGCCGGTGACGTCGTCGACGAGGTGCGGGCGGCCTTCGTCGATAGAGAGGACATCACGATCGAAGTCTCCGGGACGAACGGCATCGGCGAGATCGTCGCCGACGGCGACCGCCTGCGGCAGATCCTGATCAACCTCCTCGACAACGCCGTCAAGTACTCGCCCGACGGCGGCCGCGTCCGGCTCGAGCTCGAGACGCGCGCCAACGGGATCCGCTTCGCCGTCAGCGACGACGGCATCGGCATCGCCGTGGCCGAGCAGCAGCAGATCTTCGGCAAGTTCTATCGAGTCGACCCGACCCTGAGCCGGGGCGTCCGCGGCACCGGCCTCGGGCTCTACATCTGCCGGGAGCTCGCGCGGCGGATGCAGGGGCACGTGTGGGTCGAGTCGCGCGAGGGCGAGGGCTCGACCTTCTACGTCGACCTGCCTGTCGTCCGGCCGGTCGAACAAAGCGAGAAGGCTGCCGTCGTAACCTAGGCATGAGGATCGGGGTAGGGGTCGCCGCCGCAGTCTTGCTCGCGCTCACGGGTGCGCCGGACGCTGCCGCTGCGACCTTCGCCGTCACGCGCACAGACGACCCTGTGCCGGGCGCCTGCACCCAGTCGGACTGCTCGCTGCGCGAGGCCGTTCTCACCGCGAGCGCGGGCGACGTCGTTCAGCTGCCGGCGGGTCACTATCGGCTCTCGATTCCCGGCGCGGGCGAGGACGCGGGCGCCACCGGCGACCTCGACCTGAAGAAAAACGTCACGATCGCCGGCGCGGGAACGCGCTCGGCGGTGATCGACGCGCAGGGGATCGACCGGGTCTTCGACGTGGCAAGCGGCGTCCAGGCGCAGATCACAGGCGTCACCGTGACGGGCGGGCAGGTGGCGGGAGACGGTGGCGGGATCCGCAACCTCGGCCAGCTTGGACTCGTCCAGGACGCGATCGTCAGCAACCGCGCCCAGGGGTCGGGCGGGGGGATCGAGAACGGCGGGAGCGCAATGATCCTGCAGTCCCTGATCGCGAACAATCAGGCGACCGACGGAGGCGGTCTCCACGGCGGTGCGTCCAACCTCCAGACGACGACAGTCAGCGGCAACGTCGCGGGGGCGCCGGGCGTGACCGGCCACGGCGGCGGCATCGACGGCACCGCCCCGGGGAGTCTCACGCTCGGAAACAGCACGCTCACAGACAACCGATCGTTCAACTCCGCGCTCACCGGCGGAGGAATCGAAGACGCGCCCTACGCGAACCCCTACGACACCATCCTCGCCCACAACGTCACGTACGCCGAGGACCAGACCTCGAGTGCGCTCAGCAACTGTGCCGATCCGGTCAGCTCAGGAGGTTTCAACCTCTCCGATGGGACCGACTGCGGGCTGACCGAACTCGGGGACCGGCAGGGCATCCCGGTACTGCTCGGCCCACTCGCCGACAACGGCGGCCCGACTGACACCGAGGCCGTGCTGCCTGGCAGCCTCGCCCTCGACAGCGGCGCGTGCGTATTTGCCGGAGACGTCGATCAGCGCGGAGTCTCCCGCCCTCGTGGCACCCGCTGCGACGTCGGCGCGTACGAGCTCGCGCCGCCGCTCGTCTCGACCGCGGCCGCAACCTCCGTGGCGTTCTCGGCCGCGACGCTCAACGGCACCGTCGACCCGAGCTTCCGGGAGACGACCGTCTACTTCGAATACGGACGCACGACGGCCTACGGCTCGACCACGCCGGAGCAGATCGTCGGATCCGGGAACGGGCCGCTCTCCTACTCGGTCCTGCTGAGCGGCCTGCGCCAGGGGGTCACGTACCACTACCGGCTCGTCGGGGCGAATGCCGAAGGCACGACGGTCGGCGCGGACCAGTCGTTCACGACGCTCGACCGGACGAAGCCGGTCCTGACCCTCCTGCGGGTCGGCCCCGGTCTCTTCCACCGAAAGAACGGGGCCACGCTCGCCTTCACGCTGAGCGAGAACGCGACCGTCACGTTCCGGTTCGACCATGTCCTGCGGGGCGTGCGGCGCGGCAAGCGCTGCGTCAAGATCACCCGGCGCAACCGGCGCAGGCGTCCGTGCGCGCGCTACCTGCCCGTCTCGGGCAGCCTCGTCCAGCCGGGCGCCGAGGGGCCGAACTCGATCCACTTCGACGCGAGGGTCGGAGAGAAGCTGCTGACCTTCGGCGCCTACCGCCTCCGCGCGACTCCGAAGGACGGCGCCGGAAACGTCGGCAAGACCTCTCTCGCCGCGTTCCGCGTCATCCGCTAGCCGGAAGCGGATCAGTACGATCCGGCCATGGCCGCGGCGGTCCGGATCGGCACCTGCTCCTGGGCGGACGAGTCGCTCTCGAAGTACTTCTACCCGCCGCAGGTGAAGGGCGCGGAGGAGCGCCTCCGCTACTACACCGACCGCTTCGACACCGTCGAGGCGAACTCGACCTACTACCGGCTCCCCGACCGCGAGATGGTGCAGAAGTGGGCCGACCGGACTCCCGACGGCTTTTTGATGCACGTGAAGGCCTTCGGCGTGATGACGCGCCACCCGGTGAAGATCGAGCAGCTGCCGACCGACCTCCGCGACGAGGCACCCGCCGACGAGCGCGGCCGCGTCGACCGCCCGCCGCGCGAGTTCCGCGGCGAGATCTTCCGACGCTTCCACGACGCGCTCGAGCCGCTGCGCGAGACGGGGAAGCTCGGCGGGATCCTGATGCAGTTCCCGCCCTACGTCGTCCCGAGGCCTGCGGCGTTCGGCTACCTCGAGTGGGCGCAGGAGCAGCTCGGCGGAGACGAGATGCTCGTCGAGTTCCGCCACGGGAGCTGGCTCGACGACGAGCACCGCGACGAGACGCTCGCGTTTCTCGAGCGCCACGGCATGACGTACGTCATCGTCGATGCGCCTCGCACCGGCGGCGCCAACGTCCTTCCCACGGTCGTCGCGACGACGAGCCCGACCGCGTACGTGCGCTTCCACGGCCGCAACGCCGAGACCTGGAACAAACGGGTTCGGAGCGCCGCCGAGCGGTTCGACTACCTCTATCCGGAGGAGGAGCTCCGCGAGTGGGTCGAGCCGCTGCAGGAGCTCGCCGGGAAGACGGAGAGCGTCTACGCGATGTTCAACAACAACGGCCGCTCAACGGTCGGCGGCGAAACGATCGCCCAGGCTCCGGTGAACGCGCAGATGCTCAAGGGGTTACTGCAGGAGACAAAGGCCCCGGTCGCCTAGATCGCGAGCTGGCGGCAGCAGTCCGCCGTGTGGTCGCAGACCTCCGCGCAGATCGCCAGCTGCTCGTCCGAGCTATCGAGATGCCGACAGTGCGCGGCGACCTTCTCGCAGGCCTCGGCGCAGACCGCGGACAGCATGACGCTGAGCTCCGAGGCGCGCAGCAGGATGTTCTGCGTCGTCTGGCAGACCTCGCAGCAGTCGATCAGCAGCCGCAGGTGGCGCTGGTCGAAGACGTCGATTCCGGAATCGAGCGAGTAGGTCAGGGTCTCGGTGCAGGCCGTGTAGCAGTCCGAGGCCGCATCGATGCAGGCGCGCACTTGCGGCGAGATACCGACTCGCTCGCGTTCCTCCCGGGACATCCCACTCGTAGGCTAGGCGCAAGCGTCCCTCCGCCCTTCGACTGCAAGCAAGCCTTGATCCCGCGCTCGTCAGGCGCACACGTTGCCTGTACGCTCGCTGAGGGCCGGGAGATGGAACAAGACTTCGTCAAGAACGCCGCGCATGAGCTGCGGACGCCGGTGTCGGCGATCTCGAGCGCGATCGAGGTCCTGCAGGACGGCGCCAAGAACGACCCTGAGGCCCGCGACCGATTCCTGGGCCACATCGAGCAGGCGACGGCCCGGCTCGAGCGGCTGCTCGACGCGGTGCTCGTCCTCGCCCGCGCGCAGACCGGTGAGGAGCAGCCGGCGCTCTCGACCGTGCCGCTCGAGCCGGTCCTGCGCCAGGTCTTCGACGGGATCACGCCACACGCCGGCGTGTCGCTCGAGATCGAGGCGCCGCCGGGCCTCGCCGTCGCGACGAACCCGCGCCTGCTGGAGCAGCTGCTCGGCAATCTCGTTGCGAACGCGGCCAAGCACACGGACTCCGGGAGCATCCGCCTGGTCGGCTCCCGCGTCGACGACACCGTCGCGATCGAGGTGCTGGACACCGGCCACGGGCTGGAGCCGAAAGACGGCGAGCGGGTCCGGCGCGAGTCGCCCGAGCTCCAGGGGCTCGGGATCGGGCTCACCATCGTGCGCGAGGCCGTTCGCGCGCTCGGCGGCGAGGTCGAGATCGGCCCCCGGGCCGGCGGCGGCACGACGGCACGCGTCGTGCTCCCGGCCGCGGACGGGCCCGCTCCTTGAGCCGGATCCTCGTCGCCGACGACGAGCAGAGCGTTCTCGACGCGATCGCCTACGCCCTCGAGCGGGAGGAGTTCGAGGTCGACACGGTCACCGACGGCGAGGCAGCGCTCGCAGCCGCGCGAGGCTCCGAGTACGACCTTCTGATCCTGAACGTGATGATGCCGCGGCTGTTCGGCACGGACGTCATCCGCGCGCTGGAGGGCGAAGGAACGGCGCCGATCGTCCTGCTGAGCGCCCGCGACGCGCGCGAGGATCGCATCGAAGGGCTCGAGCTCGGCGCCGACGACTACGTCACGAAGCCGTTCTCGCCGCGCGAGCTCGTCAGCAGGGTGCGCGCGATCCTGCGCCGGCAAGAGCACGAGCTGCATCGGGTCGGGCTCATCCGGGACATCCCCGGCATGGAGCTCGACTACGAACGAGGCATCGTGGTCCGCAGCGGCGAACGCATCTCGCTCACCCGCTCGGAGGTCCGGCTGCTCGGCCTCCTCGCGGAGCACGCCGGCGAGATCGTCAGCCGGCGGACGCTGATGGAGCACCTCTGGCAGAGCGACTTCGTCGGCGGCGAGCGCGCCGGCGACGTCCACGTCTCGAACCTCCGCCGGAAGCTCGGATCGGACGTGATCGAGAGCGTTCGCGGCGAGGGCTACCGCCTTCGTGTCTGAAACGTAAGCGAACCCACATACTTCGGCACGCTCAGGGGGCTAGGTTCTTTTGACAAGGAGCCCCCCTGGCCCAATTCGCCCGCATCCTCGTTGCAGACGACGACTCGGCAGTGCTCGATGCGATCACGCACAGCCTGGAGAACGAGCATTTCGCCGTCATCACCGCGGGCGACGGCGACGAGGCTCTCGAGACCGCCCGCGCGACGCAGTTCGACGTCGTGATCCTGAACGTGATGATGCCGCGGATGTTCGGGACCGACGTCTGCCGGAACCTGCGGGCCGAGAGCGACGTCCCGATCATCCTCCTGAGCGCGCGCGACTCCGAGATCGACCGAGTCCTCGGCCTCGAGCTCGGCGCCGACGACTACATCACGAAGCCGTTCTCGATGAACGAGCTGATCAGCCGCGTCCGCACGATCCTCCGCCGCAGGGAGCTCGACCGCGTCGCGGCGGGGGGAATCCAGCAGGTCGGGGACCTCCGCATCGACCTGGCCCGCCACCAGGTGATGATCGCCGGCGAGCCGGTCCACCTGACCCGGTCGGAGTTCCGGCTCCTGACGCTCCTCGCCGCGGAGCCGGAGCGCGTCTTCACGAGGCACGAGATCATGGAGCATCTCTGGCAGAGCGCGTACGTCGGCGACGAGCGGGCCTGCGACATCCACATCTCGAACCTCCGCCGGAAGATCGAGCGCGACCCGCGGAGCGCAGAGCGACTCTTGACCGTGCGCGGGGTCGGGTACTCACTCGTTCCGATCGTGAGCGTCGCCACACACAACTGACGTCGAATTCCGATGGAACGCCCGTGGAGAGCGGCGTAGCCTGCCCGCGGGAGGGTCGAATACATGGAGGCGTACAAAATCGAGCGCGCGGCAGCGGGCCCCTTCGTGACCGTTCTGACGGTTTCGGGCGCCATCCAGGACGGTGCCCAGGATGAGCTGCGCACGCACCTCGGGAACCTCGAGCTCGCCTCCCAGAACGTCGTCGTCGACCTGACGGAGGCGGTCCTCTACGACTCCTGGCCGTTCCCGCTGCTGGCCGGCGAGGCACAGCGATTCGACGGCGACGGCGGCAGGCTCGTCGTCGTCAGCGGCGACAACCCGACCGTCAAGCCGTTCGTCGGCGACCCGTCCCTTCCCGGTCTCGTCTGGTTCGCCTCGCTCGACGACGCGATGGTCGAGCTGCTCGGAGAGCTGGCCAGGCTCGGAGAGTGGCCGCCCGCGAACACCGTTGCCCATGAGAACGGGGCAGGACACACGGACTAACGGAGCCTCGGGCTCCGCGACGGCGCGCCCACGGCTCCTGCTCTTCCACTCGCAGGTCTCGGGACGCTGCAGGCGCGTCGACGGCTTTCTGGCCCAGGTGCTCCAGCGGCGCGCGAACCATGCGACGTTCGAGCTGGAGCGGATCGAGGCCGAGGAGAAGCCCGACGTGCACGAGAGCTTCGGGATCGACGCGTTGCCGACGCTGGTCGTCGTCGAGGGCGGGAGGATCCGCGGCCGGATCGTCGACCCGGGCGGCTGCAAGGCGATCGAGCGCTTCCTCGCCCCCTGGTTGCGCTGACGTAGCATCCTGCAAATGGAGCCGTGGTCGTACGACCTCGCGGGCCGCTTCGACGAGCACGCCTTCGACAGCGAGGTCCTGAAGGACAATCCGCTCGGCGACCCGCACGTGCGGCCGCTCTGGGTCTACGTGCCGCCCGCGTACGAGGACGAGCCGGACCGCCGCTACCCGAGCATCTACGTGATCCAGGGCCTCACGGGGCAGATCGACGCCTGGCGCAACCGGACGTCGTTTCGGAAGAACTTCCCGGAGCTCGCCGACGAGCTGTTCGCGACCGGTGAGTCGCCGCCCGCGATCCTCGTCTTCGTCGACGCGTGGACCTCGGTCGGCGGGAGCCAGTTCATCGACTCGCCCGGGACCGGCCGCTACCTGACCTACATCTGCGACGAGATCGTCCCGTGGGTCGACTCGACTTACCGGACCAAGGCCGAGGCCGCCCATCGCGGAATCACCGGCAAGTCGAGCGGCGGGTACGGCGCGATGGTCGACCCGATGCTGCGCCCGGACGTCTTCGGCGGCCTGGCAACCCACGCGGGCGACGCGCTCTTCGAGATGTGCTACCTGCCCGACTTTCGCAAGTCGGTGCGGGAGCTGCGGGACAAGTACGACCGCTCGTTCGACAAGTTCTGGGAGGACTTCCACAGCCGGCCCGCGTTCTCGAAGGACAGCGACTACCACCTCCTGAACGACTGGTGCATGGCGGCCTGCTACTCGGCGGACGAGGACGGCACCGTCCACCTGCCCTACGACATCGAGACGGGCGAGCTGCGGCCGGAGGTCTGGGAGCGCTGGCTCGCCTGGGACCCGGTGCGAATGGTGCCGCGCCATGCCGACGCGCTGCGCGGCCTCAAGGCGATCTACATCGACGCGGGCAGGCGAGACCAGTTTTATCTCGATCTCGGCGCCGAGGCGTTCCGGGGCGAGCTCGAGAAGATCGGCGTCACCGACGTCTTCTTCGAGCTCTTCGACGCGACGCACTCGGCGATCGAGTACCGCTACCCGCTCGCGGTCAAGTACCTCGCGGAACGACTCGCGTGATCGCCGCGGCAGGGGTCGCCGCGGCAGCGCTGATCTGCCTCGATCCGGGGCACGGCACGCCGCCCGCGATCGGGCGGCAGACGGAGCCGATCGGGCCGGGCTCACACGTGCTGAAGGTCAAGGACGGCGGTGGGGCGCACGGAGAGGCGGCGGTCGCGCTGGCGATCGCGAAGCGCACACGGGCGCTTCTGCTCGCGCGCGGCTACCGCGTCGCGATGACCCGCACCGGCCCGACGATCGACCTCCCCGACGGCGACGGCAACATCGCCCGCGCGCGGTTCTGCAACCGGCGCCATGCGGCGCTGATGGTGCGGATCCACGCAGACGGCTCGTCCGACCGGTCGCTGCACGGGGCCTCAACGCTGGTGCCCGCGTGGCACAGGGGCTGGACCGACGACATCTACGGCCGGAGCCTGCGGGCGGGGCGGGCGGTGCAGAAGGCGGTGGTCGCCGCGACCGGCGCGCTCGACCGTGGGATCGTCCGGCGCTCCGACCTGACCGGCTTCAACTGGGCCAACGTGCCGGCAGTCCTCGTCGAGACGGGCTTCCTCTCGAACCCGAACGACTCGCGGTTGCTGCACACGCCGTCGTACCGGCAGCGAGTTGCGCGCGGCCTCGCGAACGGCGTTTCGGCTTTCGTCGGCCTACCGCGCTGAGTCGCGGCGCATCTGATCCGCGGCGGCCCGCCCGCGCTCGTGCACCGCTCGCCGGCGATCGTCGACCTCGGCCTCGTCGACCGGCGTCTCGGCCGACTCGAACTCCTCGCGCTCGTCCACGAGGGCACGAGACTCGTCGAGCCGCTGCCGCAGCTCCTCGGCGCGCGGGTCCGGTGGCGACGGGGGCGCAGCCGGCTTGCGCCGCAGGGCGCGGACGACGGCCGCACCGGCGACGCCGATCGCACCCAGCCAGGCGGTCCGGGCTCTCACCAGGCCGATGCTACACTGGCCGCCTTCCTGCCTCGTCATCGCGCCGTCCGTTCCCGAGCGGCGCTCGCCGGCGAGGCCGCCTCAGACCGAAGGAAGGGAGGATTCGGGAGCGTGACTGATTACGAGATCCTGCTGATGCTCGATCCGGAGGTGCCCGAGGAGCGGCAGACCGAGATCGTGACGCGCGTGCGCGAGGCGATCGAGCGCGACGGCGGGCGCTGGGACAACGAGGAGGCGTGGGGCCGCCGCCGGCTGGCCTACGAGATCGACCACAAGCCGGAGGGCGTCTACCACCTGCTGACCTTCGCGGCCGAGCCCGCGACCCTCGACGAGGTCTCGCGCGTGCTCAAGATCACCGACGGCGTCATGCGGCACATGGCCGTCCGCCGCGTCAAGGGCGCGTCCACCCGGCCGCCGGAGCCGGGGCCCGAAGTGCCCGTAGCGGCAGCGGCTTCGACGAGTCAGGATTCGGAACCGGAAAGCACCGCCTAGAGCCCGAGAGGAGAGGGAGGAATGGCCAACATCAACCGCGTCATCCTGGTCGGAAACCTGACGAAGGACCCCGAGCTGCGCCACACGCCGAGCGGCACCGCCGTTTGCAGCCTCAGAATCGCCGTCAATTCGCGCCAGAAAGACGCAAGCAGCGGCGAGTGGACCGAGAAGCCGAACTTCTTCGACGTCACCGTCTGGGACAAGCAGGGGGAGAACTGCGCGCAGTACCTCTCCAAGGGCCGCCCCGTCGCCGTCGACGGCCGGCTCGACTGGCGGGAGTGGGAGGCCCAGGACGGCACCAAGCGCCAGGCGGTCCAGATCATCGCCAGCACGGTCCAGTTCCTCGGCGGCCGGCCAGAAGGCGAGGGCGGGCAGCCACAGTTCGTCCCCGCCGGCGCACCGGCTGAGAGCGGCGCCGACTTCGCGGCCGGCGGCGACGACGACATCCCGTTCTGATGCCGCAGCGAGGAGACCAGCGACAGCAGGGCCGGAAGCGCGGCCCCTCGCCCGGCGGGCCGATCCGCAAGCGCAACTGCTACTTCTGCCGCGAGAAGGTCGAGGAAGTGGACTACAAGAACGTCAATCAGCTCCGCCGCTACGTCTCGGAGAAGGGCAAGATCCGCTCGCGCCGGATCACGGGCGCGTGCCGGCGGCACCAGCGGCAGGTCGCGGCGGCCGTGAAGCGAGCGCGCGAGATGGCGCTCCTCCCCTACTCCACCGGCTGATGGAAGTCATCCTCCGCCAGGACGTCGAGAAGGTCGGCCTCCGCGGCGAGGTCGTCGACGTCGCGCCCGGGTTCGCGCGGAACTACCTCCTGCCGCGGAAGCTCGCGGAGACGGCGACGGCCGCCAAGGTGGCCGAGCTGCGCAAGCACGAGGGCAAGCGCGCCCGCCAGGAGGCGCAGAGCTTCGAGCAGGCGCAGGAGATCACAGCCCGGCTCGAAGGGACGGAGCTGCGCTTCGACGTACGCGCCGGTGAGACCGGCACGCTCTTCGGCTCCGTCACCGCGACCGACATCGCGGACGCGGTCTGGAGCACGCACCGCATCCGGGTCGACCGGCGCAAGCTCGAGCTGGCGGACTCGATCAAGCGGATCGGGCGCTACGAGGTTCCGGTGGAGCTGTTCGCGGACGTCACGGCGACGCTGCGGCTCGCGATCGTCCCGGAGGGCGGAGAGCTGCCGCCGCAGGAGGAGCTCGACGCGATCGCGGCGGAGGAGGCCCGCGCCGAGGCGGAGGCCCAGGCGGAGGCCGAGGCCGAGCACGAGGAGGCAGAGGCTGTGATCGAGGCCGTGGTCGCCGAAGAGGAAGCTCCAGAGGAAGCGGAGGCCGAGTCAGAGGCTCCCGCCGCCGAGGACGAGCAGCCCGAGCGGCCCGAGCCCGAGCTGTAACAAAAGCGCACAGCCTTCTCCACAGGTCCTCGAGAGCCTGTGGAATTTCGCCTGAATTTTCCGCTCCGAGCGGGAAAACCGCCCACAGGTGTCGTCCGGGGCT